>Ga0153915_10000883_pt1 | contig 27750 bp, 27 predicted proteins | sample Opewatmetagenome_2_FD_107003 | JGI IMG/M metagenome (GOLD analysis project Ga0153915, IMG submission 107003) | Freshwater wetland microbial communities from Ohio, USA - Open water 3 Core 3 Depth 3 metaG | ecosystem: Environmental > Aquatic > Freshwater > Wetlands | place: USA: Ohio, Lake Erie...
GCCGACGCTCGCGGCTTCCGTCGCTTCGAAAACTACCGCACTCGTATCCTCTTTCACTGCGGCAAGCTCGACCTGCAACCGGTCATTCCGTAGCTCCACCCATTAAAATCCCCGAAGAACCTTCCTCAGAGACGGCTAGAATCGCATGGAATTTGGCGGCCATCCAAGAATATCCATTTAAGATCATCACCGCACCCGCTCAGGTGAACAGTGACGGAAGCATTACAGCAGGTGGAGTTAATGGCCGCACAATTTGGTATGATCCTAATTATACCCGGATTCTGGACGATGGTCGCATTATTACACCAGATTGGACTCTTGCGCATGAACTAGGGCATGCTGCGGATTTTACTCTTGGGATCGTTAGCTCGCAAGCTGCACCTCGTGCGGATGGAGATACAATGTGGAGAGAGTCGGGTGACCCTTACGGTAATCCGCCTTATGCGTTAAATGATAGCGAAGCATACGCGACTCGACTTGCTAACCAAGTTTCGGATGAGATTCGGTGGCAAACAGGGAAAAATATCGGACGACTCAACTACTACTGGGATCGGTGAACATAATTTACACGATGAAACACGCGCTATTATTGAGTACTCTACTTTTGATTGGAGCAAGCAGTTGTCGTGCAGAAGAGGCCTCCCTTGTTGGGTTGACTGCACGAAGCCTCAGCTCTTTGGTTTCACTCAGGCCAATGGATTATCGGTTATTGATCGTCCATATTCCGATGGACGTCAGTATCGATCAAAGCAGCACTGCGGGAGGTGCTTTTGAAGCATCGGCACCATATCAAGTCACCGTATCGGTTGCCGCTTGGGACAGACAGACTAAAGAACTTCTCGATATATTAGGAAGAATGCGGGTAAAGAGAACTGATGTGCGGGGCGATTATCGGTGGGCCATCGAAATCGTGGCTGCTTGGAATCGGAAACCTATCGCCTTATATCTGGATGAGAAACGGGGTGTGGCGGAAATAAATGGAATGAATTACTCTGTAGATGGGCAATTGACTGAATGGGTAATACGCTATGCCGCTCCGGTCATGGCGAGCATGCAGAATCAGAAACAATGACCTGTTACCGGTTTTTTGGGAGAGTAGGTGTGCCGAACTTTTCTGATGTCGTAGGATAGTGAGTGATTGGCGTCGTAGGATTTTCGAGTGTTTTACCACGCTATGATCGGGGAAGTTGGCCGGTGGGGTCGTAGGCTGCGGGCGCACTACGACGAACCCGGGCGGCCCTTGGGGGAGTTCGACTGCACTGCCGTCGTAACCGACCGGAGCGGGTTGTTACGAACCGATGAGCTCGCGCATGGCGTCGTGGAAGGACCGGCCGAGGGCTAGGGTGTAGAAGTCGCCATGAAATCCCCGCCAGACGGCGCGCGCTCAACCTGGGGCGTGGCGGGAGCGGAGGGTGTCGAACGCGGTGCGAATGACGGCCTGTTCGTTGGGGCCGAGCCCGGCGCAAAGGCGATCGAGTAGGGCGGGATCCTGAAGGGAGAGTGCGAGGGCAGCCTCGCCCAGGAAAAACCGGGCGCGCTGGTTCTCCTTGCGTCGCTTGTGGGCATCCCGTGCGGCGATGGCCTGAATCTGGCGCTTGATGAGCGCGCGTTTTTCTTCCAGCACCTCGCGGCGTGAGCGCCGCGGGCCGGCTTGCGATTCCTTTTGCGAAAGGACAGGTGGAGTCGATCAACCCCGTGTCGGATGATGAGGAGCTGAAGGATGAGCTGGACGAAGCGGAGCCCGAGCTTGCGGAGGACTGGGCGAAAGCCTAACTTGGCGACGTCATGACCGCTACCGATGTGATCAACCAGTTGCTGGCCCTGCCTCCCGCCGAGGTAGCGAAGGTGCGCGCCTGGCTGACCGAGCACGACGAGGAGTCGCCCGAACTGTTGGCCGCCATCGACGCCGGGACGCGTTCGCTGGAGACCAAGGGTGCTCGGGTAACGACCCGGCAGGAGCTCGAAACCAAGGTGCGGCAATGGGCTGGCCCGTCGCATTGACCGACGAAGCCCTGACCGACTTGGAGCAGGTCGTTGCCTTCCTCGCTCAGAAAAGCCCCACCGCGGCCGAGCGCATCGGCCTGGAGCTGGTGGAGTTGATCTTCTCGCTCGACCAGCTGCCCAAGCGGGGCGCGGTCGTGCGCAACCGGCCCGCCCTGCGCAAAACTCGCGCACCGGCATTACCTGGTGATCTACCGGGTCAACGAACCGGCGGGATTGGTGGAGATCGTCCGGGTGTGGGACAACCGCCGCGATCCGGCCCGGCTGCGGTTGCCGTAGACGGAAACGGCTCGCCGCTTCTTCTCTAGCCGCTCATCGGTGTATTGGGACGGGGCCCGGACTTGCCGGAGGGCTCATTGCTCGAATGGCAACGCCTTGGTGGGAATGCGGTTGGCGAAGCCTGGGATTTCGAGGCGACTGCCGAACTCCGACCGGAGTTTCTCGTATAGATCGGCGTCGAGCGCCGAGAACTTCGAGGGGGCATCCGCGCCGCGGAAGAAGCAGATCAGATCGATGACGATAAGGTCCTCGTGCCGCCGGACGCCGAGCTCGATCCTGGCCCCGCGACGCGCGTCGATGAAGTAGTCGATGAGCCCGGGAGCCACCGAGGCATCGAGGTCCTTTTTCATCTTCTCAGCCCCCGCCTTCTCGGTGACTGCATGGACGATGGACCGTTGCTCCTGGGCGGACGGCTCGCGGACGACGAACTGCCGGTGGGCCATTGTGTCGCATCCGGAGAACGTCAGCACGGCGGCGGCCGCAAGCAATCCGGCCAGGCGAAGGGACAGGTTGTGAGCAGGGGGACGCGAAGAACTTGAATAAGATGATGTGATACAGTGTAATATTAATGCTAATTTACAATCCGCAACAGGACATTTGAAAAATTAGTGAAATTCCCCTGCCGCCCTCTGGGATCGGGATCCCATTTTCGGTGACGACAGCCTCCCGTGTTTGTGGTAGGAAGATTGCCGTAAACGATGAACACACCCACCTTGCAGCAGCTCATTCCTGTAATTCAGATGTCCGTCGGTCCGGTGATCCTGATTTCGGGCATTGGATTGCTGCTTCTTTCGATGACGAACCGGTTCGGGCGGATCATCGACCGCGCCCGCCTGCTGTCGCGCGAACTCCCTGCGGCGGCGCCCTCCCTGCGCGAGCAGCTATCGACGCAGCTCGAGGTGATCTACCAGCGTTCGAGGATCCTGCGCTATTCGATCATGTTCGCGACGGCGAGCGTGCTTTTGGCGGGCCTCCTGATCATCACGCTCTTCCTGGCGGCCCTGATGCACGCCGAGGCGGGCCTGCTGATCACGATCTGGTTCATCCTGTGCATCGGCATGCTCATCGCCTCTCTGGTGGCGTTCATGATCGACATCCAGGTCTCGCTGAAGGCGCTCCGCGTCGAGATGTCGCAGGCGGGCTTCCAGCACAAGTGAACCGCCGCGGGCGGCGGGTCCGCTAGAACTCGTAGAACGGCGTCCCCGTGCCCGGGGCGACGATGGAGAAGGGGCAGGGGATCGCCCCGAGCACCCCGGCGCATGCCGTCTCGACGGCGGACGGGCTGTTGCACTCGCGGCTGAGGTGGGCGAGGAAGACGTGGCGCCAGCGCGGCGAGGCCACCGCCTCCAGCAACTCGCGCACCCCGTCGTTCGAGAGATGCCCGTGGCGACCGCTGATGCGCTGCTTCACCGACCAGGGCCGCTTGCGGTCGTCCTTGAGCATCTGCGGGCTGTAGTTGGCCTCGACGACAAGCACGTCGACCTCCCGGATGTGCTCCCGGATGTGCTGGGGGGCATGGCCCAGGTCGGTAAACCAGCCCAGGCGCCGCGGGGCGGTTGCCTCGATCTGGGTGAACAGGAATCCCACCGGATCGTGGGCGTCGTGGGGCACGGCGATGCTCTGGATCTCCAGATCCTGGAACCGGAAGCGCGAGCCCGTCTCGAAGAGCTGCCAGTTTGGCCGCTGCTTCAGCCGCGCTTCGACCGCGTGCGCCGTGGCGTGGTTGGCGAAGATCTTCACTCCCGGGTGGCGCGACAGCCCGTGCACGCCGGCGGAGTGATCCCCGTGCTCATGGGTCAGGAAGACGGCATCGATCCTCTCGAGCGACTCGCCCACCGAGGCCAGCAACTGCCCTATCCGGCGGGCCGAAAAGCCGGCGTCGACCAGCACGCGGGCATGCGCCGTCTGGAGCAGGGCGCAGTTGCCCTCGCTCCCGCTGCCGAGGATGCAAAACCGCATGCTCATGGAGACCCTGATGCAATGGAGCCGCCCGGGCCCGACGCAAGGGGTTTTTCCGCCGAAGACGCCGCAGCCGGGGATCTCCTGCGCCGACCCGCCATCTGTCATTGCTCCGGGCCACTCATCCAAAATCACTGCAACTAGGAGCCATGTTGTAGTGTCCTGAGCCCAGAACCTCGGTCTTGGCCGGGGCTCGTTTTTCAGAACTCCAGCATTTTGCTCCCTTGCTTGCCAGGGGAGGCCCTTTCCGGCAGATATTTCGCTCCATCGATTCCACAGCCATGACCACCGCCTCCGCTCCCCGCATCGATCCCTCTTCTGCGCCGGCCCCCGCCTCCGCCCGCAAGAAATCCCGCCGCAAGTGGTGGATCCTCGGTGCCGTCGGGGTGGTGCTTGTCGCCGTCATCGTCGCCGTGGCCGCCGGCAAGAAATCCGAGAAGCCGACGATGGTCACCACCGAGAAGGCCTCGGTCCGCACGATCACCCACTTGGTCACCGCCACCGGCAAGGTCCAGCCCGAGTTGGAGGTCGGCATCGCTCCCGAGGTGTCGGGTGAGATCACCGCCCTGCCGCTGAAGGAGGGCTCGCTCGTCAAGAAGGGCGACGTCATCGTCCAGATCAAGCAGGACTACTACCGCGCGGCGGTCGAGCAGCAGGAGGCGTCGCTCGCAGCCGTCAAGGCGGCCTCGCTCCAGTACCACGCCCAGATGATCAAGACCCAGGACGACTTCAAGCGGAGCGAGGATCTGCATGGCAAGAACCTCGTCTCCGAATCCGACTATTCCGCCGCGAAGACCGCAGCCGAGGTCGCCAAGGCCACTTACGAGAGCTCGCTCGCCCAGATCCGGAGCACGCAAGGCTCGCTCAACCAGTACCGCGACCAGCTGGGCAAGACGACGATCATCGCGCCGATGGACGGCACGATCAGCGTGCTCAACAACGAGGTCGGTGAGCGGGTCGTCGGCACCGGCACCTACGCCGGCACCGAGGTCATGCGCATCGCCGATCTCACCCGGATGGAGGTGCGGGTGAAGGTCAACGAGAACGACATCGTCAACGTGAAGATCGGCGATCACACGACCATCTCGGTCGACGCCTTCCCGAGCCGCAAGTTCGAGGGCCAGGTCAGCGAGATCAGTAGCTCCGCGCTCACCACCGGCGCCAGCGGGTCGAGCAGCAACCAGGCTTCGCTCGCCGCCTCGGCCTCCGACGAGGTCACCAACTTCCTCGTCCGCATCCGCGTCAGGGATCCCGATGCCAAGCTCCGCCCGGGGATGAGCGCCACCGTCGACATCGAGACCGAAACGGTGAGCAACGTCGTTGCGGTGCCGATCCAGAGCGTCACCGTCCGCGCCCAGGGCGGCAAGACCTCCGAGCAGCTGCAGGAGCAACGCGCCAAGGAGGCGAAGGAGCGCTCGGGCAACGACCTCGAGGTCGTCAAGGAGCGCCAGGAGGCCAAGCGCACCATCGAGAAGCTCGACCGCGTCGTGTTCATTCGCGACGGCGCCACCGTCAAGCAGCGCAAGGTCGAGACGGGAATCGCCGACAACACCTTCATCGAGATCAAGAGCGGACTCAAAAACGGCGAGGAGGTCGTGTCCGGAAGCTATGCGGCCATCAGCCGCATCCTGAAGGACGGCGCCAAGGTCCTCGTCGAACAGAAGAAGAAGGACGACAAGAGCTGAACGGGACATTCCTCAATCGCTCCGCCGCCCCCGCCACCATGATCGCTCCGCCTCCTCCCGATCCCCACGTCCGCCGCCTCTTCCGGCCCCCGGGCGCCCTCGTGATCGACATCCATGGCGTCACCAAGCTGTACCGCATGGGCTCCGAGACCGTCCACGCCCTCCGCGGCGTGGCCCTCAAGGTGCACCGCAACGAGTACCTCGCCATCATGGGCCCGTCGGGCAGCGGCAAGTCGACCCTGATGAACATGCTGGGGTGCCTGGATACGCCGACCAGCGGGCACTACCAGTTCAACGGCAAGGACGTCTCGATCATGACCGACGACGAGCTCGCGAACATCCGCAACCGCGAGATCGGATTCGTCTTCCAGACGTTCAACCTCCTTCCGCGCTCGACCTCTCTCCACAACGTCGAGCTACCTCTGATCTACGCGGGCCTTCCGCCCCATGAACGCCGTGAACGCGCGCGCGAGGCGCTGCACAAGGTCGGCCTCGGCGAGCGTATGTTGCACAAGCCGAACGAGCTCTCCGGAGGCCAGCGCCAGCGCGTGGCGGTGGCCCGGGCCCTCGTCAACAATCCCTCGATCATCCTCGCCGACGAACCCACGGGCAACCTGGATTCGAAAACCGGCGAGGAGATCATGCAGCTCTTCGACCAGCTCTACGAGCAGGGCAACACCATCATCGTGGTCACCCACGAGGAGGACATCGCCCGCCACGCGCGCCGCACCATCCGCCTGCACGACGGACTGATCGAGAGCGATCGGATGGCCGAGGTGTGAGCCGCGGCCGTCCCCGGAATTCCTCTCCCCTCACATGAAAGCGACCATTCGGCTCCTCTACGAGTTCATCGAATCGGTCCGGATCGCGTGGGCGCAGATCCGCGCCAACAAGATGCGCTCCATGCTCACGGCGCTCGGGGTGATCATCGGCATCATCGCCGTCACCCTCATGGGCACAGCCATCAGCGGCATCGACCAGGGCTTCGAGAACAGCCTCGCGATGCTCGGCGACGACGTGCTCTACGTCCAGAAGTGGCCCTGGGGCCCGGTCGAGGACTGGTGGAATTACGCCAACCGGCCGCCGATCCGGATCATCGACGCCGAGAAGCTCAACCGCGTCATCGCGAGCACCCCCAACACGCTCCTCGATGTCGCCGTCCCGGTCGCGGGCCGCGGCGGCCCCGTCAAGGCCGGCGACAACCGCGTCGACGGCATCTACATCTTCGGCACGACCGCCGACTACGCGCGCATCACCAACGTGGATTACCGCGAGGGCCGGCTCTTCAACGAGATCGAGGCCAACAACGGGCGCGCGGTGTGCGTGCTCGGCTTCGACGTTGCTGAGGCCCTTTTCCCCGGGCGGTCGGCGATCGACCAGACCGTGATGGCGAACGGACATCCCTGCACGGTCATCGGCGTATTCGCCAAACAGGGCGAGTTCTTGGGACTGTTCAGCTTCGACAACCAGCTTGTGATGCCGATCAACGCCTTCACGAAGATGTTCGGGTCGCGCCGCGGCGCCGAGCTGCGCGTGAAGATCACCGACAAGCAGAAGCTCATGCAGGCCAAGGACGAGCTGGTCGGCGCGATGCGTCGCGTGCGCGGCCAGCTTCCCGGCGAGCGGGACAACTTCACGATCAACGAGCAGCAGGCGTTTAAGGCCCAGCTCGAGCCGACCAAGATGGCCATCTTCATGGCGGGCCTCTTCATCACCGGTCTTTCCCTGTTCGTCGGCGCCATCGGGATCATGAACATCACGTTCGTGAGCGTGAAGGAGCGCACCAAGGAGATCGGCACGCGCAAGGCCCTCGGCGCTCGCCGGCGCACCATCCTGCTGCAGTTCCTCGTCGAGGCGGTCTCGATCTGCATGATCGGCGGCCTGCTCGGCGTCGTCGCGGCCTACGGCATGTTCCTCGGGATCCACTTCCAGATGCCCAGCTTCCCGGCGCAGTTCTCCGTCAGCCTCGTCGCGATCGGCCTCGCCGTGTCGGTCGTCACCGGAATCCTCTCGGGCTTCATACCGGCCTGGGGCGCCTCGCGCCTCGATCCGGTCGTCGCACTCCGCTACGAATAGCCGCGCCACAGCCCCTTTCCCATGCCGCTCACCGAGATCCTCAAGATCGCCTTCGCCTCGATCGGAGTGAACAAGCTCCGGTCGGTCCTGACGATGCTTGGCATCACCATCGGCGTCTTCTCGGTCATCGGCGTGATGACCACGGTGACCGCGCTGCGCAGCTCGATCGAGACAGGCCTGAGCTTCCTCGGGACGAACATGTTCCAGTTCGGAAAATACCCGACGGGGCTCTCGGGGGGGAGCAATCGCCGCAAGATCGAGATGCGCCGCAACATCACCCTCGCCCAGGCGATGCGCTACCAGGAGCTCATGGCCGGTACCTCCGACGTCATCTGCCTGAAGGTCTTCGACAACAACGGCGCCCAGGCCGTCTACAACGGCCGCAAGACCCCTCCGGGGCTCTCCTTCGGAGGCACGAACGAGTATTTCCTCAACGCGAACCAGTACAGCATCGATCTCGGGCGCAACTTCCAGGCCGAGGACATCATGTTCGGCCGGCCGGTCATCATCATCGGCAAGGAGATCGTGAAGAAGCTCTTCCCGTCGGAGTCGCCGCTCGGCAAGACGATCAAGATGAAGGATCGCGCCTACGTCGTCATCGGCACGTTCGCCGAGAAGGGCACCTCCTTCGGCCAGAGCCAGGATGATATCGGGATGATCCCGATCACCCGCTACTTCGCCGACTTCGGCTCCGAGCGCGCGACGGTCAACATCGCCACCGAGGCCCCGTCCCATGCGGTCTACAACGAGACGATGGACAAGGGCGTGACGGCGATGCGCATCGCGCGCGGACTGAAGCCCGAGGACGAGAACGATTTTGAGGTCTATTCCAACGAATCGCTGCTCGCCGCGTTCGCCAAGGTCGCCGACGTCATCACCGCCGGGTCCTTCGTCATCAGCGCAATCGCGCTCCTGGCGGCGGGCGTGGGCATCATGAACATCATGCTCGTGAGCGTCACCGAGCGCACGAAGGAGATCGGTATCCGCAAGTCGATCGGCGCGCGAAAGCGGTCGATCCTTATCCAATTTCTGATCGAGGCAGTGGCGATCTCCTTGGTCGGCGGCGTGCTTGGCATCGGGCTCGGCGTGGGCGCGGGCAACATCGTCGCGATGCTCATGAAAGCCACCGCCGTGTTCCCCTGGGACTGGGCGCTGCTCGGCCTGATGGTGTGCTCCGGGATCGGGGTGGGCTTCGGATTCTATCCTGCGTGGAAGGCCGCGTCGCTCGATCCGATCGAAGCGCTCCGCTACGAATAAGGCGCGTGGCTCCGGAAGCTGGCCGGATCAGCGGGCGTGGGAAAGGCATGTGTGCATAAGGTTCAAATACATGCCGTAAGGACGTCGTTTGTTATTGATGGTAATATACTTGCCAACATGCCCGCCAGCCGCCGGAACTCCGGCGATCGTTGAGCCGCAATTCGGCCCAGGCGGCGATAACCGCGGCAAAATTCTCTGAAGAATCTTTCAATCAGCGCGTAACCATATTTTGGCCGCGCCGTCTCATGATACAGAGCCCGGGCTGTGCCGCCTTTTTGTGGCGGACTGCTCCGGGACATTAGTTGAAGCTGGACTTGGCGGGACCGCTTTGGCGGTCCCGCCTTGTTATTGGGCCGGGGATGGCGGGGCGATTTCGCGCTAGATGCGCCCGGGCGGCCGGCTAGAGTGTGAACCATCCTGCCGGCGGCGTGTCGGTTCACAACATGCAGCCGGATCACCCAGAGCCCCATCCCATGCGCATCCTCATAGTCGACGACGAAGCGAGCATCCGGCGGACGACGGCGATCGCCGTGCAGACCATGGGCCACGAGGCGGTCGAGGCGCCCAACGGGGCCCGGGCGCTCAAGATCGCCGAGGCCGAGGCGGTCGACGTCTGCTTCCTCGATCTCAAGCTCGGGGCCGAGGACGGGCTCTCCGTGCTCGAGAAGCTCCTGAAATCCTCGCCGGTGCTGGCGGTCGTCATCTTCACCGCGTTCGCCAACATCGCGACCGCCGTCGAGGCCATGAGGCGGGGCGCCTTCGACTTCATCCCCAAGCCGTTCACGCCGGAACAGATCCGCCAGGTGCTTGCGAAGATCTCCCGCAGCCGCGCGCTCGAGCAGCGCGTGCGCCAGCTCGAATCGCAGCTCGCCGAGGAATCGCCGGAGATCGACCTCGCCTCCGAGGAGCCCGCCCTGCGGCGCGTCCTCGATATCGCGTTCAAGGCCGCGGAGACGCCGGCTACCCTGCTCCTGCTTGGCCCCAGCGGCACCGGCAAGAACGTGCTCGCCCGCGAGGTCCACCGCCGCAGCGCCCAGCGCGCCCAGCCCTTCGTCACCGTCAGCTGCCCGAGCCTCTCGAAGGAGCTCCTCGAGAGCGAGCTCTTCGGCCACGTGAAGGGGGCGTTCACGGGCGCCGTGCAGGACACCCTCGGCAAAGTGGCCGCCGCCGAGGGCGGCACGCTCTTCCTCGATGAGATCGGCGAGATGCCGCTCGAGATCCAGCCCAAGCTCCTGCGTTTGTTGCAGGATCGTGAATACGAGCGGGTGGGCGAGGCCCGCCCCCGCCGGGCCGCCGTCCGGGTCATCGCCGCGAGCAACCGGCATCTCGCCGAAGAGGTGAAGGCGGGCCGTTTCCGCGAGGACCTCTTCTACCGCCTCAACGTCATCACCGTGGTCCTCCCCGGCCTCCGCGAGCGCCCGGCCGACCTGATGCGCCTCGCCGGCGGGAGCCTCGCGTTCTTCGCCCGCCGCCTCGGGAAGCGGGTGAGCGGATTCTCGCCGGAGGCCGCCGCGGCGTTCCGCGCCTACGCCTGGCCCGGCAACCTGCGCGAGATGCGCAACGTGATCGAGCGCGCCGTCATCCTCGCAGCGGGAGAGCAGATCACGCCGGCCGACCTGCCCGAGGAGTTCGCCCGCGCCGCCGAGGCGCCGATCCAGGTGGGCGCGCGCGTGACGCTCGAGGCCCTCGAGGCCGAGCACCTCCGGAGGATCCTCGCGGGCTCGGGCACGCTCGACGAGGTCGCGCGCACCCTCGGCATCGACCCCGCCACCCTCTACCGCAAACGCCAGAAACTCGGGCTGACCTAGCCCGGCGGATGGCTGCAGACTCCTCCATGCTTCGCACCCGGCTCATCTTCGGACTGCTCCCGCTGCTGCTCCTGCTCGTCGCGATGGGAGGCTACGCGGTGTTCACCTGCCGCGAGCTCAGCCGCGCGATCGAGGTCAAGCTGGTGTCGAACTACCGGGGGCTGCTCGCGACCGAGGACATGAAGGAGGCCGCCGCGCTGATGGACCGCGCGGCCGGCCAGGCCATGTTCGGTGACCTGCGGGCGGCGCGGGCGCAGTTCGACGCCCAGCGCAGCCGGTTCCTGCGCAATCTCCACGAGCAGGTCATGGCGTCGGCCGGCACGGCGCGCGCCGCGGCCGTCGCGGAGGTCGACGCCGCGTTCGGGGCGCAGGCGGGCGCGGACGAGGAGCTGCTGCGCGGAATCTCCGCCTCGCTCGGCCACATCGACCTGCCCGCGGCGGCGGCCTGTTTCCGCACCCTGCAGTCGCTCACGGCCCTCGCGCAGTTCGACCACGCGGCGCTCCAGGCCGACGTCGCCCGCGCCCGCCAGATGACCCGCCTCAGCGTCGGGCTGCTTCTCGGCGCCATGGGCACCGCTGTGCTGCTTTCGCTCTACCTCTCCTTCCGGCTCAGCCGCTCGCTCCTGCGCCCGATCAAGGTGCTCACCGCGTCGGCGGTGGCCCTGGGGGAGGGCGCCCTCGACCGCGAGGTCCCCGTCCTCTCCCGCGACGAGCTCGGCGAGCTCGCCCGCGCGTTCAACGCAATGGCCGCCAAGCTGCGGACCTTCCGCGACGCCACAACCGCCAAGATGATGCGCGCCCGGCGCACGATGGAGGCGGCCCTGACCTCGTCGCCCGACCCGGTCTTCGTCGTCGGCAGGACCGGGTCCATCGAACTGACCAACCCCGCGGCCGACAGGCTCCGGGGAGCGGCCGATCTGGGCGCGGGGATTCCCGCTCTGCTCCAGGAGCCGCTGCGCGAAGTGCTCGCCTCCGGCAATCACTACCTGCCCGCAGGCTACGACCGCGTGATCACGCTCCAGGTCGACGGCGATCCCCGCTTCTACCTGCCGCGGATTCTCGCGGTCGGCGATTCCTCCGAGGGCTTCGACGGCGCCGCGATCCTGCTCCAGGACGTCACCAGGTTCCGCCTCCTCGACGACGCCAAGAACAACCTCGTGGGCACGGTGAGCCACGAGCTCAAGACTCCGCTCACAAGCCTGCGCATGGCGGTCTACCTCATGCTCGAGCAGAACGTCGGCAAGCTCTCGCCGGCGCAGGCCGAGCTACTCGAGACCGCGCGCCGCGAGGCCGATCGGCTCCTGGGCATGCTCAACGACCTGCTCGACCTCAGCCGGCTCGAGGCCGGCGTGTCCGCCCTCGACCTCGCCCCGGTGCCTGCCGAGGAGCTGCTCGGGGCGGTGGCCGCGGAGATCGCGCCGGTCGCCGCCGCCGCCGGCCAGCGCGTGACGGTCGCCGTGGTCCCCGGCACCGGGGCGGCCAGGGTCGACCGCGGCAGGATCCGGCACGTCTTCATCAACCTGCTCACGAACGCCTCCAAGTATTCGCCTGCTGGCGGCGAGATCCGCCTCGAGGCCGGGCCGGCGTCCGACGGATTCGTCCGGTTCGCGGTGAAGGACTCCGGCCCCGGCATCCCCGCAGAGCACCTGCCGCATATCTTCGAGAAGTTTTACCGCGTGCCGGGCCAGACCACCCCGGGCGCGGGCCTCGGCCTTGCGATCGCCCGCGAGATCGTCGTCGCCCACGGGGGATCGATCGCCTGCGCCAGCGCCCCGGGCGCCGGCAGCGAATTCCACTTCCTGCTGCCCGCCTGAGGCCGCGGGTCGCTCTCAGCGCGCGGCCCCCTCCATCTGGCCGCGGGTGACGCCGATCTGGTTCAGGAGCTTGAACTCCCGCCAGAGCTCGGCGCCCGAGGCTTCGCCCGCGAGAAGCTGCCGGTACCGGCGGACCGTGCGGCCGACTTCCTCGGGCGGCTCGAACAGGAATTCCACGCGGAACGCGCGCGCTCCGAGCGCCTGCAGCCGGCCGGCAAACTCGGCTCCTGTTTGCGCCCGGTTGTTGAACACCGTGTTCCTGCAGCCAGCGTCGGCCTTCAGCGGGAGCTCGGCGCCCACGCGGTCGCGCAGCCTCACCTCGTGCCGGTCGCAGGGCCGCCCGCAGTCGCGATAGTCGTGCCCGGAGGAGAGGAAGGCGCAGAACACGCAGTGCTCCATGTGGAAGAGGGGCATGTGCTGGTGGAGCGTGATCTCGAACCACGCGGTCGGCGCGCCGCGCAGCAGCCCCTCGAGCTGCGCGATGTTGAGGTCGTAGGAGGCGGTGACCCGCTCGAGCCCGTACCGGCGGAGGAGATACCCGGCGGAGAAGCGGTTCGCGACGTTGAGCGAATAGTCGCCGCGCAGCCGGCGGCCCCGGAAGAAACCGAGATGGTCGTAGTTGCGGGCAAGATACCCGTCGGCCTCGCACGAGAGCACCTGCCTGAGTATCCACTCCTCGCCGGGCTTGAAGATCCGCGGCGGCGCCGCCCAGATCGACGCTGCCTGATCGCCGGCCTGGAGTTCGCGGAAACGCCGCACCGCCTCGCGGTACCGCCGGGGATCCTCGAATTCGCAGTACAGGGTCCGGGCTCCGGCCTCCCAGGCCGCCTCCATCTGCGCGGGGCTCCGGACGAGCGCGATGAGCTCGAAGCCCTCCTCCGGCGGGGGAGGCGGAGGGGCGGCGGGCGAGTCGCCGGCGAGCGCGGCCGCGGCCGGCGCCGGGTTGAGGATCCACGCCGGCGGCCGGGCGCGCATCGCCTCGAGTCCAGCCACCAGTGCGCGCCGCATGCGGTTCAGCTCGCTCAGCGGAAGCATGACGCCCTCCTCGACGTCGGAGGCGAAGGAGCCGAGCGCGAAGGGGGTTCCGCCGAGCCTGCCCGCCTGCGCGCGCAGGCGCTCGAGGGTGAGTGGCTGGGTTTGGGCCTGTGCCAGCGGGATTGCCGATTCCACCGACGCGGCATGCCCCGCGCCGTCGTCGGCGTCGAGCCGGAGAGGCTGTCCCGCGCGCCCGTGCGCCGCGATCGCGATCGGCCGGCGGTGGCGGATCTCCTCGCCCTCGAAGGTCAGCCGGATCCGTTTCTCGAGCGCGGGATCGCTCGTCTTCCACAGCCGGTCGCCCGGCCGGACGCGCCGGAAGTCGACGTCGCCGCGGCCGAAACCGAGCAGGGTCTCGGCGCCGCGCGGCTCGACCTGGTAGACACGCCCGCCCTCCTCCTTCTCGTCGGGCCGCCCAGCGTCGAAGACTACGCCGTCGCCCGGCTTCAGCGGCGCGGCCAGCCGCAGCGCCACGCGGTCCGCCTCGACGCGCGCCACCTCGCCGAGGAAGACCCCGCGCTTGGTGCCGAAGCGGGCGTGCACCAGCTCCTGATTGTCGGTGCCGCGGAACCAGCCGGTGTGAAACCCTCGGGTGAAGGCCATTGCCATCGGATAGTCGTGGTCGCGGTGGAGCCCGTCGACGACGGCCGCCTCCCCGGCGGGGGAGGCAGCCGCCAGCCGGTCGACCGCCTCGCGGTAGGCGCGGGTGATCGCGGCGACGTATTCGGGGCTCTTCAGCCGGCCCTCGATCTTGAGGGAGGCCACGCCGAGGCGGATGAGCTCGGGGATGACGTCGAGCGAGGCGAGGTCGCGCGGGCTGAGGAGGTAGCGGCGGTCGCCGAGATCGACCCGCTTCCCGTCGGCCAGCAGTTCGTAGGGCAGGCGGCACGCCTGGGCGCATTCCCCGCGATTCGCCGAGCGTCCGCCGAGCGCCTCGCTCGTGAGGCACTGGCCGGAGTAGGCGACGCAGAGCGCGCCGTGGACGAACACCTCGAGCCGCACCGGCGGGCCGCCCGCCTGGATCGCCGCGATCTCCCTGAGCGAATTCTCGCGGGCAAGCACGACGAGGCTGGCCCCGAGCTCGCGGGCGAACGCGGTGCCCGCCGTGCTGGTGATCGTCATCTGCGTCGAGCAGTGGATCGGAAAGTCGGGCGACAGGGCGCGGATCAGGCGGCAGATGCCGACATCCTGGACAATGGCGGCGTCCACGCCCGCCGCGATGATCCGCCGCAGGTAATCCTCCGCCTCGGCCAGCTCATCGGCGAAGACGAGGGTGTTGAAGGTGACGTAGCCGCGCACGCCCCGGCGGTGCAGATACTCCATCAGCGCCGGCAGGTCGTCGGCGGTGAAGTTCCGGGCGCGCATCCGGGCGTTGAAGCGCTCGAGTCCGAAATAGATCCCGTCGGCGCCGTTCTCGACCGCCGCGTGCACGCACTCCCAGTCGCCGGCGGGCGCCAGCACCTCGGGCAGGGCGGCGGCGGGCGCATCGGAGGTGTCGGTCAGGGGCATGGAACCTTCGCGGAAGGGAGGGGCGGCGGCGCGGCGCGCGCGGTCCTCATCACTTGTGGTGGCCGTGGCGGAAGATGTCCCAGATCACCCACAGGCCGAGAAGGGCGGAGAGCACGTAGCCGACGATCCCCAGCGCGGGATATCCGAAGAGGTGGGGCTTGATGCCAGTGGTGACTATCTGCGACGACCCGATGATGAGGGCGCCGATGATGAGGCCGAGCGCGATGCGGTTGCTCGCTGCCCGCAGGGCCTCGTTGAGGCCCTCCAGGCCCCGGTGCTGGAAGTTGACGGTGAGGTCGTCGTGCTCGAGGCGGAGGAGCAGTCGATCGAGTTCGGACGGAAGATCGCCGAGGCGGCCGAAGGCCGAGGCGAGGAACGTGCGGGTCTTCCCCGCGAGAGCCCGCGGGCTCCAGCGCTCCCGGTGGAGCTGCCGCAGGACGGGTCGGGCGACCGTGCGCAGGTCGAACGCCGGGTCGAGCTTGCGGCCGATCTCCTCGATGGAGAGTACCGATTTCGCCATGAGCGCGTAATCGCGCGAGAGGCTGATCCCGTTGCGGCCAAAGATCTCGATGACCCGGAGGATGAGCCGGCCAGGCAGCTCCCCGCCGATGGCGAAGTTGAAATTCTCCCGGAGGGCGATCGTCACCTCTTTCTCCATCGTGCGGTGATCGGGCTTCGCGCCCGGCCCGGCGAGGCTCATCCCGATCTGCACGACCTGTTCGGCGTCGTGCGCGGCGGCCGCGATGAAGAGATCGGCGAGCGCGTAGCGCAGCCGGCGCGTCAGGTTGCCGGCAAGGCCCCAGTCGAGCAGGCAGAGGCGCTTGTCGGGGGTGATGAGCACGTTGCCTGCGTGCGGATCGGCGTGGAAGAAACCGGTGATCAAGATCTGGTGCAGGAGGGAGGTGGCTCCGGCCTCGGCCAGCAGCTTGGTATCGGCCGGCGGAAGCTGGGGATCCTCCACCCGCCGCCCGTCGATCCACTCCATCACGAGCATGCGGCGCGAGGTGAGGGGGCCGATGACCTCGGGGGCGAAGATCCTGTCGCGCGAGGGGTTCTGCGCGTTGAAATACTGCTGGTTCCGGGCCTCATGCCTGAAGTCGAGCTCCTGGAGGAAACCGCTGCGGATCTCCGCGACGATCGCGGGCAGGTCGAAGGGCCGCAGGCGCGGGATGAAATGATGGATGCGCTCGGCGAAGAATGCGATCAGGTCCAGGTCGGCCTCGACGATCCGCTGCAGGTCCGGCCGCTGGAGCTTGACTGCGACCTCGCGCTCGTCGGCCTTGAGGCGCGCGCGGTAGACCTGCGCGAGCGAGGCCGAGGCGACCGGCGTCTCGCAGAATTCGCTGAACACTTCGGCCGGCTCAGCGTCGAGCTCGGTGCGCAGCACCTCCCTCATCTTCGCGAACGGAAGCGGCTGCACCGCGTCCTGCAGCTTCCTCAGTTCGAACACCAGATCCTGCGGCACGAGATCGGGCCGCATGCTGAGCAGCTGGCCGAACTTGACGAATGTCGGCCCGAGTTCCTCGGCGGCGAGGCGGATCCGCTCGACGGTGCTCCGCGGTTCGCGCAGCGCCGGGACGAACCGCCGCCACCACGCGTCGGGAGTGCCGATCTGCTCGACAACCTCGACGAAGCCGTGGCGCACGCAGACGACGGCAATCTCCTTGGCCCGCACGGCGTTCGCCAGCAGGTCGAAAGGTTTCAGGTAGACTCCCGGCATGAGGACGGGAAGGCAGGCAGGTTCAGGCGCCTGCGCCCGGGCCGCGGGCGGCCAGGGCTTCCTCGAGCTTCTTTACGCGCGCCTCGAGTGCCTCAATCCTCGCCTTGTGGGTGAGGTCGGCCTTCTCCGTCAGCTCCTTGAACTTGGCTGCGAGCTGGCCGCTCATCTCCTCGAATTCCTTGCGGCCCCGCTCAGCGATCTTCTCGGCCATGATCCGGGCATCGTCGGCCGAAACCTTGCCCTGGCGGATATAGTCCTGGAACGCCTCTTCGACCTTCTCCTTCGTGATGATGGTCGCTCCCACACCGGCCAGCAGAGTCCTTTTGATGAGATCGATCATAATGCAGGCACGCTAGCGGCCGCCGCCGGTGCCGGCAAATCGGAAACAGAAGCTGGCTGCGAATCTTTCCGAAGCGCGGATTTGGCTCCGGCAGTGGCCCGATGCAGGGAAGCGGCGGGATGGCGGCCTAGGGTTTGAGCGCAGCGGGAGCGGCACCCGAGGCGAGCGTCGTCGGCACCATGCCTTCGCGGTTGATTTTGCCCGCGGCCACCAGAGCCGCGACCGTCGCGCGCAACTCCTTCAAAAACTGGACCGAACCCTTCGTCTGATACCGCTGAAGGTGGCGGACGACCACCAACTCGCGCGTGGGGACGCGGCCGCTGAGGTCCCTGTAGACGAGCGTCGCGGCATCCTGCGGGAGAATTGCGAGCCGGGGCAGAATCGATATGCCCGTCCCCAGTCCGACCAAGGCTTTCACCGTTGATATCTGCGAGCATCGATGGCCGAGCCGCGGGGTGAAGTCGTGGTCGCCACAGAACCGCTCGATCTCCATCGCCAGTGTGCTCGAGTGGCCGAGGAGCACGAAGCTCTCGCTGGCCAAGTCGCGGGCGGTGATGTCCGGCTTGGTCGCCAGCGGATGATTGCGGTCGACAACGAGCATAAGATCTTCATGGAAAAGTTGTTCCATAACAACCCGTCGGTCGTTGATAGGCAGGGGGACGATGGCGAGGTCGAGATCGCCGTCGACCACGCCCTTGAGGAGATCGTGCCGGAAATCTTCGTGAGTGTTAATCAACAAGTTAGGATGGTTTTCGCGGCACCGCTTCAGCACGGGCGGCAGCAGATAGGGGGCAAGCGTCGGCACCGTTCCCACCTTGATTCGCCGTTCCAGCGTCGGGCTGTCCTTCAATTCCCGGGACGCGCTTTCCACCTCCAAAAGGATGCTCCGAGCCCTTTCCATAAAGATTTTCCCGGCTTCCGTCGGCACCGCTTTGCGCCCAAGGCGGTGGAGAAGTTTCTGACCGAGCTCGCGCTCGAGATTTATTATCTGCTGGCTTAGAGATGGTTGTGATACTCCGCAGCGCTCGGCGGCACGGGTGAAATTCCCGGTCTCGGAGATCGCCATCAGGTATCTCAGTTGGGTTAGTTCCATAGGTTAAGACTATGCAACAGATATTGGAGTGACGCTTCTATTATCGCAAGGCTGTAGTATAGTAGCCCCGGTTCCATAGGGAGCCATTAACCTGAAATAGAAAACAAATCATGAACCAAGAGAGACTGATGAAACTCGTGCCAGCGGGCGTCGTGCTCGCAACAGCGGCTTTCCTCGGCCTTGCCCAGGGTAAGGTGAATGACTTCGATGTCCTCTACACCTGCTTCGGGTACGGTGCAGTAGCCGCGCTGATGGCTCTGGCTGCCTTCGACTACCGCAGCAACAATCTGCGGGCTCAGGGCAATCGCTGAGCCACTGGCTCGAAATCAGTAAAGCTTGGAGGCCGGGACCGCGAGGTCCCGGCCTCTTTATTTGGGAAATCGCGCCCGGATAGACAAACCCGGAGGTTGCGAGCGCTCTGTAGGCGAATTATCAAGAATCCGCCAACCATGGAGGAACCAGGCCAACATGACCTCTGGAGGCAATGGTTTCAGGAACAGGGACCGCGGCTGCTGCTTTGCGCGCGGCTCTGGACGCGGTCGCTGGCCGACGCCGAGGATGTCCTGCAGGAGGGCTTTGTCCGATTCTGGCGGCATCAGCGGCACCTCGGCGGCGATCCGCAGGCCCTCCTGGTCACTTCGATCCGCCGCGCGGCCTGGGATCTCGGCCGGCGCGAGGGACGCCGGGAGGCTGGAGAACTGGATCAGGCCGGCGCCTCCTGGTTCATCGAGCCTCCGATGGAGGAGCGCGACCGGCATCGCCTTCTCGAGGACGCCGTCCGCCGCCTGCCCGATGCCCAGCGCGAGGTGGTCGTCCTCAAGGTCTGGGGAGGGCTCACGTTCGACGACATCGCCCGCGAACTCTCCATTTCCCCGAACACCGCGGCCTCCCGCTACCGATACGCGCTGGAGACTTTGCGCAAGGAACTGACTTTCCTCTGCCATGGATGATTCGCTCAAAGACATCGAGGCCGAACTGAAACGGCTGCGCCCGCGGCCGCCTTCGCCCGAGCTGCTCGCCCGGATCGAACGGGCGATCGAACAGACGGAGCCGGGCACGGAGATCCGGCCGTCCCCCGCGGAACCGGCGCCTCGCTCCGGCTTCAGCTGGCGGCTCTTCTGGCCTGCCGCCGCCGGGCTGGCGTCCGCGGTGTGGCTGGTCGTCGCCTATTCCGAACGCCCGGCCTGGCCGCAGCCGACGGAGGCGCAGAAGCCGGCAATCGCGCAGAATGTCGAGCGGCCCCGCATCGGAACCCGGGCGTTCAAGCCGGTCGGCGCCGCCGAGCTGCGCTATGCCTCGTTCAAAAGCGGCGTCATCCCGCTCGCCGACGGAAGCATCGTCCGCCGGGTCTGCGACCGCTACGTCGACGTCTACACCTGGCGCAATCCCCACACGAACGCCTCGATCCAGTGGACCCTTCCCCGCGAGGAGGTCCGCGTCGAACCCATCGACGTGTTCTGACCTCCGGCAGCACCTTTTCTCTCAGCCAACTCAAACAGGAATACATCCCCATGAAAACACTGCCTGCACTGCTAGTTCCCATGCTCGTCGCCGTCAGCATGCCCGCGCATGCGCTCGCCGATCCGGCGGCCGCCGGCGAGGCCAAGTCCCCGGCGAAGGCCGAACACATCTACGTCAAGGAGATGAAGCACGCCCCGAGGGAGGAGGTGACGTTCCTCGGCGTCGAGGTCATCCCGGCCGGCCCGGCGCTCGCCTCGCAGATCGGCCTGGCCAAGGACACCGGGCTTGTCGTCAACGTTGTGGTTCCCGACAGCCCGGCCATCGGCGTGATCGAGCCCTTTGACGTGCTCACGAAATTCGAGGACCAGATCCTGATCGAGCCCCGCCAGCTCAGCGTCCTCGTCCGGTCGAAGAATGCCGGCGACGAGGTCTCCCTGACACTGGTCCGCGGCGGGAAAACGCAGGGCGTGAAGGTGAAGCTCGGCAGGCACGAGGTGCCCAAAATCGAGGTGCGCCTGGGGGTCAGCGCCGGGGCTCTGGGCGGGACGTTTGTCGGACCGAATATGATGGCCGCGATGCCCCGCAACGAGGCGAAGCGCGTCCTCTCCCTGATGAGTTCTAAGAACGGCGACCACGCCGTGCAGACGCGGATCATCCAGCACCGGACCAGCGGGGAGAAGGGGACGACCATCGTCGACCTGGGGCACAGCAACCTCGTCTACACCGACGACGAAGGCGCGGTTGAGCTGAAGATCGACGATGGGAGGAAGAGCCTCGTCGCGAAAGACAAGGACGGGAAGGTCATTTTCTCGGGGCCGATCAACACCGCCGAGGAGCGGAAGGGTGTTCCCGCCAAGGTGCTCGCCCGCGTGAAGCACCTCGAGGAACCGGAGGAGCTCGAGTTCACGACGGACGACACTTTCGAGGCGCCCACCGCCGCTCCTCTTCCCGTGCCTCAGGCGAAGGAAATGCAAAAGATGGAGAGCGGCCTCCGGGCGCTCTGAACGGCCGGGCGCCCGCTCGCCGGAGGCGGCGGTGCTCCATCCGCAAAATTGCGCCGGACCACCCCGGCGCACCCCGCCGCCGGCTGGTTGAATCCCGTGTTGCTGGTGATTATACTACAGGCGGCGGGGTAGGACTCGCATCCTCTGTCACGGCGGCCTCCGGAAAGGTCTCGATCGGCTTGCGCTTGAGGAAGATCGCGAAGATCAGGCTGATGAGGGTGGCGAGGATGACCATCGCGAAAAACGAGCCGATGGAGGATATCGCAGGCGACATGAAAAACCGTGAGAATTTCTCGGCCGTCGCCATCTGAACCTCCTGCATGCCCTTGGCCGCCCACACACGGCGAAGCGCGTCGATCTGGTAATCCGCATAGCTCGTGTTGATGAAGGTGAAATGGATGAAGCCGTAGACGGAGGAAATGGCGGACGCATAGAGCGAGACCAGAAAACCCGTGAGAACGCCCTTGCCGTAGGAAAGGCCCTTGTCCTTGGCCTCTTCGCTCACGGCTTTTATGGACAGCCACAAAATCACGGCATATGCCACGATCGGAATCAGGTTGTAGGCCATGGCATGCCCAATCTTGTCGGTCTGGAAACCCAGGAAAAAGCCTAGCAGGTTGTGGACGATCAGGACCAGGGCGAGGACGAGCCCGTAGAAGAATGGGGTATTCATGGAATGTCGCTAGAATAGCGGCGCGCCGTCGAGGCTCAACTCCGGAATGCCCGCGGAGCGGAGACGGTGCCGCGGAGGTCAGTGCGCCGGCGGCCGGAGCCTGACAAGAGTGGCGCCCCAGCCGCCGCTCGCTTCGTCGCCGAGGCGGAAGGATTCCACGATGGCAGATTGGCGCAGTCTCGCGTGCACGGTCTCGCGCAGCGTGCCGATGCCCTTGCCGTGGATGACGCGCACCGCGAGCAGCCCCCGCTCGCGGCAGGCGGCGAGGTACGTGTCGACAACGTCGCCCGCCTCGGCCGGCCGGAATGTGTGAAGATCCAGTTCGCCCGTGATCGGGATGCGCACGGGTTCGGAGTCCTCGTCCATGGGGAAACGGGCCGGGCCGGCCTGGGGAAGCGCCTCAGCCCGCGGGGGGAAGGCGCTGCGGAGGCCCTTCGGACGGCGCGGTGGGCGGCGGAGGCTCGGCGCCGGGCTGGGGTTGGGCCGGATCGCGCGGAGTCGCCCCGGGCACGGCTTTGCGCGGCGACGGAGGGGGTTCCTCCATCGCGCGCTTCATCTCCTCCTCGAGGCCCGAGGCCGCCTTCCTGACCTCGCGAAGAGCCTTGCCGACTCCGCGGGCCACCTCCGGCAGGCGGTCGGTGCCGAAGAGCAGCAACGCCACGAGCATGATCAGCAGCACCTCAGGGCCGCCGATGTCGAAGATCGCCAGAATGGGAGTGGGCGCGGACATCAGGTTTGCTGTCGATCGCCGCCGGGCCGCGGTGCTGCGGTCCGGACCCCGCGGGCTGCCTCGGCAAGGCGCGCCTCTCGGGGCCCGGGAAGAGCGGTCATTTGAGGCTGACTTCGACGATGAAGGTCTGGGTTTCGCCGGGTCCGACGAGTTGGAGCCCGGATTTGTGCTCGTGCGCGTTGGCGGGGCCCATCCACGGCTCCACGCAGTAAAAAGGCGAGTCGTCGGCCGCCGTCCAGGTCACGAAGGTTGCCGCTTTCGGCGGCACGCGGTCCGCGCCGAGGCGCACGATGACCTGGTCGCCGCCGCCGCGCTCGCCGAACACGACGGAGTTGCCGCGCAGCGCGGTGTGGAAGACGTCGATCAGATCCTTGTTCGCGAGCGATTCCTCGGCGCCGAGCCTCGGGCCCGTGTGGAGCCTGCCGTTGTCGAAGTCCTGCTTGAGGGTGGCGCTGGCCGGGATGCGGATGAAGTAGTCCGACCGCGCGCGCTGGTCGCGCCACGGCACGGTGAAGTAGAAATGGTGGCCGGCGCACCACGGAATGGGCTTGGCGCCGAGGTTGCGCAGGCGCAGCTCGACGAAGAGCGCGAGCGGCTCGAACCTGTAACTCACGGTGAACTCGTAATCGTACGGGTAGGCGGCCTTCGCCTCCTCGCCGGGCTTGAACAGCGCGGTGAAGCCCCGCTCGTCGAGCCGCGAAATCTGAAACTCGCCCTGGCGGGCGATCCCGTGGATCGGCATCGCGCGGCGGGCGCCGTCGTCGTCGCGCCAGTTGTGGATGTCGCCCTTGTCAAAGCTGCGGCCGCAGAACGGGAACAGGATCGGGTTGCCGCCCTTGACCTTGGCGATGTCGTCGAGGGTCTGCAGCTCCGGCCAGTAGATGACGTCGCGCACCGACCCGTCGCCGAGCGCGAGATGCCAGTTCATAAGCCGGGCGCCCTTTTCGGGGAGGGCGAGGAAGGTGGAGTGACCCACCTGCCAGCGGTACAGGGTGTGACCGAGGAAGGGGACTTTTTCCATGTGCGCGGATCGTAGGGGATCGGTGCCGGGTCGGAAAGCGATTTTCTCAACCACCGTTCCGGGAACGGGGTGTGCCGCCCTTATTGGAGGCATCGGGCGCTTGCGTCGAGGCCGAATGGAGATCAGAGTCGTGGTTCGATGCTCGGGAGAATTCGATGCCTTTTCATCGCCGGCCTTCTGGCGGCCGGGTTGGCTGTTGCGGCCGAGCCGGCCTCCGGGAAACCGGAACCGGCGGCCGCTGCATCGCCTGCAGCGGATCCTAAGGCGGCTCCGGCCGCTCCCGCGAAGGCCGTCCCCGCCGGAGCCCAGGTCGCGCCGGCGGCTGAAGCGGTGCCGGCACCGCTGTTGCCCACAACCGCCGCGAAACCGGCCCCCTCGATCCTGCCGGCGACCCCGGCCAGGGCCGCGCCGGCAAAGCATGCGCTCGCTTACGTCGTGCCGGTGCGCGACCAGATCGCCAAGCCCGTCCTCTACATCCTGCGGCGCGGCCTCAAGGAGGCCATCGCCCGCCAGGCCGACGTCGTCATCCTCGACATGGAGACCCCCGGCGGCGCCCTCGACGTCACCTTCGACATCATGGCGGCGCTCGGGAAGTTCCACGGCCTCACCATCACGTTCGTGAACAAGGAGGCGGTCTCCGCCGGCGCGTTCATCTCGGCGACCACCGAGGAGATCTGGTTCGCCCCCGAGGGAGTCATCGGCGCCGCCGCGCCCGTCACATCGACCGGCCAGGACATCGACGAGACGATGAAGCTCAAGGTCGTGAGCTACCTGAAGGCCCGCATCCGTGCGATGTCGGAGGGCAAGGGCTACCGCGGGCAGGTGATCTCGGCGATGATCGACAAGGATTTCGAGCTGAAGATCGGCGACGCCGTCATCAAGCCCAAGGGCGAGCTGCTCTCGCTCACGGCGACCGAGGCGTCGAAAACCTACGGCGATCCCAAGCAGCCGCTGCTCGCGGCCGGCATCGCGAAGAGCATCGACGACCTTCTACGGCAGAAATACGGCGCGGGCAACTTCGATGCCGTCCACCTCGAGGTCACCTGGTCCGAGCAGCTCGCGGCCTGGCTCAACGGGATCGCGCCGATCCTGATGGGCATCGGCATGGTCTGTCTCTTCATCGAGTTCAAGACCCCCGGCTTTGGCATCTTCGGGATCCTGGGGATCGCGTTCTTCGCGATCGTGTTCCTCGGGCAGTACGTGGCCGGGTTCTCGGGCCACGAGCCGGCGATCCTCTTCGCCATCGGCCTCCTGCTGCTCCTCCTCGAGGTGTTCTTCTTCCCGGGCATGGGCATCATGGCCGTCGGCGGCGTCGCCCTGATGCTCGGCTCGCTCGTCTGGGCGATGGCCGACATCTGGCCCAACGAGCCGGTCACAATCTCGGTGTCCGGAGAGCTTTTCCTGCGGCCGCTCATCAATCTCGGCGCCGGCATCGGCCTCGCGGTCGTCCTCGGCGCGCTTCTGCTCCGCTTCATGCCCAAGGGCTGGCTCTGGGACCGCATGGTCCTCCAGGCCGCGGTCGCCGCGCCGGCCCAGGTGTCGGGCAAGGCGCCCGAGGCGGCGGATGAGGCGCAGTCCCTCCTCGGGAAACAGGGCGTGGTGGTCACTCCGCTGCGGCCCGCCGGCGAGGTCGAAATCGACGGCCGTCGCTACCAGGCCCAGCTCGAGCTCGGATCGGCCCCCGCGGGCGCGGCGGTGGTCGTCGTCGGGCGCACGGATTTTGGACTCAAGGTGGAGAGACTCACGACATGACCGCTATCCTGCTCCTTTTCCTGCTCGGCATCGTCTTCCTCGTGTTCGAGGTGTTCATGACGAGCACCGTGCTCGGCCTGCTCGGCGGCGCCTCGATGGTGTGGGGCTGCGTCCTCGCGTTCGCCGATTTCGGCCTGAAGGGCGGCGCGATCGCGACGGTCGCCGGCCTCGCGCTTCTCGCGCTCGCGCTCTACCTCGAGTTCGGCGTCATGCCCAAGACCCGCTTCGGGAAGAAATTCTTCCTGCACGACTCAATCGGCACGACCAGCCAGCCGCTCCCGGCCGACCCTGCGGTCGTGGTGGGCAAGACGTGCGAGGCGGCGACTACGCTTGCGCCGTCGGGATATGTGCTTCTGGATGGGAAGCGCTACGAGGCGTTCTCCCAGAGCGGCCACGTGGCCAAGGGCACGGCCCTCAAGGTCGTCGCCGTCGATAATTTCCGTTTAATCGTGGTGAAATCATGAACCTCTCCCTCGTCCTACTCATTGTTGGCATCATCGTTCTCCTGATCATTGCAGGAATCGTCTTCTCGTTCTTCAGCGTGTTCCTGCGGGCATGGCTCGCCGGTGCCTATGTCGGCATCATCAACCTCGTGGCGATGCGGCTGCGGCAGGTGCCCTACGGCCTGGTGGTCGACGCCCGTATCCGCGCCAAGAAGGCCGGCATCGACGTTTCGATCGACGAGGTCGAGGCCCAGTACCTCGCCGGCGGCAACGTCATCGCCTGCGTCCACGCGCTCATCGCCGCCCAGAAGGCCGGCATCGCGCTCGACTGGAAGCGCTCCTGCGCCATCGACCTCGCGACCAAGGGCTCGGGCAAGTCCGTCGAGGAGGCCGTGCGCACTTCGGTCGATCCGAAGGTCATCGACTGCCCCAACCCCGCCAGCGGCCGCACGACCATCGACGGCGTGGCCAAAGATGGCATCCAGGTGAAAGTCAAGGCGCGCGTGACGGTGCGCACCCACCTCGACCGGTTCGTCGGCGGCGCCAAGGAGGAGACCATCATCGCCCGCGTGGGCGAGGGCATCGTCACGACCATTGGCACATCCGAGTCCTACAAGCACGTGCTTGAGAGCCCGGACAGCATTTCCAAGACGGTGCTGGCGCGCGGCCTCGACGTGGGGTCGGCGTTCGAGATCCTTTCGATCGACATCGCCGACGTCGACGTCGGCGAGAATATCGGCGCCCGGCTGCAGGTGGCGCAGGCGGAGGCCAACAAGAACATGGCCCAGGCCCAGGCGGAGATCCGCCGCGCGGCCGCCGTCGCCCTCGAGCAGGAAATGAAGGCCCGCGTGCAGGAGATGCAGGCTAAGGTTGTCGAGGCCGAGGCGCAGGTGCCCCTCGCCATGGCTGAGGCCTTCCGCAACGGACACCTCGGCGTCATGGACTATTACCGGATGCAGAACATCCAGGCCGACACCGGCATGAGGTCCGCGATCGCCGGCCCCGAGGCCGCCAAGAAATAACCGCCCCGCGGCAGCCCTCCATCGATGGACTGGATACTCGATCATCTTCAGATCCTGTTCGTGATCGCCATCGCGGTCGCAAGCGTGATCCAGAAGATCCGCCAGTCCCAGTCCGAGGCGAGCGGCACGCCCGAGCGTCCCGCGCAGCAGGATCCGGCCGCGGAGGCCGAGCGCACCCGCCAGATCCAGGAGGAAATCCGCCGCCGGATCGCCGAGCGGCGCGGTGAGGTGGTCGAGGAGCCCGAACCCGAGTTCGAGGAGGAGCCGCAGGTCTTCCCTGGCGAGCGGCAGGTCGAGCAGACGGTGCCGGTCGTGGTCGCGCCGCCGATGCTCGAGGAATCCGCCGAGCTCGAACGGCAGCGCGAGCTGACCGAGCGGATCCGCCTCTTGGAACAGGCCCGTGCGTCGCTTGCGGCGCAGGCGGCCGCGCCTGCCGCGCGGCGTGCGTTGGAGGCTGCCGCGCCCGCGGTGAACCCCTGGCGCGTCGAACTCGGCAACCCCGGCGGCCTCCGCCATGCGGTCGTCATGCGCGAGATCCTCGGCCCCCCCTTGGGCCTTCGCTGAGCCCGCCTTTTGTACGGTTTCAGCGATTCATCTCCTTCCTTCTGGGTAAGAATGTGCCCAGAGAGCGTCCGCCGGATTGCGGAAGGCTGATGGCGGAGGACCGGACTATCTGATCTGTCCCCCGGGAAAGCACTTACGCGGAACCCTGGACCGGCAATTCTTCCTTGAACCACGAAATACACGAACGACACGAAAACGATCTCCTGTCCGTTGCGCCAAGAACAGCTTTCGCGCCTCTCGTGGTGAATAGGGACCTGAAATTCTCCATCGTGCCTTTTGCCGCGAAAAGGCACAAAGTTCGTTTGCCGCTCCGATAGAGACTGTTGCGCGCCTATAGGCGCGATAGAGGCCCTGCCGTAGCCCCGGTCCCCATGTGCCTTTTGGTAGTGTTCGTCAAGGGGGCTGTTGCCGAAACGGCCATCTACGAAGGCAGAAACTCATTTCTGCCGGGCGCCGTTGGGCCGAAGAGTTGTGCGGCCGGATCGGGCACAGATCGGCGGATGA
>Ga0153915_10000884_pt1 | contig 27745 bp, 42 predicted proteins | sample Opewatmetagenome_2_FD_107003 | JGI IMG/M metagenome (GOLD analysis project Ga0153915, IMG submission 107003) | Freshwater wetland microbial communities from Ohio, USA - Open water 3 Core 3 Depth 3 metaG | ecosystem: Environmental > Aquatic > Freshwater > Wetlands | place: USA: Ohio, Lake Erie...
ACATAGCCCCTACAACTTCACCAACCAGATCCTTCATGTCATTTGCTCGTATTATCGCCGTACCGACGGTATCATCCACTGGTACTCCCTTCGCTACCACGTCGGCTTCAGGGACGTTGCACGTGCCAGTCTTGCTGTACCCAACCCCGTAAGTTGTATTTAACCTCACGTCAGATTCGCCAGGTAGATAAGCCATTGATGAACCAAATGACACAATATCACCTCCTTCAGTGTAAAAGTATATGCTCCCATCGTAAGAATTAGATAGCTTAATATTGCCGGACACAGCTACAATGCCGGTATTAATTATGTCACCTGATATTACAATGTAATAACCATCTACAATAGACTGAACTGCATTTGATACATCACTTGAAATAGCGTTACCGTACAAGTATGAATTTTTAGTCCCCGACCTGTAAAAACCGTACGCGTTAGTCCCTGTACCCCCCGTGCTGTTACCTGTCTGGTAGATCACCCCTGATGAAGTGGCGACGTTCCCGTGCGCGGAAGCCCCTGTACCCCCCGTGCTGTTACCTGTCTGGTAGATCACCCCTGATGAAGTGGCGTAGTTCCCGTGCGCGGAAGCCCCTGTACCCCCCGTGCTGTTCCCGGTCTGGTATATCACCCCTGATGAATAGGCGTAGTTCCCGGACGCGCTAGCCACTGTCCCCCCCGTGCTGTTCTTTACACCAGTAACCGTGTATGCACCAGTGACGTTTAGGCAAGTAGTCGTGCCTGCCTCAACATCGCAAGATACTACCCTGTTGCTCATAACGTTGAACACGCCTCCAGCATTAATGCCAGTTGTAGCAGCGGTGCTTATCTTAACGCACTCTACATCAATGTCAATTAGAACTGTAAACGAGTTGGCGTACACGTTATCTAACGCTCCTGGCAACGTGCCACCGTCCCACCCGCTTACCGTCGACCAGTTCCCGCTCGCTAACCTGTACCTATCGCTCATAACCCCATCAAGTCAATTAATTCCTGCACGTTTGACTTCAATTTCGCTACTGTCTCAGATACCGCATCGCTGGTGCTGTTGTTCACGCAAACACGATCCACCATCGAGTCTACTACCTTGCCGTCAATAGTAACGGACGGTGAAAGCATTATGCTAACCATTGTATTAACTTCACCGTTAATAGGAATCTCCGACAAGGCCAGCGATAATAACAAGCTCGTGCTTGTGTATTCAACGCCATCTACAGTTACCGTTCTTGTAATGCTAGTATTCATGTGTATATAAGGTTTAAAACATTAGTCCATGCCCCCACGGCTGTCGCTGTCGATGTAGTGTCACCGAAAGTCAAACGGTATATGACCCAAGTCTCTGCCGATTCGCTAGTCCCCTTATCCGCGTTGCCAAGGTAGTGGTATCCACCGTCAATCAAGTACCTCTTTATAGATGCGTAAGCAGCACCACCGTTCTCTAGTGCCGTAAGCCTCTCCTTCACGTTAGTGTCGTCGTACGCTATGTTAGTGTACATCGAGAACAAGGCTCTAATGCTGCCCGTAATGCTTATATTAACATCGAACACCTCGATGCCGAGATTAACGCTGGTGTCTGGCACCGAGAAAACAACGCATATAGTGCTATCAGATGCCATTTATCACTTGTCTTTTATCGAGTTCCCCATCAACTTGCACAACCCGGCGGCCACTATCTTGTCGCCGTCGTCATTACTGAACTTTGATTCAATTATTAGAATCTTACCAGGGTACAACTTCGTGATTGACGATGGTATGACAACCTGAGCGTGCGTGTCGTCAACAAGCGTCACATTACCGTCAGAAGTCTGGAAGAAACATATTTCCTCGTTAGTCCCGTTAATCTTAACCAGCACTTGTATGCTGGTGAAAGTGGTGAGGTCTACCAGCGTGTCGGTGCTCTCGTCAGTAATACTTATGGGCACTGTTATCGTGCTCCCTGCCATTACTTCTGGCAGCTCCTGGGTTATTACCATGTCAATGTAGTTATATCAATTTCACTCCCGGTTATAATGTCGTGTGGTGATTCAATAGCCGGCTGGTTAAGTTCAACGCTGTAATATTGTATAGACTCGCAAACTGATGTTATGACAGTTGGGTCGTCTTCTGAATCCAAGTTAGACACGAAGAAATAATCGCTACTCATGTTCTCAATGGCAGCGGCTACAACCTGGCATATCGCCAGGTTCCTCAAGTAAGACACGTCGTTATCTTGCAGACATTCTGTTATGACGTGTAGCTCTACAATGCACTTGGCGAACCTCTCGTGGTTCGGGTTTGATTGAGTCTCGTTCATCGTCTCCCACTTCACTCGCTGCATCTTGTAGAAAACAGCCGGGAAACCATGAGCCTTCAACCTTTCATATTGCAAGTTGTTATTATTCCAGAACGTGAATTTCTTGATAATCCTGTTCCCGCCTGTGTCTCTTATAGACTCAATCTTGTCCCTGACGGACATGTACAGCTGCTGCCTAGCGTCCATTTTTTAGACTTTTTAATAATATCTTGAGCAACTTTGCCTCCAGTGGTTTAGATGCCCCAACGATCTCACGAACGGGCAACCTCCCAGTCCCGTTGTTATGAAACCCCGCCACCTTGTATGTTGACCCCACTATGACATAATTGGACCCGCGCTCCAGCGTCCTCAAGCTATCCGACGTCTGTCCAGTCTTCAGCAATATGGGGTGGTTGTAATGCCTCTTCCTCTCCTTCCAGCCGTCTATCGATTTATCCGTCATGTGGCCGCCATTATCAAACCCGGTGACGAAATGGGACAACGCCTCTACAGCCATGATGTCAAGCATCTTGTCTTTATTAATAATCCTTACATGTGGCGGCCTATTCATTATTTAGAATCGTTTTAAATAGCTATGTTTGCAAATATAATTAATTATGTAAATGAACATTCAAATACTAAGCAATAATTTCAACCCCAATTACTGGCACGTAAAGGAGTTCTTCGATAGCAAGTCAAGGTACTGCTTCTGCTGGGGTGGATCTGGTAGCGGCAAAACAAGATCCATAGTCCAGGCCATAGTTTTAGACACGTTCATGAACGGTAACTCGCACCTTGTAGTCAGGAAGGTGTCAAACAAGCTCGACATAACTATCCTGCCAGATTTCAGGGCTGTTATGAAAGAGTTCGGATTATCTAAATACTTCAAGTTCAAGGGGAAACCATTATCGTTCACTTGCATTCACAACGGCGCAGTAATTGATTTAATAGGTCTTAACGACTCGGAAGATATAAAGGGTATATCGCAGTACAGGCGGGTGTACATGAACGAGATAACATCGTTCGACCACGCCGATTACAAGCAGATGCGCAAGAGGCTAAGGGGCTCTGACGGGTTGCAGTTAATCAGTGATTTCAACCCGATAGACGAGACTCACTGGCTAAAGAAGTCAGTGTTCGACGCCATACCGATGTGCCATTCATCATTGATAGTGGAAAACGGTTTAGCCCCTGAATTAACGACTGTGTCTGACAAGTACGTCTCATCTGACGGGTCTTTCGTGTTCATCAAGACCAACGCCATGAATAATTTCTGGATCGCCGGGTCTCCTGATGGATCGTTCGGTTTCAGGGACGTCGAGTACCTCAAGGATTTCGAGCGTGACAAGGAAACTGACCCGAATTACTGGAACATTTATTTCAACGGTAACTGGGGCAAGGTATCCAGGGGCACGGAGTTCTACAAGCTGTTCTCCGCCGTAAATAATATATCTGGAGACATTAGTTATGACGAGGACATGCCACTTCATTTGTCTTTCGACGAGAACGTTAAACCGTACATAACGTGTACAGTATCACAGATTGACGGTGGTCACGTGATGGTAATAGACGAGTTTTGCCTCCGTAATCCACGAAACGACATATTCTCGCTTTGCAAGGCGATAACCAGCAAGTACAGTGGTCACAAGGGCAAGGTGTTCGTTTACGGCGACGCCACCAGCAATAAGAGGAACACCCTGCTAGAGCAAGGTAGGAACTGGTTTGACGTTATCGCGTCTGAACTATCGTCAACATTCGACAACATAACAATGAGGGTGCCGTCATCAAACCCTAACGTTTCACAGAGGGGCGTGTTCATGAACAAGGTGATGATCGGTGATATACCTGGTTTATCGCTTTCCATAAGCCGTGACTATTGCCCCAACACCATAGAAGATTTGATGTACGTGCAGGAAGACCCATCAGGTGGAAAACTAAAGCAGAAGTACCGCGACCCAGACACCAAGGAGACTTACGAGCGTTACGGCCACACGTCAGACACTCTAGACTACCTCGTGTGTTCAGCGTTCAGGTCAGAATTCGACAACTGGAAGAACAGCGGGTCGATGATTGAGCCGATGACTGTCATCGCCGATAGAACGTACGACGAGTTCAGCATTTAGATAGTCACTGTCCAGCCCTTTCGCTCTAGCTTGGCCTTTAGAGTTGATGTTATTGACCCGTGAGAGCTAATGTTATCGTTTACCTTGAGTATCTTGTAATTACCAGAGTAAACCGACGCGTTAGAAGCGAGCAACTTGCGCATTATAGACTGTATGTTGCACTCTTCTAGGTAATTGTAACTGAAATCAAGGTACACAGACAAGTAGTACCTGTTCAACCCCCCGAATGTTACCCCCGACGTGTAGCATCCTGATAGGTCAACGTACACTGAACTAGCGCACAAGCATGGCAATGTAGCACGGTAAATCTTTGGCTTGCTAGTCTTTACCAGCGTGCCAGTCTCCCCGGTCAAGTAAACGTTGTTAGCCCCAACCAGGCAAGCGTCCCTCAGATTGCTCGTTGTGCCAGATTCTTGAATAGTCCATGACGCCCCACCGTCAACAGTATTGTAAGCTGCGCCGCCAAACCCAACAATATACCCGTTTAGCTGGTCGTAGAATGTCACTAGTGTATACGTGTTAGAAGCTAACCCAAGTGATGTCCAAGTCACAGCCCCATCTGTTGACACGCTGGCGAAACCGTAACCGCAAGCAAACACCTTCGTGTCGCTCATGGCGTACACTGAAACTACGTGACCGCTTGACGGTTTAGATGACGTGTAATACATCGTGCTAGTGTTAAACTTGAACACGTAACCATCATTCGCCGCTATGTATAGATAACCACCGTAGTATGATAACCTTCTTGGAGCCGTGTCAACGACAGCAGCCTGAATCCATGTAGATAGCCCGTCCGTGCTCCTTAATATTTGTGTCGAACTAGAGCAAGCGTACACCTCTAGCTGGCTCACTACGCAGATGTCATATATATTCCCAAGATCAGTATCTATATTAACACTAACCCAGTTACCATCAAGGTAATTCACGAGTATATTACCACCTGACATCCCGCAAACGTAAGCGTAGCCAGGGATGTACACCATGCAGTAGATGATGTTAGTAACACCAGTATCAACTTCTTCGAACGTCTCACCGCCGTCAGTAGTGTGCAGCATCGTGCCATTCTCGCCAACTATGTACCCTTCCTTGCTGTCGATGAAACAGCTATCTGCGAAATTTGACGTAGACCCCGTGTCTATGACTCTCAGCTGTCCTACCGTCGTCAATGACCTCAGCGTCATCTGGCCTGACAAATCGAGCCTGTTGGCCACTGCTTGCGTTATATCCATGCTCTTCAATGAGTTAGTAGCGAACTTTACCCTGTAATCAACACCAGCATCAACAGTTATATCGTCATAATACGTCACGTGAATCTCATCTCCAATTATAGCCTCGCCTGATTCAACATTGACATCAAGATCGCTAACAATGGTGTTGAACCCGGCGTCATGATACCCGTCATTGGCCTGGTAATTGTTAGCATCTTCACCGTTTACAGAGAAGAAGCTCTTCACGGATCTCACCCCGGCAGAATCGTCAACAAGCAATGATTGCCCTACCGTCAACACCCCGTTTGATGGCAAACCGTTATCAGCCAATATCTTGCCAACATAAGACACGTCACCGTAATACTGGTTCGATATGTCATATATCGTCTGGCCGTTGCTAACGTACACTGTTTTCATCTTACTTCAGTTTTAGTTCTATCGTCCTATCCTTGCCCTCTCCTTTTATGCTAAGAGAGCTTTTAGAGTTCCCGCTGCTCTTCACCGCGCTGTTAACCTTCACGGTTAGGCTGGCGTTAGTTATGTTTGATTCTATCACCTTATCTATGTTCTCACCAGTTGTAGGATTTAGTACCTGCGCGCCCCTGGACGATTTAAGGCATACTATCACATTCTGCTCGTTTATATCGCCGCACGATACCTCCCCCCCGTACGTCACGAAATTAAAGAACTCGTCGAGCTTCACACCTGTTTGCTTCCCCATCAGTGAGTTATTTTATCGTTAGAAATATCAGTTTCCACTGTTGGCGTTATCGTCGCGTTAGTTGCCGGGTCGACAGTAGTTATGGCCACTGCACCTGACGACACGTACATGTGCTGGTGTGTCGACATCCTGTTCTCTAGCGTGTTCAGCTTCTTAACCAGCTCCTTCACGTCAACAAGGCCACCGTGGTCGCCGGAGATAAGCATTATGCTCGACACGGAAGAGTACATTGACACGTAGCATGTTTTCCTTGACGTGTATGATACTACAACCCTGCTGCCAATCGCCGGTGTCACTACTATAGCCCCGGAATTACTCAGCGATGCCACCCTCCTGCTCCTCATACCAGTCACGCCGTTCTTTATGTTGACGACACACGTGCAGCTTGACTCGTCAACGGAAACAACGGTGGCGTAGTCGCTATACCATTTCTCCCTGGCCGCGAAAAAACTGAATAACCTGCCGAAAGCTCCCGATTGCGTCATAACTTGTAAGATAATTGAACCGTCTGGTTGAAATCATTCTCCACTGACACGTCGTACCTGACAGAGCAACATAATGCGTCTATACCATCAACACCCGTGTTGGCATCAGTGAAGTTTATCTTGTCGCCAACGCTCACCAGCTCCGCCCCCTTGCACGTGAACGACCCGGCGAAACCGTTGAACGACACGTTGTCGTAGATCCTCTTCATGAAGAAACGCAAGTCTGCCTCCGTGCAACCTGTCAGTGACACGTTATGCAGCTGCCCGGCAGGTCGATTAGTCGTGAACCCTGGCTTCTTTGTCTTGTTATTGTAAGAGTAGTACAGCTTGACGTCAACATCGTCATCGTTATCGTCATCAAGCTTGCCGCACACTATCACAGGGATGTTCTTCTCGTCGATGTACTCCAGCTCGTTCCACTCTGTTGGCACGTTGTAATTAACCTTGAATACGTGCTTTGTGTCATTAACTGGCGGTAGACCGCAATACAATTTACTACCGTCAAACCACATCCGTAAACCATACACCGCTTTTATGGCGTTCAACACGTCAATCACGGTCGGGTTATTCTCTATCTTGAAATCACCCATGGACGGGTTTATCCTCTCGCCCATCCCTGTTGTCTCGTTGTTCTTGTAAACGTAATTCAGCAGCGTTTTCAGCTTAACGTCATAGAATATATTGTCTTCCACGTTAATCTTCTTGGCCTCGTACGTGTAGTTCTCAAGGTCGCAAGTGGTAATCAGACCTATATTGTTTGTCTTCACGTAACCATCGAAAAGCTTGTATTGCTCCGGGTAGTACCCGGCGTAAACAGACACTTTTGACCCCCTGCTGAACACGTCGCTAGACTTTATCCCTAGATTATAGTATAACTTGTTAGGCATCACTAGCCTTCCAGTCTGCTCTATGTTATTATAAGATTTAGCGCACGTGAATTTGGCCAGGTAAGGGATCTCGTAGGTCTTGCCCGTCTCGCTGCTCTCTACTACCACAAGTGTCTGAAGCCTGGTGTACATTATTAAATTATTTACAAGTTCTCGGCCTGTATCTGCAACTCGGCCAGTGCCTCCATGAGCCCGCTCCTTGAATTCTCGGCCACCACGCTCTTAACGTCACCCGCGCCAGCCTGGTAGTTCTCTACTGCCACGAACTTGTTTATCACGATGGAGAAATGCTTCGGGGCTCTCGCCTCGACTTTAGTGCCCTCGAAGTCCTCGTCATCTTTCTTCTTCTTGGCCCTAATCTCGTCAATCTTACCTTGTTCCCCAGACAAGTAAGCCGTCAACCCCTGTTGAAGCTGCTCTAATGCCAATGCGTGTATGGCTTTCACAGATATATCTCCAGGAGCTGCATTATACTCAACCTGGATACTATCGCTAACACGTTTTTCCCAATCTCCCTCGAGGTCTTTCCGGAACCTCGGTATTGATGATAACGCCTTTTCTTCTTCTGCTATAGCTTCCTTGTAGTATTTTACCTGCAATGCTTTAGACGGGTGTAGAGCCTTTTTCTGTGCATCTACACGAGATGTCGTCTTGGCTACTATCTCGTTCGCGTATTTCTGCTCTAGTGTCCTGCCATCGTTAATATCTGCTTCTGAATAACGCTTCTTCTTGCCATCTTGAATAACGTTAATGGTCATATTAATAGCTGATGGTATGCCCATCATCCTCGCGTCTAATGCCTTACGCCACGAAGAAGCATCAAGAAATGTACTCAACACGTCCATGCTCCCTGATAGTACTGGCCTAAGTAAGTTGCCGGAACTCTCTTTTATGGCAGTTATCTGGTTGCCAATACGACCCATTTTCACTGCCAGCTTATCAACGCCTTTACCCTTGGATAGGTCGTCAAGTGCTTCAGCCAGTTTCGGGATGAAATCCTCTGACATCACGCTACCAGATTCAACCGCCTTCATGAATTGCGCTGACGTCATTCCCATCTTGTTGGCAAGCGTCTGGAAAGATATAGGTATCCTCTCCATCAACTGCCGGCGAAGCTCCTCCATTGATACAACGCCCTTCGAAGCCATCTGCGATACGGCCAGCAACGCCAGCTTGGTGTCCTCGGAGCTCAAGCTCATCACGGAACTAGCTTTTGTTATTGACTCGAACACGCGCCTTGTTCTCTCACCAGCCAGGTTAGTTCCGTTGGTTGCGCCGTTGAACTGCATGAACGATTCCCTTAGCGAGTTGATGTCACTGCCGTACTTGGCGGCCATGTTGTCAACCAGGGCCATGTTAACGCCGAAATTGTGTACGCCGTTTGACGTCGCTCCTACTGACCTCTTGAACCCCTCCTGTTTTATAGTGGCGTTAGCGAGCGCAATCCCAACGCTGCCTATCATCCTAGCCCCCTCGTACATGGCCAACCCCTGGGCTACAACAGGGTTTCGCATGATGCCTGATATGCCACCGCTGAAGAAAGACTTGCCTTTTTCTGCCTCCATCTTCTTGCGCTGGCGCTCTTGATCCCTCAATAGCTTCACCTTCTCGGCGGCAAGCCTGCGCTCCTCCCTTATCTCCGCGGCCACTCGTGCCTTAGTGCGCATTACCTGCAAGTCAGACGCGAGCTTGTGCTCCCTGGCCTGCGACTTGAACATGTCGTTCAACTGGGCTTTAGCCGCTTTTGCCTTCAAGTAAGAAGCGTCAAGGTCAGCGTTGAACTTCTTTATGACGCGGTCGTAGTTACCCTCTATGTCTATCCTGTACCCGACATCATACTCAGCCATGACTACTTCTTGTTTAATGAAATATCCCCTCGCTCGCACAGGAAGATTAACTCGTTCACCCTCTTTGAATACCCGTCAGCATCAAGCTTCTCCGGGTCTTCCTTGAAGTGAAAGCGTATCATCGCGTCCCACTCGATGAAATTAAAATCTTCAACCTTGTCAGCGAACGAGGGGAAATCTCCTATTTTTTTTTAATAATTGTGCCGAAAGTGTCCATGAAATAAGTGCCTATAGAATCGTACACGGCGACCTTCTGCATGCAAGTTATCGAGTTATCAACGGCCATGAACCCCTCTATGTCGTAAGGGGCGAAGCAAGAGTTGTATATCAACTGCCCTATCTCGGGTGTCATCAGCCTGCCATTATTGTCCCGCATACGGTAGCACTTCATCAGCACGTCAACGCCTGGTTTCATTATGTTGAGGTCGAACTTGTCGCCAGAATCTTCCTTGTACCTTGACGTGTATCCTTTAATGTCCTCGGGAGCGTCCTCGAAAGAAAAGCATTCACCTGTTGCATCATTAACTAGCTCTCCAGTAGCGTTCACAACTAGCTCGAAAGTAACGTGATCCGATTGTTTGTCTTTTACTTTTAACATGTTTGAAAAATTTTACTGTTATGGGAATTTTACTGTTATTCTATCGCACACGAAATCAACAGTAGCCTCCGAGTTATCGCCGGATGTTTCTGTCACTTTTGTGTACATCATTCCTGATACCGTCGCCACGCAATTCTTCTCGATACCGTTAGAGAACACGAAAGTGCTATCTTCTGGGCCATTAGCCACGAGTTGACCGCCTGGCGATGCTTTCCTTAACACGTTCAACTGTGACATTTTCATCTTCACGGTGCATGATGGCGCTTTAATAGCCCCCTCAGTCCAAGACACGTGCCTGTCGCTGTTAGCGTAGTTATCCGTGTATTGCTTCTCCTCCGAGTTTATATCTAGCGAGTCAAAAAGGCACTCTATCTTAGAGCTACCCATCATGAACAAAGCCTTACAATGGGAATATTCCATCCCGTTCAGCCTGGCTGGTTTTGGTGCTACTGCCATGTGTTAATTTTATAATGATTTAACATAACCAAGATTTATCTCTAGTGTCTTCAGTGTCTCTGTCTGCACTATCTTCACGGTCTCAGTGACCGTCCCGTCAACTATAGTAGAATTAACAACAACGCTATTATCTGGGATAGCCCCTGTCGAATCGGTAGATATTTCACCGGCGGCGGACATTGAAGTAAGCACTGCCAGTGCTGGTGCAGCCACTTTAGCCATAGCGGCGTTAGTGAGTAGCCCCGTTTCAATATCCTTTGACAACTGGCTCTCAACGATTTGCACAGAATTAACGTAGCACAACCTGGCTGCCTTGTATATCGTCTTAACTGACTTGCTCTCAGCGTAGTCAGAGCTCAACTCGTCGCAATTCTGGTCGGTGCAGAAGTACACGCCGGAAGCCCCCGGGTATTCCTTGGCGAACAAGTAGCCGTTGTTAGTTAGCAACGCCAGCAAGTTCTTCGAGTAAGTGTTTATAGACGACCACGAGAACCCGTTACTCGTCCCTCCCTCCAGGAACTCACCGTTACCAGTGAGGTTGCAAGATGCCGTTTCAGCTACAGACACGTTGCATTTAACGCCTGACCTTATACCTAGCCAAGCCCCGCAAGTACCTACTGATCTACCAGTTACACCAGTCAAGTACTCCAGTGTAGACGATTTAGTGCCGTTAATCTTCGACCTGGCACTCCTGAACGACCCCCCGAAATCAAACGTCACGTTCCTCGCCGCTGCACTACGTAGGTTAACCCCTGACGCCAGCGTGGCAGTGTTCGCCATAGTGGCTATATCTGTCACAGTGTCCATCGTTAGTATACCAAGCGCGTACTGGCTGTAATTAGCCCCCATTTGCTCGTAAACATACTGGTGCTCTGATATTTGAGACAACAAGTCAGCCCCAGCCGTGCCCACGCCCTCCTTAGTGAACGCGGCGAACTGCCATATCGTGCCGTTCGCGTAGTCCTGCATGTCTTGCAGCCTGTCGGCATCCCATTTCTCGGCCGTGGTCACGCTAGAGTAGTCGTAGATCCCAACGTATATATTGATGTTAGGGTTCTTCTCGAATGCTTGCTTGATGTGGTAATGCAGGACGGCAATCTCGCTACCAACACCGCCGGAGAATTGCGTTACGGTTATGTTCGACGTAACGGCAACACCGTTCGAATCCCTCACCGTTGCTGATAGGCCGGAGTGTATCGACTTGCCCATTTTTGAAGGAGCGACAAGCGTAGTTCCGTAGTCACTACCAGTCAATGTAGCCGTACCGGCAGTGTAACCGTGCGTGTTTGTATTAGCGTTTATAGCATCCGCCACAGACTGGCATAATAACTGTTTAGTAGTGTCGTTAGAAGTAACAACGTACTTGCAAAGCGTTACCTTGTTGCCAAAAGACGGCTCAATAACGACATTGACAACGTAACCTGTCGTCTGTGTGCTGGTGAACACAAGCTTACCACCAGTTGCCTTTGTCTCGTCGCTGTGCTTGTCGTTAATACCGTAAGATTCCGCCATTGATAGCGACAATATTAACTTTATCCTGTCGCTTGTAGAGAAAGAACCATCGTAAGGCGTCAAGTACCCTGTCATGTTGGCGTCAGACATGTCGAACATTAACCCGGAAACCGCCTCGTCCTGGGTTGATAGTTGACCTGTAGATTTGAGTATATTCGTGTTTACAGCTCCCATTACTAATTGTTTTTGCTCGTTTTATTAGACTTCTTCGACTCTTCAACAGTTGATTGACCACCAGCTGAACCAGTCACAACAGGCACTACAAGCAACCCGACTATCGCCGAGTACCTTTCAGCCAAATCCTTCCTGTTAAAACGGTGTATACCGACACTGTATTTAACAGGAAGCCCTTCATCTAGGGCTCCTGTTTCAATACTGTCCATGTTACCTTGCTTCAACTATTGCCACTATACCCTTGCCGTCGCTCCTGGCCTTGCCACCAGCGTAGTAGGCCGATGCCTCTATGAGAGTGTCACCCTCAACGCCGGTTGGTTGCTCCATCGCGGACCTGAACAAGCCAAGACCGCCTCGAACAGCCGATGGTTTGAACAATATCGCTGCACCTACATCCGTTGATGCGAAAGCTGTACCGGCCGTGTCGTACGTGCTGTTCTCCTTGATGAATTTTGGCACGCCAGCAGACGTGTAAACGACACCATTGCCACCAAGAACAGGGTGTAACCTTTCAACAAAATGTACACCCATGAATTCCCATACCTTACCGTCTCTAAGAGCGGTGTCAATGTTTGTGCGCTCTGCATAAGTGAAGTTAGCCCACTCGAACATATCCCATTTGAATCCTGTAGTAAGAAGACACATTGTCTTCTCGTTCACGGCAAAACCGTCGTTATCAAGTGCATTCAACGCTAACCTGAAGTCGTCTTCCAGCATTCGTTTAACAACCGCCGGGCTAGTTGTAGACTTGAGGTTACAAGCCCTCGTTGTCGTGCCTGTTGTCCTGATGATCCTTGTTGAATCAGTCGGGGCGATGTCGTATAGCCACCTGTTGCATGCCCTATCAATAAGCCTGTTAGCGTGCTGTGTAGCTACCTCAGTGATCAAAGACGCAACAGTTTGATCACTCATCTCCTCCCTATACGCTACTGGCACCCTGCGCGAGTGAATGCCTATAGGAGTGAACTCGTTGTAAGTGTTCACCAGTGCAGACTGTGCCGGTACGGGCAGTATAGTAGAATCACCGTAGTAAGCTGACTCTATGTCGCCAACTATGCCACCCTGTATCTTGTCAGACGCCAGTTCCTCGTTAGTGAACGTCTTCCCCATCTTGAAGACAGAGTTGTCAGCTACAATCGTGCGCTCTGCTTCCCTCTCTATGTATATTTTGCTTAACCTTGCCATGATTTTATTTTTTAGTCAATTTGAACTCTTGCCGCAAGAGGCGTGAATACGCTACCGTTATATATCAACGTCCCGTTGATAGTCTTACCTGCCACACCAGTTACCGTCCGGGGGGAGAAACCATCACCGAATGTAAGTGTCTGCGCGCCAACAGATGTTGCCTGCATGAACATCATTGCCCCGACCTGTAACCCAGCCGGGATGTCAGCTGTCAACGTAACGTTCACCGAGATCGGGTTAGTAACGCCATCAACCATTGTCAGGTCGTTAGTCACAGTTATTGTTTGCGCCGCGTCTGCCGCCGTTAGCGTTACCGTCGCTGCACCTCCTAGAGGTCTAGCGTACCTTGTAGTATCTGCCATGTGTTACTCCTCCTTCTTCTTGAATTTCAGTAAGTTGCTATACGCTGCCTTGTCAACAGCCCTCAGCCTATCGACGTAAGCCTCTCCGCCTTCCATGGCCATTACCTCTTCTATCGTCTTGCCAGAGAACTGTGACGCGGCACTAGCCGTACTCGCGGCAGATACACCAGCCTGAGATACAGGGAGTGGCTTGTGTATTGGCGTCATTGCGTCAATTACTGCCTTTAGCTGCGCGATAGTTAGCGAGGCCGTGTTATCGGTTAATTCCTTGGCCTTGTCGGTGGCAATCCTGCCAGACGCCACGCCGGCTTCAACCAACCTTGTTTTCTCGACGTTATCGAACGCCTTTATCTCGCCATTAAGCCGTGTTATCTCGGCATCTTTAGCCGCTATAACAGCATTTTTTGCTGTTATTTCCTCACGGAGGGCAGATACCTTGGACACGACAACGGAGATGTTCTCCTCGCAACCTATCACGGCCGCTACTGTCTTTAGATGCTCCATACTTGAATTAGTGTTTGAATTAGTGTTTGAATTAGTGTTATCATTTAACATCGCAGCGCAAACCTTGTATCTATCTTGCACGTGCATGTCAATAGTTTTCCCCGTGTTTATAACCTCGTCAACGAGCCCCGCGTCTTCCTGTGTTTTGCCTAAGACAAAGTAATGATCTTTACCGTCAAGCCACTCATTATTGAATTTATCACCGAGTATCCCTTTTAATATAGTGAATAACTTGTCGTTCTCGGCAGATAGGTACATTTTCTCGCTGTCTGTCAACGGCGTCATATCACTATTTTCATAGTGTGCCGCGTGCACCATTGAGCTGGAGTAATCCCTTGCTTTCCTGTGCTTCCCGCACTGCATTAGTATGAACCCCATCGAGTAGGCAACCCCGTCATTTATAGTCGTTATGTTCGCCTTAGAAGAAAGCATCTCGGCTATGACAGAAGTCCCCTCGTAAGTATACCCGCCGTGCGTGTTTATCCTCACGTTTATATTTATGCCAGGTATAGAGAAATTTGATAGCCATTGAGCTAGTGAATGGCCGTCTATTTCATAGCCTATATCGCCGTATATCCTAACATCATAAGTTTTATCGTCAATCTTGTTGACGACCTCAGACATTGGTTTGAACGATTTTGCCGCGTTATTCATGTGGCTAATTTAGAACAATTACAAATAACAAAAACAATGTGAAGTATGTCGCATAATATGCAATTTTTGCACTTATATTTGCCGTCAAATTTTTTAACCATATTTTAAATAAAATCACCTAAAAACAATTAACTATGCCAAAAGAGTATAAGGAAATCTTGGAAACAGCACTAGAGGCTACCCGGCAAGAGTGCCTTCGATTGAAGACATTCAGGAGAGACAATTGCATAACGCAGAAACAAGTGAAAGATGTGTCGTTTATAAGCACTAGAACTATATCAAGCATAGAAACTGGTGAATATAACGCGCGAGTTCACACGCTAGAGATTTACAAGGCCGCGCTAAACTTGTTGTACAATAAAAAGATGGCCAAACGAAACATATGTTTTAACAAATAATATGGAATACATGTCATTTATCCTGGCGGCATCATCATTCATGCTAAGTTTCATAGCGCACTGTTGCACTAGTAACCAGCGAACACGCAAGTTGTTATTCATAGTTGGCGCTCTCTCGCTGATAGCGTGCGCTTACGAGTATTCATTATTAATTAATAACTATTAAATTTATGGGAAACTTGAAAGAACAAAGTGTAGCATACCCCGTTTTGCTTGAAAAGTATGTTAAATACATCATGGGCTGCGAGGGCTCTGATTTTATACACATCCATAACGAGAGGCACATGTCCTACGTTGAATTCACGGATAAAGAGTGGGATGTATTGAAAGAAATATCTAAAAGATGCAACTATAAAAACGAAATATAACATGGAAATCATACCAGTACTATTCTTGATAGCGTTATACATGCTCCCTTCTATAATAGCAGGTTATAACAGTCACCCTAAGCTTAATGCCATAATAATTCTAAACGTACTAACTGGATGGACATTCTTCGGGTGGGTAGGAGCTCTATTGTGGGCTATTTTATAACGATATCGAAATCGAAATCACTAATTAGCTCGAAAGAAAATTCGTACGTGTTTGCTGATCCCCTAACTTGCGATACGCTCGACTGACTATCCATTATGACATAGTTAATGTCGTATCCCTCGTTCAAGAGACGGCTCTCGCAGGTCAACCGCACCTCCGAGAGCCTTATTTTTTCGAGCGTGTTCACAAGGCTAATGGGTAATGTCCTGTCCATGGTAGTGAAAGTGCCCTCGCAATAAATCCTGTGATCCCCGAAACCAGTCAGCACCTTGAATGTCCCCTTCTGAGCAGACAACTGGGTCTTGCTTATTATCGTCTCCGGCACTACCCTTATCTTTATGTCAACAAATTGGATGGACTCTTCATCCACGTCATCACCTGCGATCCTGGTGTGTGCTGGCATTGTCAACACAAGGTGATCGAATAGCTTCGCCCCAGTCCTTGATGACACCCCTACGACATCGAAAGAGTCAATTTCTGGCACTTTGTTAGATTCAGAGGTCGGAACAGTCTTCGGCTTCAAGCTGTTAGCCTTCCGTACCTGACCAGCGTATGCCATCTGACCTAGATTGTAGCCTGAAATGCTATTTATTGATATACTAGCCATTTTACCACAATATTACTGATGATACAGCTATGAGTCTAGTGTACCCTAACCCCTTGTCGTCAGCCAGCAACCCAGTTGGGTGGATAGTCAGCACGGCGGGATCGAAGTTGAACGACCAAGTGCTAGTTCCACTGTCATATTTCTTAACCGTGTTCGACATTATGTCCAAGTGACGGTCAGAGTTGCTATCAAGGAGGGGTAACATGGTTGTGTCAACAGTCATCGACGATCCGCTAGTGTCGTTAGGGAACAGGACTGACCCGTTAATGCACAGCATGTTACCGCTCCTGTAACAATTTAGTGACGCCGATTCGCCAAGATATGTCGTTTCTATCGTCACAAGAGACGCCTCTATCTTGGTGTTTTCCTTAGCGTATAAAGAGTCGAGAGTTGAGACGTTGTTCTCCGGGTACACATACGTATCGCCGTCATACACAGATCCCTCGGCATACTCGTAGCTTAGTATCGCCCTCCTTTTCCTTATCCCGGCCTTGACATTTCCGTCATTATCTGTCGCAGGGGCGTAATAAGTCTCGCTGTATGTCAACTTTGGGTGGTAGTTGGCCGCCTTAGTGATAGCTATAATCTGGTGTTCAACGTGTATTAACCCGTACAAAGGGAGGTAAATATCCCCGGCCGCGCAAGCCAATGCTGTTTCCCCCTCTATAATAGTGCACCCGTTTACTATGCACGGCTTCTCGAAGAACGAGTACGCAATGTTGTTAAGCGCGTCCTGTGTCGTCAACGCGGTGGCGGTAAAATGAGCATCTTTTAGCGGTTTAGAACCATTACAAAGCATCCCCGTAGCTAATCTATCCATATTGTGTGTATTTTATTTATATGTTATCTCGTAAACCTGGTTGGGGAATGACATTGCTTGCACGTCTGTCAGTATGTTGTCGGTAAAATACAACACAGACTGCGCGAGCTCCGACTCTATTACCTCGACCTTGTAATTGATTATGTCGCCATTCGACTCTCCTACAGTGTATATCCCAACATCTTCTCCTGTTGGCACTGTCTCGTCAGTCGTGTACACGCTAATCCTATCTGATAGAGGTACGTACTCGTCAGTCGTGAATATAACAGTTGTGTCCTCGTCGTACCCGTCATAGATCTTGCAATAAGATAGGTTATACTTCTGTCGGATATAGTACTCCATCATCGCCCTCTTCCCTGCGAAGTTAGACTTGTTAATTTTGTCTGATATTATGAACGACGCCAGATCTCCAATGTCATTAGCCGGCGACAGCAGCACCCTGGCCAACTCTAGATTCTTCTCTGTCCTGAAAAGTGCATTGAACGCGTTGACGAACCAGCACCATTGATTTATGTCGTACAGTTTTGCTTCCATTAATATTCCTGGTAAGTTATACCGGTAGTGTTTGCAAGTACGTAGTACCCGGCGGTAGGCGTGTCGTTTTTCTTGGCTGATGTTAGCACGTCGCGTGAGTTGGCGTAAGAATCCACCATCACTAGTGACGTTATGTTGAAGCTCTTCACGCCGCTAACAGCCGACATCTTTGACTGTAGATCGACAAGCCTAAACTCGTCATCGTACATGGCATCTTTCGCATAAGTCTCGAAGTAGTCGTTAATCTCGTCAATTAGTGGGAATACAGATGCGTCATTGATGCTAGACCCGTCAGTAATTGATATTATTTTTGGGTCTACATAAACGATGCACGTCATGTACACGCTGTCACCGTCTATGGATCTGCAAGTTATTGGAAAGGACCTTTGCACGTCTATGTACGATTGCAGTGAAGCCAGCTGTGCGGCACTTAGCGCCACGAGGTTGTCGTCGTCGTCATACTTGGCAACCTTAATCACTAGCCCGCCTTGCGATGCCTCATAAGCCGACACAACTACTATCTTTTTCGTGTCATCGTCAACCGAGTAACCTATGCCACCAGTGTCGTAATCGAGAGCCAGTTCGTCGCCTTCTTGCCATTGCGCTGCGTTCCATGCCCAGTAAGCTGCCGAAGTTGGTATGATCTTGGCGGCGTAAACGTCAACGTCGTCTATGAATTGAGCAAGCACGACATCCGTGTTGCTTAGTGATACCGCAATAGAGTCGCGCAACGACTCGAAAAACTTGTCGCTATCACCTATGTACGTTGACAGGTCTCCGCTTGCCCTCTCGCTCTCAATCTCTGCACTTATCTCCGCCGCTGTCCTTGCTTCCATAGTCTACTCTTCTTGTGTTTTAACTGTTACTGGCTCATCCTTGATCCTGCCACCGATTTTCATCTTGACGTACTTCTCCAGCTCAGACGGGTCAACGTCATAATTAGCCACGACTATCTGCAACATCTTGATTATGTTCTCGACAGATATAACGTCGTCTATTCGCCACCTCATGAATGCCCCCTCTGGCAATATCCCGAGTTTCTTGAACGATTTATTGCTGTTCACAACCCTGGATATGATGCGCATGTCGTTTTTCTGCAATGACTTATATATGCGTTCCTGCACCTCCATCGCCCCGACGAAAGACTTTTCAGCCGTCAAATCAGACCCGTTTAGTAGGCTAGCTATGCACCTGTCGCACTGCTTTATGAGCAACAGGTAACCGTCTTGCCCGGCACTCGAGTTACTCGATTGCAGCATCTCGATGACATCATCCGTGTGAGCTACTACCCTGCTCCCTTTATCGAGAGATCGCAGCGACGCTTCTGCGTTACTTTTCCTTAGCGAGTCACTCAACTGTGTCTTTATAACGACAATATCACGCCCACTATTCTCCAGGAAAGCCCGCCAATTGGTGTATATCTGCTTGTAAATCACATAATTCATTATCTTCGGCAATATGCCAGTTGACTCCCTGTTAATCACCGATGTAACGTATGTAGAGTATTCTGGTGCGTTGTAGTCGATTACGTTGAACGACTTCGAGAATCCGAGATCTATTGACTCGCGGCACATCTCCCATGGCGTAAGTAGGTATTCGTCATTTATCCTCGTTACCCCTGTCGGCTTTCCGTCACTGCCTAGCGGGTTTAGCTGCTGCAACGTGTGCCCCGTTAGGATAGAATCATGCACATTAGTAATGTAGTCATTGAACCACGCCGCCGTTTCTCCGTCATAATCTTCGAACACGTCTTTTAAGCCATTAATACTGTTCCCTTTAGAGTCAATGATCTCTATGTCGCTGTCTATGAACGACCTACGGATATTAATGCAGTTTGACACTTGTGCGTCATTGAACGCTAACTTCAAGTATTGTATGAATTTAACACGATCAGGGTAAATGATGTCGTTTGCCTGATTCATCGAGGCAGTGAACAGCTTTAGTGTAGTATTAATTAATTCAAGTGCACGGTCATTCTCGTTCGTGACGATTAACCCGCTATTGCCCTTTGTTTTCCCGGCGAAGGCGTCGTATGCCGCTGTAACCCTTTGTCTTAGACCCATGTAATTAGTATTAGAATTGTGAGTATGGCGACAAGTAGTCATCTGTCGAGTTGATTACCGTTATACGGTTGCCTTCTTCCACGCCATCATCGTCCGTTATGACGACAAGGCCGTCGCAGTTTATCGACCCCTTTTGCACGTCTTCTAGCCAACTGATTGCACACGCGCTGTTCTTCTTGTTCCCGTCACCGTCAAATCGCTCCTTTCTAATGGCCGGTGCCGTGTTAGGGGCCACGCGTGCACTCAAGTGATACAGAGCTACATCGCAGCACGTAGTGACTAGTGTTTGATGACGCCAATCTTTTGCCTTCAAGGTGAAGTACGTAGTATCCGCCAGCTCGGTAGCCGCGGTAGTGTCAAGGATGCAAAGGTATGTCGCCATCCCGGTGAACTCCCCCGACACGTCGCTATATGTAGCTAGCATGACATAGTTGCCGGCGGTGGCCTCTGCTGTCGTCGTCCCGTCGTTGTCAACGTTGATAAATTGGCAGTCATCGTACAGGCTCATGTCAAACCTCTGCGTCAGGTAGCCACTAACGAAGCTTATAGCCGTATCGACGTTCTGGTTAATTACCGACACATCTGTCGTCATGTCGTCAAGATCTGCCTGCGACAACACTCTGAACAAGTCTAGTCTACATATCATCTGTTCTTGTTTGTAGAGTCAATCACTATTGAAACAGTTGGTACTTGTGGCCCGTCCTCGTCGTCGAAAATCCTATCGCCATACTTCCTTGGTAGGGTCTTAGCGATTACCCACTTGCGCGTGTCGACCCTCAGTTGCGAACGGCGGACAAATTCAGTGTCTTCAACCTCTATCTCACGCCCATCCTTCGTTAGTATAGTACGCTTATCCCCGCTAGAATCGTCTGCTATGTCTATGAGTGACTCAAACATTGCCTCTGTTCTGTTTCTGACCGCGCGCGCGTAGATGCTTGAGAGCTCCTTGTCGTTGCAAACATAGCAATGAAACGCCCCCCTGCTTATCCCCTTTACGTTAAACTCATCACGCACTTTTTTACAAGCCTTACCGAGCGTTAGCTCTTCCTCCTCTATAAGTGTGATTATACGGTCGAAGTGTTCTCGTGTCATAGTGTCTTTTTTTTGCCCTCCAAAATTAAGCTTATTTAAAATAAAAACAAATAATATTTTTTTTGAAAATAAATCTTGAAATGCTTGACTTCGCCCAAACATTGTCGTATATTTGTAAGGTCAAAGGCAATGAAGCCAAGATAAACACAACGATTATGAAAAAGATACTAGTAGGCGGGCAGGCATTGAGGAACATGGGTAGCGACAGGTACACTAGCGATGTCGATTACCTGATTAAGGACGAAAACAACACGTCGGCGTTCATTCATGACGTCACTAATGACATTGATTACTTGAACGCTTCCGGGAACAAGTTCTTTAACGAGATCTACAAGTTAGAGGAGGGCAACGATCAAGCTAGCGCGCAATCGTTGCTTGAGTTGAAGGCATACGCATTCGTGCAGCATTGCCAGAATTTCAACTTCAAAAAAGCTGATGCTTGCGAGTACGACATCAAATTCCTGGTAAGGTTTGCCGATCTTAAGTCATGCAAGATCGCTGTCAAGTACATGACAGCAGGTGAATATTCAGAAGTTGAAAAAATAATTTTATCAGTGAAAAAATAATCTATTTTTTTGCACAAACATCCAAATATTTCATTACATTTGTAATGTCAAATAGCAATTAACAATTAAAACATACGACTATGAAAACGACAATGACTTTTACCAGCGAACACGAAAAAGAGCTAAAAAGAATAGCTACTTTAAACGTTTTTGCTGCAAAAATAGCAAAAACAATTCTTGGTAGTGAAGTTTACAAGGCTTCCGCAAAGCAAGTTGACATATTGAATCAAGTTTCAGAAATTGAATTCTACATAAGTGATGGGTATTCAAACCAATATATGGAAACTGCACAACAAAGACAACGTAATTTAATGTACTTTTAATCATAAAAACTAAGTAAAATGAAAACACTTAAAGAAATTTCAGCAAGCAACCCATCAACTTACCGAGTAATTGATTTACAAGTAAGGAAAGGAGAAGTAAAAGAGTGGAATGATAAAATAGAAATTATCGTTGGCCGGAGATCAAAGTTTTGCACGCGCAGGAATGCTTATAAATTTGGATTATCAGAAGGCGAATAATACTTATAACATACAAAGAAACTAATGAGGTTGTAAAATAAATAACAATTAAAACATAAACAAAATGAAAACTTACAAAAACGTAACCGGAATCAACAGAACAGACTTAGACAGTAGGAGTTTATTAGAAGCTGTAAAAGAACAATTACAAGATTCTTACCCAAGTTTAAACGGTGAAAGCTTAACAATAGTAACCGATTTAATGGTAATATATGATGAAGATGTAACCGAATCTAATGGTCAATTTTCTTGCTATGCTGGTCTTTAGCCTTGCAGTTAACATCCAAGTAACAGAAAGTTTTAAAATAATCTCTTAAAAACGTTAAATAACTTCTATGCCTAGAATAATAGGGGGATACACACATTACAATAATGATAACAGGTGTATCATACGTATTTACAAGGTTTCTAAAATGGATTTTGTCGCGAAAAGGACAGATTACCACCAGAGCGTAAAAGTTACAAACAGGTGCAACGTGTTTATATGTTGTTTCAAGTTGAGGTACAACACGTTATACAAGTCAATTAATGGTAAAATAGTTGGTGAAGGAGTCAAAGTAGAGAAAGGTGACGTTTCTGAGGCGGCCATACGAATTATGATTGAATCTGAACCTTTCTTGTATAACGCTTTTTATAAGAAATATTAATTACAAGATCTTGTTAAAAAAAATATAGTAATCATGGGAATTAAAGAGATATTAATTGAGGTAGAGGCTAATCTAATGGCCATACACGTGTACAAGAGGTGTGTGATTAACGGGAAATTAAGCGCGAGTAACGGGCAATTCTTGATCTCCGGGGCTCGCGAAGAGATAATTAGGTTGACAAAATTTATAGTATAACTTCGACAAAATACACAAAAGAAGTTGATTTCGACAAAATATAAATAGCAATATTTATATATTAAAATTATTGTGATATTATTGTTGTTATAACAATTGCTATAACAATTCAAGCGAGAGCAACAACATTGGTTCCATTGAGGGTTTGAGGTGAGGTGGGAAGGTCAGGTAAAAGTAAGTCAACCCCCTACCCCCTTTAGGAAGTTAACTTACTAATACCTGACTGAAAAAAATTTGTCGAATTGTCTCCTTCTCGGGAATCGGCTCGTTCGGTTTCGGCTGTGATGGTACTGCAAGTCATAGAAATAATCCGCATCACATTTAACAGGATTTTGATTTCTTTCGTCGAAACTGAGTAACTGCTTTTTTTGTAGAGATGCAAGCCCCAGGCACCTTTGATGCCGCAAATATAAGAGATCTTTTTTAAATTCAAAAAACACATGCCCCGAAAAAAATAATTTGTAAAGATTCTAAATGAATAAAAAATGGAAATTAAAATAATTAAAGAGCACGCGCAAATCTTTTATTCATACAAGAAATACATCATATTAAATGGATGTCCTTGCTCTGGTAAATTTTACGCGTCTTGCCAGAAGGCTGTGATAAATTGTATGGCCAGACGGACGCGATGTGCTATTTATTCTGAAAGCGAAGAATACGCGAGATATATTTTGAAAGAAATTATAGGCGATTCAAAGTTTAATTCAAGGTTGTTATTGTTCGACAACAATTCAACGATAGATATTATAGGGCATAGATATGTCGATGATATGCCACGGTACGATATGTTAATCGTCAGGTCAGCAGATATTTTAACCCATGATACCATTGAAAAAATTACTCGAAAAACAACTGGACAAATCATATTAACTTGCAATGATTATTCTAGCAATTCCTGGTTAATGAATGCAAGCAATTTAGATGTATGTTGCATGTTGCATATTACTCGCCCGCTTTGGTTTTGTCCTATTATTTGATACAGTTTAAGTGCAATAATTTATTTATAACAAATATTAATATTCAATTGTATTTTTTTTTAATAATTTAAACAATAAAAACATGAAAACAATAGAATTATCAGGAGTAATCAAATTTGAATGTGAAGATGAATGTAACGATTGGAATAAAATAAAACTTATTCAATCTGATGGCTATAAAATTGACCTTGTAAATAGGTTTAAAGAAGCTGATGAAAGTTTTCCAAACGCTGAATTTCAAGTTAATTATTGGCTATCTGACAAACCTTGTTCAAAAAATGATATGATTGAAGGATTCCTTAAAAAATTATATGGAGATATTTCAGCCGACTACGAAAAAGTTCATTGTTATTATACTTCATGGTCAACTGGAGATAAATATGATACTATCCTACAAATAGGAGGGCATAATTTAGGTTCAGAATTATCAGATGAAGAAGGAAAATTTTTAATTATAGAAATAAATGTCAAGGATGCACCGCTTATTTAATTACATAATAAATAATGCAAAAATAGTTGTTATTTCCAAAAAAGTACATAAAAGTTATGTAAAGTATAATAAATAGTTTATCTTTGTATAAACTTATAAATAGATAATATATGATTTACTTTATCGGAAACAAAGAAATGAATATTTGTAAAATTGGATTTTCAAAAAGACCATACAGGCGTATTGATAGTTTAAGGAAATTATATCCTTTCAATTTAGAAATATTTAGCATAATTGACGGAACTCCTCACGATGAAAAAATGTATCATTCAAAATATTTTGATTACAGGATTAAAGGCGAGTGGTTTAAATTAAATAATGTGCAAGAACTTGGTTTTAGTAAGTCAATAAAAGAGTTAAAAATGGGGCATTTAATTCTAAATATAAATGAAAAAAATGGCTATATTCATTTACAGAGTTTATTAGCTCAATTAAATCAAGATAGGATTTTAGAACAATTAAATAATATAAATTTCAATTCATGGGTGCAACATAATACTCAGTTTTTAGAAACGCTAAATAATCCTATAATTAAAGAGACTTGCTTATGGATTAATATTTACGTTGCATTTGAATTAATAAGGTATTCAACAATTAAAAATAAAATAATACTTTATGAAAATATTTATAATTGCGATGTACTTCGTGATAATAATCAAGCTATCAGAATTGGGATTGAAAAGGCTATAAATATGCACGAGGCTTCTTTAAGTGGTGCATAACGGCTGCGGGTATGAAATCGGTTGGGATTGCGAAGTACTATACTATCAAGTTGTAAAACACTTGCTACGGGCTACGAATTTTAATAAACCACTAAAACCCAACTGTTTTATACCACGTGTTGTACGCAGTTGTTTATAACTTATATTTGTAAATTAAATAATAAAGATTATCTTTGTAGTATAATTAAATCTATAAAGTATGTTACAAATAAATGAAAGAAACAGAGTATATGGCGAAGATATTCACTTGGCTATTGAAAGTAAAAACAAAAATTACAGAGATTGGCTTAATGATAAAATTCAATATGCTGATTTAAAAGAAGAAAAAGACTTTTTCGCTATCCTGCTAAAAAGTTCTGGAGGCAGACCAAAGACACAATATGAATTTACTTTGGATGCCGCAAAGGAAATTTGCTTACTTGAAAAAAATGAAAAAGCTAAACAAATACGCAGATGGCTTATTGATTTATCGAATAAAGCAGAAAACCTTGAATTAATTACCGTTAAACAGGCTGCATTGCCGTTAAAGTAATTAACTGCTTAAAGTATGTTGAAAATCAAAAAGAGGCATACAAAGTACATCAAACAAAAATTCTTGCAGAAAATATAGATATATGTAACCCGAAATATATTTATTCTGAATTTGCTAAATATAGGGCAAATATTGTAGGATGGGATAAAAATAAAGTTGACGAAGCAATAGGCAAGTATTTGAATGAACATTCTGGTTATAATAGGTCAAAAATTGACAAAACAGATATGCAAACAAAACTTTCTGTTATGGATATTTGTGAAGCTGTTAGGGTTGCTTGTTTAGATATTCTTTATTCAAAAGACACCGATGAACAACTTGCAAGCCGATTTTCAATGCTTTGTAAAAATTTAGCAAAAGAAATGCAGATAGTTCCTGAAAAGCGAAATGAAAGCAATCTATTCAGAGAAAAAGAGGCATTAGATTCTGTTAAAGAACTAAGAATTGAAAATTTATGATTGGCGTAGTTTTACAATTGCGTATAACGTTAAGTATATGGCAAGTTGTGGATTAAAATGTGCTACCCTATCGAACCTCACAAAAGTAAATTAATGGCACAAATATACAAGTTGGAACGACACCCCCAAATTGCTATATACATTGTTAGTGTGCGTTTTTATTCAAATCGAAATGAGAGCCTATAAACAAGAATTGGAGATTATCGCAAATGACATATTAAATCAAAATGCAGATGCAAAGGGGGATGAAAATAAACCAAACTATACCAATCGAGAGTTTATGAATGCTGTTATCATTTTCCAAACGGCATTGATGGATAAAATGTATGACAATCAAAATTATGATAAAATGAATGTCGATGACAGGTTAAAGATGACTGAAAAATGCGGATTAGATTTGCGAAAATTAATACATACATATACAAACCTCGATACTCATAAGATTGAGCAGTTTCTTTAAATGCACCCTAACGTTTGTCGGTATGAAATCGAAGCGGATTGCGAGCGATGAACTGTCAATATACACCGAAGTTTGGACGGGAAACAAAGCCCAAAATTAGCACTAAAACTGCTTTGTTTTATACCGTGTGTTATGGTTTCGTGCTTTATTAAATGTCTAATTTTAAACTAATTATAAATGAAAAAAGCAAAAGAACACGCAAACGAACTGGTAGTTTCCTATTCAGATGCAGTTATGAATAACAATTGGGATATTTTTAAAACCAAAATATCTGATGTGTTTTATGAGGTTGCAGTAAACGAGGTTAAAGAACTCCAAAAAGCAAGAAACATAAAATTAGATACTGGTTTAATTCCAATATTTAAAGACCAGCGAGCAAAATATGGTTCAATTTGTAGAATAGTAAACACGGTAAAAGCTGATTTACTTTCGATAACAGACTTTGACGAAGTTATAAAAGAAATTCATCCTAATATTTACGATTGGTACGTGTCTCAGGTTTTAGCATGAACCATAACGATGGTTGTGTGCGTGCGGTTTTGCCTGCACGCAACTATCAATTTATACGAAATTACACGGCAAAACTGACGCACACAACGTGTTATGGGCTGCCGTTTTTAAGATATAGCCTTGGACGGGCTTTGTAAAATCCACTTAATATTATGGTAGCAAATAATTTGATTGTTAATTACAAATTGAGTGCTGAAAATGCCGCTCAGATTAACAGACGTAGAACTAATTCTGTCTCAATTGCAGAAAGAATTAAAGAGAAAATTTGGCCAACTGGTGCACAGGCTCACATAGGTAATGAAGCCAAAGAAGGGCAAATATTACCGATGGTAATTGTTGGGATTTGGAGTGATACGTGCGTAAATGGTCAGGTTTTTTTAGATGGCTGCGACCAATTTTGGGTTACATCCGCTCTACAAGGGAATGAACCGGGTAACTGGAACTATTTCATGTGCGACTAAAGTTTTTGGGTTCGTAAGACTGTTTCTTCGGAGCGGTCTTACGGTTGCCCATAACATCCAAGTACCAGAAACATGCGTGACACACAGCACTTTATGCGGTAACGTCATTACGTGTCCACTGGTTAATCAACATAGATAATTGAGGCACAGCATGTTTGCAAACACACTTTCGG
>Ga0153915_10000885_pt1 | contig 27738 bp, 7 predicted proteins | sample Opewatmetagenome_2_FD_107003 | JGI IMG/M metagenome (GOLD analysis project Ga0153915, IMG submission 107003) | Freshwater wetland microbial communities from Ohio, USA - Open water 3 Core 3 Depth 3 metaG | ecosystem: Environmental > Aquatic > Freshwater > Wetlands | place: USA: Ohio, Lake Erie...
CGCATCGCTTGCCGCAATCCCGGCCCCTTCAGGGGCGGGTCAAGGCAAGCTACTTAACAAGCGAAAGCAGCTTACAGCTGCTTCGGTTCCTTGAGCGGCGGAAGAATCTCCTCCTTTCAGGGAAGAATTCTTCAACGCGCATCGCTTAATTTTTCGACTTCGCGACGTTCGTCGCAGTAAAATAAAAGACGCTTCTTCATAATATAATCTATTTAAAAACCGTATGTCTTTTTTGACAGCTTTATTGGCGATTTCTTCTATGGTTTTACCCATATCTCCTGAGATAGAAATCTCATCTGATCCCGCTCTGTTGGATCAAGAAACACCGATAATTGTTCATCATCTTGTTCCAGGCGAGACCATTGCCGTTCATGCCGAAGCAATGGACGATAATGGCACGCATTGGGCTTCCTTTGCTTCTTTTCAGGCCGACTGCAGAAGAAACGTGGATTTGTCGACTCAATCTCCGGTGAATGGTACTTATTCCGGAACTGATCCTATGGGGCTCTTTTGGTCGATGGAAGGACATTCATCGGCAACCTTTACTGTAAGAGAAGAACAAATTCCGATTGATTTAAGAGTATTTCGCGGCAATGAAGAAATTGCTTTCAGGAAAATCATCCGTTGGAAAAAATCTCCGGACGTTAAACGGGTTTTTCTTCGAGACAATGGTTTGGTCGGGGTTTTGTTTTTACCTCGATAGCGCTCATGGGGGATGTGTGAGAAAATTGTTTTTGGCATGTTTGCTTTTTTCCGTTTCTGTTTTTGCAGATGAAGCAGAGCATCGTGGCGATCTTTCCGGCAAGGTCGTTATTCAAAGTGATTTCGGCTATTTTTTGCTCTCTGACGGAAGCTACTGGAAAGTCTATAGTTTTGCGATCCGATCGAGAGGATTTTTTGAATGGATCAGGGGTATTCAACTTTTGACCCCGGAAAATTGCGATTGCAAAGCCGATGATTGGGTGCTGGGCTCTTCGGTCGAAGCTTATCCAAAATCCGGTACTTACATTGATTTATCGGATGCAGACAATATCGACGCATTGAAAAATTGCACACATTTTCTTGTGAATACGAATACAGGGAAAATATTGTTCTGCATTCCACTTCTGCCGGCCGATTGCATGACTCAAATCTATCAAGATGCCGCCCGCCTTGCTTTCAGCAAGGGCTATCAAGCTGGTTTTTCGGCTGCGGAGTCAGCAGTCAGGCTTCATATTTCAAATGCTTACAATCAAGGGTTTTCAGCGGGATACGCTGCAGGCTTAAGTGTGTGTGCCAAGTAATGAGATGTAATGTATAGATTTCTCGAGAAGAATTCTCGAACATTTTGCGGCGAAAGAATCTCTTCCTTTCAGGGAGGAGTTCTTCAGCACAGATTGATATCCATGGTGTTTTTTTATAAAATACTTCCATGAAGAAGTTCATTTTATCTTTTTTTGCCCCCTTTCTTAGTTTTGCTCAATTTGCTCAAACTCCTTTTGATTACGATCTTCATCTTTTTTCTATTCCTGGGACTAACGGACGGACGATGATTTGTTTTCATGGATACGGAGCCAACTATCAAATTGCTCAATCATTAAAAGATTTTTGCCACGTAGATAGTAGTTTAGTTAGTTTTAATTTTCCTGAGCATGATATCCAGCAAAGAAAATATGATCCCAAAAAGACTTCTTTCGGGACGTTTGATGAACTCATGCCGGCTTTCTATGTTCTAAAGAAAATCGTTTTAGATCAAGGGCTTGAGTCTGTTGATCTCTATGGGTTTTCAGCGGGAGGCGGGGCTGTGGTCAATTTGATTGCCGTTCTAAATACCACAACATACGATTCCGAGCTGAAAAAAATAGGAATCAAGCGGCTGGAGAAAAAATGCCTTCTTTCTGCGATTGAAAAGGGTATTGTTGTTTTAGATGCGCCTCTTAAGTCGATGGAAGAAATTATTGATTTCAGAGGGGCTACCGAAGAATTTGAGATATTAGCCAAAAAATATCGCGATCATCATTTTAGGCCCATTGACTCTCTTCAGCGGCTTCAGGGGCTTTCTCTGAATATTCTCCTCTATTTTGACCGGAAAGACGAAGTTTTGTCCAACAGAGATGATCAGATTTATATTGAGCGTCTTAAAACTAGCCAATGCGATGGAGCCATAACGGTGGTTATAGCAGATGAGGGAGGGCATATGGGGCTGCACGAGACTCTTTGGAAATTTTATTCCAAGGCGATTGAAAAGAAGTGACACCATTTGTCAAAAATAATCTGCACAATTTGCGCGGCCTTATATACCCAAAGAACCTGAAAAATCAGTTTTTTGACTTGAGCGAAAGCTCCCTAGAATCGACGACCGCAGGCTTCGCAAACAGGTGTGTATTAATGCAATACGCACTAGGGGGCTTTGGCCAAGCCCAAAATCCGATTTTCAGGTTTTTTGTGGGTGTAATATATATTTTTAGTTTATTATTAATAAAATGCTGTATTTTATTTTAGTTTTACAATTTGTAAATAAATTGTTATAATGGTTGTAAATATTAAAATAATAAAGGTGTTTTGTGGCGGTGTGTGTAAAACGGACGCGAGTGGAAGGCAATTCCGTCAGTGACATGGCAATTCTCCCTGAAGAGATTCGACAAATTATTTTTGCAGTGGCAGGGAATCCTCGAATTACAGAAGCTTGCCGCGAGTGGCGCCAGTATACCGGATTTTATCACCAACTATTTTTCGATTTTGCAAAGAATCGGTCGATTCAGCCTTTCATGCCGCAATCGATTCCTGCTACGGATCAAGATTATGCTGATGTCATTAAAGAGACAGTTCTTCGTGTTCGGCGATATTATCATGAATATCATGAAGTGAACGGCATTGATTTGACACACCGTTCAATTGATGAAAATTCATTATCTTGGTCCATTCAACGATCCATGCAGTACGAATGCGATCTAAGTTTGATTAATTTTTTCGAACTTTTGCCGATCGAGCATCCTTCATTTCCCCAAAATCTCTTATTTGCTGAGAAGGCTCGTCTGATTCGAGAATGGATGGAAATCCATCATGATCTACTCATGCAAGTGGATCGCTTGGATTTATCCGGCTTATATTTGTACCGCATTCCGCCGGAAATCGGCAAATTGACGAATTTAAGAGATCTGGATCTTTCGAATAATGATTTATCCGAGCTGCCTTGGGAAATCGATCAGCTTGTGAATTTAAATGTCCTCGACCTCTCGCATAATTTATTCACCAAAGTGCCGAGGGAAATTTGCCGGACGGATTTAGTATATCTTGATCTTTCAGAGAATCAAATTACAGAGCAACTGCCTCGAGAAATATATCAGCTTGATTTGCATTTTGTAGACATTGAAGGCAATTCATTTGCTGATCTTGAGGGAGTATTGGCAATGTTTCGTGAACTGATTCCTGAATGCACAGTCCGCTCTTGAACTGATCCTAAAAAAGATCGATTACATCCCCTGTTTGAATGCCGGGTTAGTAATCTTTTTTCTCTAAATTTTGCTTGTCTTTTAAATGTTTTGATGTAAGTTAGGATCATGGAAAAAAAATATTTTCTATCTGATCTTGTCATCTGTTCATTACTTGCATCATCACAACTAGCTGCACTGCCTCCGCCTGTGCCTTCTGCGGGTGTTGTCGAGCGGCAGCTGGAAAAGGAATACGAGGGAAAGCCGATCGAGCCAAGAAGGGAGCTGCCAGCAGTTCAGATCGACATTCCCAAAGAAAAGCTCGAGATTTCCGAGGGAGCAAATGTCCTTGTTGAGCACATTGCAATTCAAGGGAACGATTCGATTGCTTCCCAGGAAATCTACTGCCAGATCCGAAAATATCTCGGACGAGAACTCTCGATGCGAGAGATCTATGATCTCTGCCACACCATCGATCAATACTATGCTTACAAAGGATATTTCCTCGCACGGGCTTATCCTCCTCCACAGGCAATTGAGAATCATACTCTCTTGATCGAGGTCATCGAAGGTAAACTGGGAAATATTGAGATTGTCGGCAATCAATTTTATAGCGAGAAATTTATCCGCGGCTATTTCACCAGCCTTCAAGGCAAACCCCTTTGCTATGATGATTTTTTACGTGCTTTGATGCTGCTGAATGATAACAGCGACCTTACCGCAGGCGCTGTTTTTGAAAAGGGTAAAGAGTTTGGGTGCGCCGATGTGATTGTGCGCGTAGATGATACGCGACCTGTTCACCTCTATCTCAATGGAAACAACTACGGCAGAAATCTGACGACAAATTCGCGGATCGGTGGACGTTTCGATGTAGGAAACGTTATCGCTTACGGCGATCAGCTTTCAATTGCAGAGGTAATCGGTTTTCCCGTCGATGCCCTTTATTTTACGGATGTTGTATACACTGTTCCATTGAATAAAAGCGGTACCTCATTAAGCGGCTCTTATCTCTTTTCAAAATTCAATGTCGAAGAGAAGAAGATCTTTCATCAGAGCGGCCGTTCCGATATTGGTACTTTGAAGGTGAATCATGCTTTGATCCGCCGGCGTTCCCTCGATGTGGATCTTTTTTCCTACTTCGACTACAAGCAGATCCAGAATTTCGTTTATGACTATCGCACTTCATTCGATAAATTGCGCGTTTTGACAATCGGCGCTCTTGTCGATCATTTTTCACCGTCTCAAGGTCGGGATTATTTGACTTTGCAGTTCGCGGTTGGCATTCCCGATTTTCTCGGCGGATTAAACGCCGTTGATAATCATAGTTCCAGGAAAGGAGCCGGCGGTCGATTTTTCGTGTTGACCGCTGACTACGATCGGCTTCAGCCTTTGCCGAGGGATTGTTACTTTTATTTCCACGGTTCGGGGCAGTTAAGCCCCGGCAAGTTAACTGTTCCTGAGCAGATCTATATTGGCGGCGTGGATACTGTTAGAGGGTTCCCGCTTGCAGTGGCTTTGGGAGATAACGGCTACTATCTCAATTTTGAGTTCCGCATTCCGCCTCCTTTTTTGGCAGATATGTGTTTTGCCAAAACGGGTAAAAAGTGGAAAGAGATTCTCCAGCTCGATGCTTTTCTTGACCATGGAGGAGTTTTGCGGTATTCAGAGAGTAGCACGTTCTTGTGGGGCAGCGGATGCGGGATCAGGGTAAATGGTCCATGTAATTTTGCATTAAGCTTTGATGTTGGTTTCCCTCTGAATCATAAGGATTATGATGCAGGTTTTTTTTACTACCTCAAAGTGACATGCCAAGCGTTTTGAACGCATTGCTTGCCGCAATCCCGGCCCCTCAGGGGCGGGTCAAGGCAAGCTATTTAACAAGCGAAAGCAGCTTAAGCTGCTTCGGATCCTTGAGCGGCGGAAGAATCTCCTCCCTTCAAGGAGGGGTTCTTCAAAAATTGTAAGTGATTGATAGAAGTATGAATCCATTAAAGTTGCATGCGGATGAGAAATCGAAATCGGGACTTCTCAACCCGATCTTATATGTTTCGCTTCTACTGACGGCGTCAACAGCTTTTGCCTTGCCACAAGGAGAAAAGGTGGCCGCTGGACAAGCTGATTTTCAAACGTCTGACGCGCGTACTCTTCAAATTACTGCCTCAGATAAGTCCATTATCAATTATCGGTCATTCGATATCAATGAAGGGGAGCATGTTCAATTTATCCAGCCATCATGCCGATCTTCCGTTCTGAACCGCATCTTGGGAGAAGATCCCAGCCAAGTGCTCGGAAAGTTAAGCGGCAACGGGCGAGTCTACCTGATCAACCCGAACGGAATTTTTTTTGGCCCGAATGCAGTCATTAATACCGGCTCGTTTTTGGCATCCACGCTGAATATTCGCGATGAAGACTTTCTAAATGGCAAACTCAACTTTTTCCAGGACGGCTCAGAATACGGGAAGATTGTCAATGAGGGAACGATTTCAGCCAGCCCCGAAGGATTTGTCGCCCTTTTTGCGCCTTTCATAAAAAACCAAGGTTCTATTTTCGCCCGTGCAGGAAAAGTTGTTTTGGCGTCCGCAGAAAAGGTTACGCTTGATTTTTCGGGGGACGGCCTTTTGCAATTTGCTGTTGATGGCGAGTTGAAAGAAGCGCTGATCGAAAATTACGGAAATATCGAAGCTGTGAATGGAAATGTCGAGATTTCGATGGGAACCGCCCAGGATGCAATCAAAATGGTTGTCAATACTGATGGGTTCGTTCCTGCCACGGATCTCAAAGAGGTTGATGGGGTTGCTTATCTTGTCAGTAAAAGTATCGGCGAAGGGGTAGGTACCATCCATTTAGGCAGTGAAAGCAAAATTGCTGCAAATCAGGTGCTAATCGAAGGAGAAGATCGGTCCATTATCGATGTCCATGGAACGATAGATGCCACTAATTCTCAGGCTGGGGAAAAAGGGGGCACTGTACATCTTCTGGGAGAGAATGTCTTGCTCTCCGGGGTAAATATTCATGCATCGGGAGATTCTGGAGGCGGGACGATTCTTATCGGCGGCGATTATCAAGGGAAGGGATCTCTTCGCACAGCCAGGAACTCGCTAATTGATTCGGACTCCAAAATTATAAGTGATGCAATTCGCTATGGAGATGGTGGAAAAATAATCGTTTGGGCTGACCATACCACGGTTTTTGAAGGGACGATTCTTGCTAGAGGGGGACAAGAAAGCGGCAATGGCGGATTTGTAGAGACTTCAGGAAAAAATGGATTAGGCATTCCTGACACGGCAAAAATTGATATTTCTGCTTTGCGTGGTGATGGTGGCACATGGCTTCTTGATCCAAATATTCTCGAGATTTCTGGTACTGGGTCTACACCGATCCCCACCAACTGTACTGATTCCAGCAATTATGCAGTTTCACCGACTACGATCCAAAGCGTAACCTCCGGCACTGTTACTCTGTGCGCTCAGTTCGATCCAAATACTAGTTATATCTGGTTCAGAAGCAGCGTTGCAATGAGTGCAAATACCAGTCTAACCTGTATCGTAGCAAGTGCGGGTACGGGATATACTGATATCAAAATCGAAGACGGTGTTAGCATAACCGCTACGAATGGAAATCTGATTTTTCAGGGAACAGTTGGATGTTTGGGTACATCAACCCAATCGACGTTTCAATCGACTAATGGTTCCGTCACTTTTACCAATTCACCGACCGGTTCGACATATGGAGGGTTGTCTGCAGATAGTGTCCCCGTTAATGTATCTGCGGGCGGTACTGTTAACTTGAACTTCGGGTATGGCTACGGCAGTCATGTTAGTACTAACACGCTTACGGTGACCGGAGGATCTATCGTTGTCGGTGGCAATATGAAGACTGCCGGCGGGGCGATACAGCTGAATGGACCTGTTACGCTCAATGCCGGGATCTCTGTCGATACCACCAATGCCAATGCTAGTCCAACCGGAGCCAATATCGGTTTTTCCAACACGGTGAATGGCGCTTCAGCACTCACTCTTACCGGCGGAACATCCGGGGGTATTACTTTTTCAAATGCTGTTGGAGGAACAACGGCTTTAACATCTCTTTCTGCAACAGCAGCAACTATCACGCAAAACTCAACGGTCAAAACCACCGGTGCCGTTAGCTATACCGGCTCTACAGCCATTAATATAAGTGGCAACATTACGACAACTTCATCAGGCGCCATCACGATAACAGGGCCAGTGGGTATTTCGGGTGCTCCTACACTGACTACGGCTGGCAACCAAAATATCACGTTTTCCGGAACAACCAGCAGGATCAATGGTGCGACGTCTCTTTCCTTAGCTGCGGGAAGCGGCACGGTATCGTTCGGTGCCGCTGTCGGTAATAGCACTCCATTGACCAATCTTTCATTTGCGAGCGCGGGCCTCATTCAAATTGCCAATAACATTACAGTCACCGGGGCGAATCCCCTTAGTTTTCCCAGCGCTGTAACTTTGACGGGATCGAGCGTTATCACTTCTAACAATGCCAATGTTTCATTCAGTTCAACGATTAACGGTGCTTACGGTCTGACAGTTACAGCCGGCAGCGGAACTGCAACATTTAGCGGAGCAGTTGGCGGGTCAACGGCATTGACATCGCTGACAGTCACAGGCGCTACAATTACTCAAAGCTCAACGGTTAAAACGACAGGTGCTGTTAGTTACACCGGCTCTACAGCCATTAATATAAATGGCAACATCACGACAGCGAACGGCGCGATTACGATGACGGGACCGGTATCGTTGACTGCGACGCCATTGACATTCGATGCTACCAATGGCGGCGCGACGACCACAGGCGCTAATATTTATTTCTCCAACACATTGAGCGGAACATCAGCGCTTACGTTAACAGCAGGAACAGGAACAATTACCTTCACGGGAGCTGTCAGTTCATTGACGTCGCTGACTGCTACAGGCGGTACAATCAATCAAAACTCAACAGTTACCTCTACCGGTCCTGTAACCTATAACGGTGCAATCAATCTGTACAACAATATAACTGCCGGTGGCGATATTTATCTTAACGGTGCGGTTGTTTTAAAAGCTTCACTCGCGCTTAGCACTGGATTCAATAAAAACATTACCTTTGTAAGCACTGTCAATGGAACGACTGCCGGTGCTGAGAATTTAACATTAAGTACCAGTGGAACTGGTATTTATGGAAACATTTCTTTTAATGGAGTTGTCGGTGGGACAACTCGGCTAGGGACAATAACAGTCAGCGCAGCAAATATTTTTACAGCGAATGCATTAACGATCGCCGGCTTTACGCAAGCCGCCGGAACTGGCCTGACTACTTTTAATGGCGCTGTCAGCACGACTACTTCGGGAATTTCGATTAACAATACTAATACAACGTTTAATAGTACGGTTCAAACTAATCTAAATCCTGTGAATGTCACTGTTTCGGGAACTCTAGTTCTTTCATCATCAGCAGTGTTTACTCAACTCGGATCATTTACAGCGACAGGTACCGTTCAATCTGCCGGCTCAATTTCAACAGTGAATTATCCGATTCAATTCAACGGAGCGGTGGCATTGACTGGTGCAACCGTTCTGAACACGGATGGCGGAACAAACGGAAATATTCAATTTCTCAATGCACTTGATGGGCCTGGCAATCTTACAATGACCGCTGGTTCGAGCGCGATTTCTTTTGCATCAACGATAGGAGTGGGGGCAACGACGCGTTTAGGCGCTTTGACGATCACTACCGCCAATCAGGTTACGGCTTCAGGATCTATCAAAGCCACCTCCATCGCCCAGGGTTCAACAACCTTATTAATCCCCACATCGACCTATCTAAGTATCGATACAAATGCAGCAGCTGGAGTGTCATTGTATGGTTCCTCCATTTCTATTAATGGAAGTTTAATCACATCGGCAGGCGGTCCATTTTTGATCAACAATACCAGCACGTTGAACTTAATTGTCGGCTCTTCATCTATTTCAGGACCTTTCACTCAACAAGGCGGCGGCGCGGTTAATTTTTCCGGAACACTTGCTACGGTAAATAGCAATATTACATTTACGAATGCAGTTACTTTGACAGGAGCTGCGGTATTCAGTTCGGGTTCTGGAAGCGGAGCCATTGCATTTAACAGCACGATTAGCGGAGCCAATACTCTATCTGTTTCCGCGGGCTCCGGAAGCATCACCTTCTCTGGAGCTGTAGGCACTCCCGCATTAACTCCTCTTACATCGCTGAGCGCCTCGGGAGGAACGATTACCCAAAGTTCCACTGTGACGACAACGGGTTTGGTCAGCTATACGGGTTCGGCAATTAACATCAATGGCAACATTACGACGGCCGGCAGCCCAATTACGATGACTGGACCGGTATTGCTGTCCGGATCATCTCTATTGTTTAGTACGACCAATGGGACTCTTAATCCATTGGGTGCCAATATCAGTTTTTCCAGCACTGTGGATAGCTCTCCGTCATTTACACCATCGCTGACGCTGACTTCCGGAACGTCGGGAACGGTTACGTTTTCAGGAGTCGTTGGTGGAATTCGTCCCTTAGGAGCTCTTTCTGTAGGACCCGCTCCAGCAGGTATCAACATTAATGGCAGCATTACCACAGCTGGCGGCGCCATCCAAATGAATGGGCCGGTTTCGCTGACAACAGCTCTACTGACAATCAGTAGCGCAACGATATCAGTACCAGCGGGAGCAGCTATTACCTTCTCCAGCACTTTGGATGGCACAGCGACAGTGAAGCCAGCATTAACGCTCAATGGCGGAACGGGCGGAGCTATTACTTTTTCGGGAATTGTCGGAGGAACCTATCCTTTGGGATCTCTTTCAGCAACAGGCTCTGCAATCAATGTTTATGGCAATATCACGACAGCCGGCGGCGCGATTGCGATGAATAGCCCCGTTGTGCTGTTCGCAACGCCTCTTGCATTTGATACCACCTCCGGGGCAGCCACAGGCGCCAACATCAGTTTTTCGAGCACATTGAACGGCGCTACGGCATTAACATTAAAAGCCGGATCTTCGGGGGCGGTCTCTTTCTCAGGAGCAGTAGGAGGATTGACTCCGTTAACGAATCTTATATTTACCAGCGCCAGCCAGATCAATATTGGGGCGAATATTACAGTTTCCGGAGCCAATCCGCTGACGTTTCCTTTCCCTGTAGTTCTTACTGGAAGCAGTACAATCACTACTAATACTCCGACTCAATCCATCACATTTTCCAGCACCATTAGCGGAAATCGCGATCTCATAGTCACGGCAAGCTCCGGAACGATCACTTTTTCAGGTGCAATCGGGGCAAGTCCGCTGACAGCGCTTTCATCGCTGACTGCTACAGGATCTGCCATTTCTATCGGCGGCAGCATCCGAACAGCGGGCGGGACGACCGGCATTATATTGCAGGGACCGGTATCCTTGACGTCAACGCCGCTTACATTCGATACGACGAATTCCGGTGCAGTGACTGTTGGAGCGCCTATCAGTTTTTCGAGTTCATTAAATGGCACGGTGGCAATCACTCCAGCTCTTACGCTTACAGCTGGAGCGGGAGCCGTGACTTTTGGCGGAGCCATTGGCGGAACATATCCTTTAGCATCTCTTTCCGTGACGGGCGGAACCATTACGGTTGATAACAACATAACGACAGCCGGCGGCGCGATCGCAATGACTGGACCGGTATTGCTCGCCGGATCCTCTCTGACATTTAGTACGACCAATGGAACGTTTAATCCTTCGGGTGCCAATATCAGTTTTTCCAGCACTGTGGATAGCTCGCCGACATTTACACCATCGCTGACGCTGACTGCGGGGACATCGGGAATCATTAGTTCCGGCGCTATCGGAACTTCTCATTCTTTAGGGGCCTTGACCGCGAATGCATATAGCATCTCATTGGGAAGCATTGGAACCAATTCCACAGCCGGAGTCACTGGAGCAACGAACCTAACTGCTACGACCAGCCTAAATTTTACCGGAACGACTTATAATCTCAATAGTTATAGCGCAAGCGCTTCTGTAGTGAATTTCCAGGCAGGAGCTTTAACTACTTTTACTGCGAACGGGAATCCGATATTATTCTCTGCGCCCATTCAGCTTTCCAGCGGCACGAATTTGACGATCAATTCAAGCAACGGGGCGATTACTCTTGGTACGATCGATGCTGTTGCAAATAATTTGCGGACGCTGATTTTAAATGCGGGATCCGCTGATATCCATGTGGGTCAAATTGGTACATCGAACAATGCTGAGTTTGCTTCCGTTCAATTTACTTTCGGCAATCTCTACATCCAGGGAAATCTCTTTTCAAATGCTGTTACTTTCACAGAAACGCTCACTACCCCTACCAAAATATATTTGAGCGGAAGCATCACTACAAATTCCGCCATTACATTTCCCATACCGGTTGAAGTGGATATAGCATCTGCGACGGTATCAACAGCTGCTAGCGGTTCGACAAATGATCTCATTACTTTTTCTAATGCGATCACGGGAAATCCTGCCTCAAACAGTCTGATGCTGGCAGCAGGCAGCGGAAATATTGTATTGACGGGAGCTGTGTCTAACCTGGCTTCTTTGACAATTTCATCCGCTCGCAATGTTACGGCCAATGCCCTTACGGTCGGCGCACTCATCCAAAGCGCCGGCACGGGAACGACTACTTTCAATGGAGCGATCAATACAGTCGCTTCCGGTACCAGCATCAATCTCGTCGGCGCAGCTTTCACGTTTAATAACACGGTAACCACCACAAATTCTGGATCTGTTTCGATTCTCAATGGCAGCACTCTCGATATGGAGAGCGGGGCCACTTTCCATACGGCAGGAGGTTTTTCTCAGAGCGGAACCGGCGCTGTAACTATGGCGAATTCGATCACAGCAGATGGAGGGCAAATTCTTTTTAACAGCGCTGTTACTTTGACGGGCAATGTTACATTGAATACTGCAGTATCCGCTCAAACGATTCAATTTAACAGTTCTATTGACAGCTCTCCGAGTGGCCCATTCAATCTCACTTTGGTTGCTGGCAATACATCTGCCAGTGGAAATATTAATGTTTATGGCAACATGGGATTGACTACTCCCCACCTGGGTGTTGTCACGGCTTCTTTTGCGCAAAATATTACCATTCAATCTTTGTATGCATATGAAGCGGTTTTGATCGGAGGTACCGGTACTGTTACCACTAATGGCAATACGATCATCGGCGCTGGCGGGATCAATATCTCTGCCAATAACTTCGTGGCTACTGGAAGTTATCTGATCACAACAGATGGTGGAAATGTAATTCTGAATAATTCCGGAACAATTAGCGGTTCTGCAGGATTTACCATCACTTGCGATGGAAATTTTTGGCAGACAGGTTCCGGGCCTGTTTATGCGAATGGCTTAACAACTGTAAATGGGAATTCTTCTGTCCCTCCTCCTGTTTCGTCTTTCCCGACGGATACTGTTCTGGGATATACAGGTTCAATAATTGTTGCCGGTGCAAGCACTTTTAATGTAAGCGCGGCATCAGCTGCCGGTAAAACTGTATATTTTCAAAATACAGTTGATGGAGTTTCCGGCGCACCCAGTTTGACCATTGACTCACGTGGCGGTTCGGTCATTTTTGCGCAACCTGTAGGAGCTGGAACAGCGTTAGGCGCTCTAATTATCGACAGCGCAACGACTTTTTTGGCCCAAAGTTCCATTCGAGCGCTTTCGATCTCGCAAACAAACACCTTAGGAATTACGGAAGGCACCACAACATTTACAGGAGATCTTTCCACTTCCGGCACAAGCGGGATTTCGATTAAAGCCAATGCAATTACCCGAGGCGCTGCCATTACGACAACCGGCGGCGGTGGCCTGACGATCACGAATGATGGGGGGACTTTTGATAGCATCGCTGCAGGGGATATCACTGTAAGCGGCGCAATCAATCAAAACGGATCCGGCCCTGTTCATTTAGCCGGAAACATTTATACATCGAATAGTAACGTTCATTTTGCTTCGCCGATCACATTGTATGGAGCGGTTTGGATCAATTCTGGAACTGCTACCGGATCGATCACTTTAGATAGCACGGTGCAGGGAGCGTATGCGCTGACTCTGATAAGCGGCAATAACATTACTTTGAGCGGCAATATTGGAACGGGCATCACTCCTTTGACAGGATTTACCATCACCACAGCCAATGTTGTATCGACGCAGGCCATCACAGCGTTGTTCATCAAACAATCTGGGGCGGCTGCAACAACCTCTGCTGTCACGACTTTCAATGGCGCTCTGACTACAACGGGAACGTCGGGTATTTCTCTGACCGGAAGATCTTTTACATTGAATCAGGTTACGACCACAAGCGGCGGGCCGCTTTACATTACGAACTCGGGCGTGGTTACATTTAATTCAATCGGGACCTACACAAATGATATCTCTGGTGCAGTAACAGTCATTCCCACTTCAACGGGAAGCGCTAGTCTCTCCAGCACGATTAAAGCTGCTGGCCTGATCCAGTTCGATGAGCCTTTGTCAGTTCCAACATTAATGACGGGCGTTTTAGATACATCCGCAGCTGGCCAAGCAATTATATTGGCAAGTACAGTCGATGGCCCAGGCAGTTTGACCTTATCTTCCCAGGCAGTATCGTTAACGACAACGACGGGAAACATTACGATTTTGGGAGCAGTTGGAAGCATCAACCCTTTGAATAACCTAACGATTTCGACAGTTCATGATTTGTCAGCGCAGTCGATCAATACAGGTTCCTTGACCCAGTCCGCTGCCAATCCTTCTGGATCTGGAACGTCGACATTTAATGGCGCCATAACGTGCGGAAGCGGCGGTATTTCTTTAACCGGCTATCATTTTACGTTCTTGCAAAATGTCACAACGAACAGCACTGGCGCAATCTCAATTAATAATGCCGGTACCTTGACTACAACTGCGGGCATGACGATTTCTTCCAACGGCAATTTCGTTCAATCCGGCACCGGGCTGATCTCATTGGCCGGAACGATTCAAACGACGAATACTTCAGCTGCCAATGCCAATATTACGATTTCAGGACAAAGCGCCATTACATTGACAGCACCTGTTTCAATCGATTCGAGCGCAGGGTTTGGTACAATTACGATTGGTAATTTAAGTTTAACAACTAATAGTACAATCACAGGCCATCAGCCGATCACTTTCAATGCCGGCGCAAATACGACTACGGGCGGCAATATCTTTGTCTACGATCAGATTGGGCAATGGTCTCCTACGTTGCAGATTCCCGTGGGAGCAGTCACATTTACGAGTATGAATAATCTTACTGTGTATGCAATCACAGCAGATTCAATTACCCAAACAAATGGAATTGGACAATCTACTTTTTCAGGAGTATTGGCAACGACAACTCCTACCGGCATTAATCTGACAGGAACTAAGTTTTATACGGCAGGCAGCCCGGCTGAAATATATACTTATAATGGCGGTTCTTTTACTTACACGAATAGCGACATAGCTACAGGTGCGGGCGGGATTTATGCAAATATAACCGGTTCGTATATCCAAAACGGCGCTGGTGTGACCGGTTTGGGCGGTTATATTAAAGCCGATCAAGGCGTATCTTTTACTGGTCCGTTGTTGATCGGCAGTGATACGACATTTGATACCTCTGTTGGTTCGGGGAACATTACTTTTACTACATTGGATGGATATACAAGCGATTTTGATGTAACGCTGATCGCCAATAATGGAAACATCATTATCGGACCTTGCGGCACATTGACATCCCTTCCTCTGGGAAGGCTGACATTCCAAAGCGCACATGATATTACTGTTTCTGCTATGACCGTCGGGTCGATTGCGACCTCGAACAGCACCCCATTTACTGGAGTTGCCACATTCAACGGCCCGGTGACAACAACCGGCACAGTTTTAACGACCTCCGCTATCCCGAATGGAATTGTGCTCTACGGCAACGCCATTGCTTTCAATGATGATGTCACAACTTTGAATGACGGTGTGGTGATGATCGACAACTCGGGAAGTTTGTCGATGGCCGGCGTGAGCGGCGGACATTCTTTTAGCCTCTCAGGGGCATTTACTCAAAGCGGAGCCGGAAGCGTAACGCTTGGCGACTCGATGACTGTAACCAATACGGACGCATTGACCGATGCGATTACTTTTGCATCGCCCATCACACTCTCGGCTCCGGTAGCTCTGACCTCTTCAGCTGGATCAGGCGATCATAATATTGTCTTGAATGGAGTCATTGACGGTGCGACAACGCTCACAGTATCGGCAGGAACGGGGAATGTAACTTTTGGAAATACAATCGGCCATACAACGCCATTAACGTCGCTGACAATCCCCACCGCTGGAACGGTGCTTTGCAGTGCAAACGTTTCAATTTCCGGTCCATTTTCTACGGGAACGACGAGTGCGACCGGGAATACGACTTTTAGCGGAACTCTCGGCGCAACGTCGATCAGTTTGAATGGAGCGGCCATTTCCTTTAACGGCGGAGCTGTGAATGCAACCAGCGGCGGAATCTTGATCGCCAACAACGGCCTGTTGACGATATCTTCCTTAGCGCCTGTCACAGCCAGCTCGTACTTCAGACAAAATGGCGCCGGCGGCGTATCCATGGCCAACTCGATTACCGCAAGCGGATTTTACCCGGCAACCACTCAAGGGATTTATTTTGCTTCAGATATTACGCTTGCCGCAACGTCGACTTTGACGACTGGCTCGTACGATATTTATCTGAACGGCACAGTTTCCGGAGCCAATGCTCTGGCATTCGCAGCCGGAACGGGCAATATTACCACCCAGGGAATGGGTTCGCCGACTCCATTAACGTCAGTGACATTTACAAGCGCGACCAATATTTCCACGCAAGCCATTTCTGCGGGCACTATTACCCAAACAAATGGAACCGGCACGACGACTTTCAACGGAGCTTTATATGCCACAGCGAGCGTTACGGGGATTAACTTAACGGGCTCGGTCTTCCAATTCCTGGATAATGTGACTACAACGACAGGCGCTTGCTTGGTAACCAATAAAAGTCCGACGATACCATCTCTCTTTGGCCCATCGACCGGAGCGGCGAAGACGTTTTCTATCGCAAGAAACTTTACTCAGTTGAACAATGGCGCCGGAACGGGCCCTGTATCGCTGAATGCGAATATTTCAACGACGAATGGATCGATTTCATTTGCTTCCGCTGTAACATTGAATGGCACTGTTGCACTGAATTCAAGCGCAAACAATAGAAACATCGCGTTCTCCGGCACCCTTGATGGCGCATATGGCCTGGCATTGACCGCCGGAGCTGGAAGCATCACTTTCACTGGAGCCGTTGGAAATACAGTGCCGCACCTCGGGAGTTTGACGGTCAATTCCGCAAATACCGTTTTGCATAGCAGTTCAGTGTCATCGACAGGAGCTATATCGGAGACCGCAACCACGATTCAGCTCAATGGTAACATGACTACGTATGGCGGCTCTTCGACCAATGGAATTACACTGACTGGCAACGTAACGGTCGGTGCTTCTTCCGTCGCACTTTCGACCAGTTCCGGAGATGGAAATATTGTCACAGGCGCCATCAATGGAGACATTGCCGGCCGCAATTTTTCTGCAACAACCGGGCTGCCCACTTCAATCACTGCCAACGGCTATATTACGATTGGATCGATCGGATCGGCCACGCCTTTAAATAACGTTACTTTAAGCGCTAATAATATTTCCTTGGGCAATCTGGGAGCGAGTGGCACGACATCGGTGACCGCGAAAGCAGATATCGCATTGACAGGAACTTCATATAGGAACGGTACACAAACTTATCAGTGTGGAGTCGGACATTTCATTAATTTTACGAATGGATCGGCGACAACGGTTTCTTCGAATGCCAGTCCGATTACCTTCACTGATGGAACAACCAGTAACGGATCTACAATCAATTTATCCAATGATCTTACCGTTGCCAGCAATGGCGGTACGATTTCAATGGCAAATGTTTTGCCGGTGACAACGACTTCGAGTCCAACCTGCAATTATAATTGTACTGTGAATGCAAGTACGGGCGATCTTTATTTTATTAAGCTCGGTTCTCCATCATTATACTTAGATACTGTCACTCTTACGGCGGGAACAACGGGTCAATTCCATCCATATCCAGATCAGGGTAACAACGTTTATTCTTGCGGTCTCGTAGTCAATACTTCAGAAACTGTAACTCTGTTTACTGGCAATTATTGCATGGGGCAGGCCGATCCTTTCAATGCATCGGCGATTACTAAAGTTGTTTATATCCATGGCACTGTTACCGTGACTTGCTGCAGTACTTTCGGCTATGCATGGAATATTGATTTTCAAAATACGATTGATGCCGATCCTCTGTATAGTGTTGACATTGATCCCAATGCTTTGATCATTCAATATTGTAATGGGACGAATCCTTGCTGCTCTGGTTCAGTAACTTTTGAACAGCCGGTCGGCTCTCAAATGGCTCTCGATTCACTCAGCATTGATTCTGCATGCTATGTAGATGTCCAAAGTATAATGAACGTCGGGACATTTAGTGTGACAAATACAACGAGTTCTGGATGCGGTACTTTTTCCGGCACTGTTTCTGTTGCTCAAGGTTTGACTGCTTCAGCAGCGGGAGGAGTCACTATCGATGCAACAGCAATCAATTTAACGGGTACGTTTTCATCAGCAGGGAATTTTGTCCTCAATAACTCAGGCAATATAAATATCACTGCCGGATCCACTTTCAATATCACCGGAGCTTTTGATCAGGCAGGAGCTGGCAGCGTATCTATTGGCGGTACTGTCATCACGAATAACTCGACGATTGATTTTAACGGCCCCATTACTCTGAATGGAGATGTGCAATTCAATTCTTCGACTTCAACTGCTGGTGATATTACCTTTGGAAAGCCTACGAACACGATCACAATTGAAGGAGCAAAAAATCTAACGATTAATTCGGGCCACGACATTTATTTTTATGCTGCTCTCGGCACGCCTTCCGTACCTCTTACAAGCCTTGATATTACTAATGCGCACGATGTCACGGTTACCGACGCCATTTATGCGAATGCCGTTACGCAGTCGAATGGATCGGGAACGTCGTCTTTTAAAGCCATTACAACCAATGCCAGCGACGGCGTCCGTTTGACGGGAACAGACTTTACATTTGATGGCAACATTACGACGGGTGGTAACGGACCGCTGGAGATTACGAACGCGGGCGCCATTATTTTTAATAATCACACCTATTCGATCGAAGGCGCATTCATACAAAATGGATCGGGTTCAACACAGATCTCCGGAATCTTCTCAGCAGATTCGGTATCATTCGCCAAAGCTGTCGAGTTGATTGGCGATACTTCTTTCGATACTCCTGATGTAAACGGCAATATTGTTTTCAGCGGAGCTATTACATCCAGTGCGGCAAATACCAACAGTCTGGTGCTAAGCGCCGGGGCTGGAGGTATTACTTTCGGCGGGGATATCGGAACGACTTCTATCCCGATTGGCGATCTAATTATTAATACTACTACTGGCGCAGTGTCCGCTGGTACGATTTATGCCCATTCAATTACAGAAGGCCCGGGAACTAATCCCGGTGCAGTAAGCACGAGCATCACCGGCAGCATGACGACTACGGGTCCGATTGCTCTGAATGGCGTACAATTTACAATTAATAGTTCAGTAAATTCAGGAGCTTTCTCGATCACAAATACGGGAAATCTTTCACTTGCTTTGAATACGAGCAACATTACCGGCAATTTTACTCAGAGCGGCGGAGGCGCTGTCACGTCGCTTTCAGGCAGCCTGACTGCGACTGGCTATAACATTTCTTTTGGGAATGATATTACCCTTACCGGTGCAACAACATTATCTACGGGCTCTTCATCCGGCAGCATTACATTAGCTAGAGTGAATGGGAATTATTCCTTTGATTTGACGACAGGGGGGAATATCACTTTCAATCAAAGCCTTGGGTCTTCCGGTCCCTTAGCTTCTTTGACGATTTATCATGTCGCGGATGTTAATTACCCATCTGTGAGCGCCGGTTCGATCAGTCAGATAATTAGCACAGGAACGACTACGATTACGGGCACTCTGACAGCTACAGGACCTAGCGGTATTTCCATCACAGGCAATAACATCACTCAAAATGGAAACATTTTAACAAATTATTCAGGCGGCGGATTGGTAACGTTTACTAATTCCGGCCTATTGACGATCGGCACAAGTTCTTCTACAACAGCTTCCGGCGCATATACCCAAATTGCCGGCACGACCTCGGCAACGGTCAGCTTAGGTAAATCAATCAGTGCTACCAATAGCTTGATCACTTTTAATTCTCCAATTACTTTGGCCGCTAATGTCGCATTGAATGCTGGACCGTCTGGCAGCGCAACGTCGGGCATTACGTTAAATGATAAGATTGATGGAGGAGCGGGGCCTTTTACATTGACCTTGACAGCGCCTCCCACAAGTGGCGGCTTGGGTGGAGTTATTGCATTGAATGCCGATGTAGGAAGTATTACTCCGTTAGCTGGTTTCACCATCACCAGCGCCAAAAACGTAACAACAGAGGGCATTTCTTCTGCTTTCATTACACAAACTACGGGAACCGGAACAACGACTTTCAATGGAGCATTATCGACAACGGACGTTTTGGGGATTTCCCTTACAGGAAATGCCTTTACGTTCGCCAATATCATTACTACAACTAATAGCGGCCCTGTATCCATTATAAATACCGGCTTGTTGCAGTTCACTTATCCCGGCACGACCCATTCGTCGATTGCGGGGGCTTTCACGCACACGCAAAACGGCACCGGCGGCTCCATCCAGCTCTCCACTTATATCGCATGCTCAGGCGCAATGCAGTTTCACGCTCCATTCAGCGTGCCTGCCACACCCGGCGCTGGTACTTTGGATACGAGCGCAGCCAACCAGCCCATTACTTTTTATAGTACGGTCAACGGGCCGGGAAGTTTAACCTTATCGTCATCATCATCGCCGAGTGCAACGACGGGAGATATAACGATTTCAGGAGCAGTGGGTGGCCTGAGCGCTCTGAGCAGCCTGACGATTTCCACCGTGCATAATTTGTCCGTGCAGTCAATCAATGCAGGCCAATTAATCCAATCTGCCGCCAGCCCTTCCGGAACTTCTACTTTTAATGAGAACGTTACATGCGGAAGCGGAGGAATCAGTTTGACCGGAACAGCATTTACATTCCTGCAAAATGTCACGACGACATCTGGCGGTTCGATCTCGATTATCAATGATACGACATTGACTACTTCATTGGGCACGTTGACTACAACGCCGGGTAAATTGATTGTGTCGAATGGCAATTTTACGCAATCCGGGACAGGGCCGATTTCATTGGGAAGCTCGATTACAACCAACAACGCATTAGCCGCCAATGCAAATATTTCGTTTTTGGGGTCGGGACCGATTTCTCTGACAAATGATGTTGAACTGGATTCACATTACGGAAACGGTACGATTACGGTTGGCGTCACAGATACAAGCGGCACTATTCTCTATGCAAGCACAATCGATGGCAATTACAACATTTCTTTGAATTCCGGAACTTCTGGAGATATTGCAATTTTTGGAGCGATAGGAAGCAGCCAGCGTGTGAAAGCATTCACTTTGATTAGTGTAAAGGATGCAGTCATTCAAGCGATTACCGCCGGTTCCATTGTCCAAAATATGGGTTACGGAATATCGGGAGTTTTAGGAAGCCTTGATACCGATTCCAGTGGGGGAATCAATTTAACAGGCAATGAATTTTTCGTTGGGCCTTTAGCAACAACTATTCATACCAGTAATGGCGGATCATTTATTGTTCATAATACCGGAATTATCTACGGCAGTGGCACGACGGTTACAACGGTTAACGGTATGTTTGAACAAACAGGGTCCGGCTTAATCGTACTCGGCGGTCCGCTTTACGCTGATCAGGGCATATCTTGCACAGGTCCTGTACTTTTTGGACTGGATGCTGATCTCGTTACTTTGTATGGGAATGGAAATATTGAATTCCATAACACCGTGGATGGGCTTACTGGCACTGAAAATCTGACTTTAATTGCAGGAAGTGGAAATATTTCATTTGATGCAGCCATTGGAACCGGAGCAGCACAACCTCCTTCGCCTCCTTTCCCCGGTACTACATCTACTTTTTTGCGTTCTCTAACAGCGACTGGGGGTACCATTACTATTGCGGATGTTGGCACGTTATCTGCGCCGGGGATCAATAATAGTACTTCCTTGATCGCAAGCGGCGATATCAATTTCACAGGAACGACTATTAATGCGAATCAGCAAACTTACGACCTCACATCTTCTCCTGCCGGATCATTCAATATGAATGCAGGATCCCAGACGTCTTTTTATTCCAATGGCAGCACTTTGGAATTTACGGGAGGGACAGCAATCATTCTTTCGACGGGAACGAATCTATCGATGGATACCACCAGCGGTACCAGCAGCGCGGATCTGATGCTGGGAAATATTCAGGCTCAACTGAATAACAGACGCACCTTGACTCTTTCAACCGGAGCGAGCTCTATCACGATGGGAGATTTGGGAGCTATCGGCCAGGAACAATTCGGATCAGCTACTTATACTTGCAACAATTTGACGTTGGGCGATCAGTATGCAGATACATTTAGTTTAAACTATTCAGGAACCCTATTTGCCGGCGGCGATATCTTTTCGACAGATACAGCGCTCACTTTCCAGAATCCGGTTATATTGACCGGCAGCGATACGTTTTCGACTGTAGGTCTTTCTGGCAATTCGATTACTTTTAACAGTACTATCGATTCATATACCTCCGCAATCCCATTCGGGCTGACCCTGAACGCCGGCATTGGAAGTATCGAGTTCAAAGAAAACATAGGCGTTACGAATGCTTTGTCGAGTCTCACCATTGCCTCGGCTATGAATGCAATGTTTGATGCCGGTAAAACAACGATTGTTTATCAGCTCTATCAGGCGAGCGGTTTCGGCACCACAACATTTAATGGCACGGTTGTAGTTCCCACCGACTTCGGAATTACTTTAACGGGAAACAATTTCACATTTAGCAGCGGCAGTATTACGCAGACTTTAAATAATGGTTCTTTGACGATTACGAACGCTGGCGTTCTAACATTGGATGGCACAGTTCTGCTTTCCGGGGCATTCTCGCAAGTGCCAAATGGCACTGCTTCCAGTCCAACGGTTTCTTTATTTGGATACATCCAGGCCGGCCAGCCGATTCTTTTCTCAAGCCCTGTAACAGTTCCCGCAACAACGACGACGTTTATTCCGATACTGGATACATCTGCGGCCAACCAAACGATAACTTTTAGAAATACCATCGATGGGCCGGGCAATATTATTTTGATGGCTGGCGGGGGAGATATCACTATATTAAATGCCGTTGGAAATACAACTCGGCTTGGTTCTGTGATGATCACTAGCTCGAATAACATCACGGTTGGGGCATCGGTCAAAGCTGCGTCGCTTAGCATTGGATCGCCAGGGTATCCGGGATCGACGGGACTGGTAATCTTGAATGGAGCTCTCGATACAAATGGACCCGGCGGCGTACTTCTTGTCGGGAATAATTTTCTTCTGAATGGCTCTGTCACAACAGTCGGCGGCAATCTCGTTCTAACGAATTCCGGCTACGTTACAGGCTATTCAGTCAACAACTTGACTATCGGCGGCGACTTTATCCAAAACGGCACGGGTATAGTGACTATTGCTGGAACGTTGACAACACAAGGAACGATTTCTTATGCGAGCCCCCTTGTTGTCCCATCATCAATTACGGCGATTTTAGATTCGAGCGCTAATAATCAAGACATCACAATATCCAATGTCGTCAACGGACCTGGAAATTTGATTTTAAAATCATCGTCATCGCCATCTGCGACAACGGGAAATATCTATCTGACCAGTACGAGCGGTATTGGTTCTTCGACAGCTCTCGGCGCAGTCACTATTACTTCTGCTCATAATGTCAATATGACATCTGTCAATGCGGCGTCGCTGATTCAGAGCGCCGGCTCCGGAACGACAACGATTGCTGGCAATGTAACGACAGACACATCTGCCGGTATTTCATTGACAGGTTTTAATTTTTCCAGGGGCGGCAATTGGACGGCCTCGGCAGGAGGATCGATTACAGTAAATAATAGCGGTTCATTTACGAGTACTGCAGCCGGTACGATTCACGCTGCGGAAAACTTTAACCAAAGCGGAGCCGGCCCAGTTGCTATTGTTGGAACTGTGACGTCGGATTCTGGATCGATCGCCTTTACAGGCCCGGTAACGATCACCGGCGGCGATTTGACGCTTGCTTCCGGGGCTTCGTGCATCACTTGTCCTGGTATTCTTTTCCATAGCGGCAGCACTCTGATTCCAGATGTGAATAGTACACGGAATCTGAACTTGTCGACGAGCGGCGGCTATATTACTTTCTCATCGCCCGTCGGCTCTCCCTCACTCGAGTTGGGACTCATTACCGTCTCAAATGCAGGAAATGTAACTTTCAATGGTTTGGAGTCAACTGCATTCCAGCAAACTGCTGGCACCGGCACCACTACTTTTAACGGTACGACAGATATTTCAACCGTTAGTGGAATGCAAATTACTACTAATGCAATCGCTTTAAACGGTACCGTTGCAACGAATAATTTCGGCCCAATGACTTTGACCAACAATAGCGGATTGCTGACCGTGGCTGGAACGGTTCAAAGCTCCGGGGATTTTACTCAAAATGGAACGGGTTCTTCTTTAATTAGCGGCTCTGTGACAACTACTAACGGATCGATTTTGTTTATTAAAGCAGTTGCTGTATCCGGAACCGCCTCTCTAACGGCATCTAATTCTCTAACAACATCTTATGATATCACACTATCATCGACTTTAAACGGACCGGGGAGTCTGACTCTGAATGCGGGGTCTACAGGAAATATTGATCTCATCGGCGCAGCTGGCGGTTCATCGCGCCTAAATGTTCTCACGTTTACCAATGCTAATCAGATTACAACCAGTTCAATTACGGCGGCGTCTATTGTACAAATCGCCGGAACAACGACTGAGATTATGGGCGATCTCAATACCACATCAGGAGGCATTTCCCTTGCAGGATCTGTCTTTGACATAAATGGGTCGATCATAACAACGGGAAGCGGGCCAGTAACGATCGATCATGGCGCAGCTTCGACGCTCGTTTTCGGTTCGTCAACGTCTATTTCCGGTCCTTTTAATGAGATCGGCTCGGGAACGGTTTCTGTTCAAGGGAACCTCAATATGGCAAACGCCAACATCACATTTAACAATATGATCAATTTGACCGGAGCGATAACACTTGCCAGCAATGGAGGCACAATCCAGATCAATACCGGCAGCGGCGTTATTGGAAGCCAGGATCTTATTTTATCAGGAGGCAGCGGGACAACAGTTGGAAACATGAGTATTGGCGCAGCTATCAATGTTCGTTCGCTGACGATTCAGAACCCTCAAACCGCCTCGTTCCAGGCGATTACAGCCGACTATATCACTCAAACGACCTCATCCACCAATACTGTGCTGACTACATTTCTTGGCGCGCTTAATGCTGCCGGCAGTGGAATTGATCTGACAGGAAATCAATTTACATTTGCGGCTCCTGTCACTACATCGATAGCAGGTGTGCAAATTTCCAATTCCGGACTCCTGACGATTCAAACAGGAGCTCCGTTTAATTTGGCAGGAAGCTTCTCGCAAAATACAAATCACAGCGTAACGCTATCTGACAACATCGCGTCTTCCGGTGGTTCCATTCTTTTCACAGGCCCTGTTACGATGGGGCATAATATTTCTCTCAGCGCCGGAATTTCAGGAAATATTACTTTCTCCAACACAGTCGCAGGTAATTATAATTTAACAATGAGTGCTGGCAATGCCATTGCATTCAATCAAAATGTAGGCACAATCAACGTTTTAACTGTTAATTCGGCCAATACATTCACTTCATCATCCATTACTGCTTCATCCATCAATGTAACGGGAATTATTACACTAGCCACTATTAATGGAACCCTCTCTACGAGCGGCGCAGCAGGTATTACCATTGCAGGTACGGCTATTTCGATTCTCGGAAATGTTACGACGACGGGAGGAGGACCGCTCGAGATTACCAATACGGGACTTCTTACCTTAAGCCCGAATTTCAATATTTCTTTGAGCGGCCACTTCTTACAGCAAGACGGCAGCGGCAGCAGCGTCACTGGCGGAGGAACGCTTACTACAACAGGTCAATCTATTACATTCGGTTCGAAGTTAATCCTTACAGGCGATCTTTCCATCAATAGTTCCGGAGGCGCAATAACTTTATACGATGCGGAAGGGGGCTATGCTTTATCCCTTGCTGCGGGTTCGGGAGATGTGATTATTGATCAGGTTGTGGGCAATGATTCTGCTTTGCAAAACTTTACTGTCAGCTCCGCTCATGATATCTGGTTAAGCGGCATCGGCTCTACTGTTACTGGAGTGACGGGAACGCTTAGTTTGACAGCTTCGCATGATATCAATTTGTACAATGCCATTTATTACGCGAATACACAGATCTATTCTGCTGCTGGAACAATCAATTTTACCTATGGCGCACAGACCAATCTGACTTCGTCCGGTCCAATTACTTTCCTGGGCGACATTGTTTTGAGCGGTTATAACAATCTTAACGTTATTACAAACAACGGTGATTTTTCCTTTATAAGTCTGTTAGGAACTACGTTTGAAAACATCGTTATCGATGCTGGAACAGGAACTGCAGCTCTTAATACCATTGCTAGTTCAGGAACCATCGATTACTTTTCAGTATCTGCAGGAAAAGTTACTATCGCCGGAGACATCGATCCAATCAATACGAACATTGTTTCTTTGACGGACATCATGAATATCGGTTCTTCCCATATGATTAGTTGTGTCAATACCCCATACTTCAATGCTTTAGGAGGAAATGTGGGGTCTTTGACAAGCCCAATATGGGTGGAAAGCCAAAACACGATTTTTGCAGGAGCCGATGGAGATCCTTATAGTCTTGCTGATTTTATCGGGACCTCAGCTTCTGATAATACTGTTCATCCGATTCCTTCCAATCCGCCTTGCATTATCATTTTCAATAATACAATCATTAAAGATTGCAGAAGTCCGATTCCGCCCACACCGCCCACACCGGTTGTTGTAATTCCTGCATTTGCTTCTGCTGGGTTCGAGTCTTCTTACTTTAACCTTTCGAATGACTTTTATTTCTTACCCGACTTCATCGATAAACGATACGTTTACAGAGATGTGCCCATGTATTATACAGAAGCAGGAAATTTCTAAAATTTAATATTAGATTTTATTAAAGATCTAATTATTATTGCTTATTGTTGTGGGTTGAGTTATTATATAAGTATAGGCTAATTCCTGTTGTTGTAGTTGGTTTGGGTTTAATAAAAACTAATAAAAGTAGGTGATTATGCCTCGTGTATCGTTTCCTCAAGAGCCTTCTCAATTGGCTGCGATGGAGAGGAACTTGCAGAACGCTGATAGTCTGATGCAAGTACACCGAACTGTTGAACAGCTTACCGACCTGTCTCGCAAGACAGGTGAAATTGCTCGCAATCTTTTTGAAGCTGCTTTTAAGCGCTCTGAAGAGCTTGAGAAACAAGAAACTTATTTAAATCATTACATTTGCCATTTGCGCCAAGAGATCAACGATTTGATGATTGGAAATGATCGTATGGCGCCTGATCAGATTGCGCAGACGCTTGACGAGCTTCGAGAAAAAATTTTTTCTTGCACACGGCCATGTACCCGCGCTTTGCAGCAGGAGCTTCGGTCGTTGAAAAATCAGTGGAACCATCTGGATTTTCTCAATACGTTTCCAACAGCTAGAGAACTCATCCGCGATTCATTTATCAGCAATTTCTTTTATCAAAGGTCTCTTCAAATCGAAGAAGTAGAAAAGAGAGATCCCAATCAAGCGGCGGAGCTCAAAAAACAGTTGCGGACTCTAGAGCAGGAATGCTCGGCCGCTGAAGAATTATATTGTGGAAAGGGAGAGAAGAAATATCAAGAGTTGCCGAAAAATATCAAGCTTTCCATCCGCCAGCTAATGTTTGCGCATGATCCCGCTCGTTCGATGGAGGACCCAGATCCTGAACAGAGAGAAGTTCTGGCGGGAGCTATCATGGCCGATGTAGCCAATCGGATGGTCGAAATGCAGGATCTTCGCGATTGTACCCAAAGAACTTGAAAACGAAGCGAAAGCTCCC
>Ga0153915_10000886_pt1 | contig 27733 bp, 33 predicted proteins | sample Opewatmetagenome_2_FD_107003 | JGI IMG/M metagenome (GOLD analysis project Ga0153915, IMG submission 107003) | Freshwater wetland microbial communities from Ohio, USA - Open water 3 Core 3 Depth 3 metaG | ecosystem: Environmental > Aquatic > Freshwater > Wetlands | place: USA: Ohio, Lake Erie...
CGCCGGACTCACGTTGCTGACGATCTTGATTCTCTCCGGAGGCGCGATAACAGTCTCCGGCAGTATCGCCGGACTTACGCTGCTGACATCCTTGTATCTCTATGGAAGCGCGATTACAGTCTCAGGCAGTATCGCGGGCCTTACGCTGCTGACATACTTGTATCTCGACGGAAGCGCGATTACAGTCTCAGGCAGTATCGCGGGCCTCACGCTGCTGACAACTTTGGCTCTCTCCGGAGGCGCGATAACAGTCTCCGGCAGTATCGCGGGCCTTACATTGCTGGCATACTTGCGTCTCGGCGGAAGCGCGATAACGATAACATACAACGAGGCAAGTGGGCGAAGCTGGCCCAGCGCGTTGTCGCGTATTTACGTAGATGTTTACAGTTTCACGTCTGCGATGGTAGATTCTATGTTGATAGATGTAGACAACTCTATTTCTGGCGTGGTGACTACGCAGCCGATATACCTAGCTGGTAATTGCGCTGCTCACACTTCCGCCTCGGATGCAGCCATTGCGTCGCTGCAAGCAAAAGGCAACACGGTAACGGTAAAATCATGAAAACTATAACTAGCGGGAAGGTCGATACGGTCACGGACAAATACATAGTGATTGTCGGAGACGATGGAGTAATCACGAACGACGTGACCGAGCTTTGCACAGGCGAAATCCATGTTGGGGCGTCGTCAACCGTGTATGTATTTGACACTTTACCGGAACTAGAGGAGTTTGTAAACAACCAAGGAACAAAATGACAATCTGGCATATTCTCGGATTCTTATCGGCTCTTTTTGCCGCCGTAGTTGGCGGCATGGCAACAGCCAAGTTCGCGATCATATTTAAGATCATGGACTGGCTTCAGGTCAAACTTGCACGTGGTGTGGCCCACGTTTACAAGGAAGCCGAAAAAGAGATCACATCCGTCACGAAGTAGGCTCATCGGGCGGTCATCTCATAGTTTACTCATAGTTTTGTGATAATTATGGATCGACCGCCTCATTCAGCCCATGTTTAAAATTTTAGGCAAAAAAACTTTAAACAATGTAGTTTCGTTTAAAATAGTCCTGCATTGGTTTTTAGCTCAATGGACTACACAATTGCAAAACATTAATAATCATCAACATGCAAAAGCTGTGTTAATGAAAACCAAAGATTCATTGGTTTATTTGGCGCTGATTCTTCTAACCGCCGGTTGCCAGACGGACCAGCCCGCGCCCGTCGTGGACCTAGCGCCACTGACAACGCAGATCGGACGGCTATCAACGGCGAACTCCGATCTGAGCGCGGCGAATGCGCACCTGACGCAGACGAATGCGGAGTTAAACGCGGCGAACGAGCACCTGAAGGCAGTGCTTCGCGCCGACGCCGATGCTGGGACAGCCGCGAATACCAAAGGATGGCTTCCATTTGAGAAATACGTATGGGGTCATCAGATCGCTCTACTGCCCGGCGCACCCGACAAGGATACGACCGATAAATGGACAGAAGCATCGGGACTCTACGCCAAGGGTGGCGAAGCTGCCATGCTGGGCGTCATCAACGATCTTACGACGCAGGCCGGTCAACTAAACACGAAGATGGGCGAACTGACCAAGGCCGCACAGGTTGCGCAGGCCGAACGAGACAAGGCGCAGGATGCCGCCGACAAGGCCCTCCAGCAGGCCAAGGATGCCACAGCGACCCTTGCGGCAGCCGTTGCCAAGGCCAAGGCAGACGAAGCAGCGCGACTGGCCGCCGAGACCCGAGCATGGCAGGTTAAAGTCGTAAGCTGGACTGGCGGCATTCTGTTCATCGCGACAATCGCACTGGCCGCTTGTTGCTTCCTGCTTCCCGTCGCAGTCACGATTTTCAAGAAAGCTGCATTCGTCGCCGGTATGGGTTGCGCCGCGTGTTTCGCGATGGCGCGGTTCCTATCCTCGCCGTGGTTCGATATAGCGTGGAAGGTCACGGCTGGAGCACTGATTGTCGCAGGCATAGGATGGGCGGCGTGGGAGCTTCGACAGGCGATCAAGCGCAGTCAAGTTGCGAAGGTAACTGCGGCAAATGAACTGGCCGTCAAGCCGATCATCACAACGCTCGATACGGCCTATGACGCAGCCGACGCCGAACATCAGGCGTGGATGGATGCGCAGATTTTCGAGGTGTTGGGCAAGGAGGGCGCGCAGTACTCCGCCGCGATTCACGAAATAAAAGCGTCGATCACACTTGAAAAAACACTCAAGACGTGAAATATTTTGCTATGGCCGACCGCAATCCAGTTTTGACACCGCGCGAGCAGTTCAAATACAATAGGGGTGTTGTAGTACGTGCTGGTAAAGGTGCGTGGATGGGGGTTACTGGATGCGGTCGAGCCATTTTGCAAATGATCTTAAACAAAAAAACTACACTTTGAATTTGTACGTGGAGTAGTCAAGGGCACGGTTGATTGTTAGGTCGGAGTGAAATAGTGTTCACTCCGACCCTTTTTTTGTTGCATCTTTAAGCTAGGCAGTATTTACCTAGTGATCAGGGGCGCACATATGGGGTTAGAACACAGGACTTTCGGATATGAAATAAAGGCCTTGAGCGATGACGGCACGTTCGAGGGGTATGCCGAAATCTTTGGAAATGTCGATTCGGTTGGTGATATTGCCCGAAAGGGTTGCTTCGCAAAAACACTCGCTGAACACAAGGGCATAGTTCCAGTCCTGAATATTCACGGACATCAAGTTGGTCTAGGCCTTGAAGCCCATGAAGATGACATTGGTCTCTATGTTAAAGGAGAAATAAACCTTCTTGTACAAGAGGGAAGAGAAGCCCATGCTTTGGCAAAACAACAGTTTTCGCATGGTGCAAAAATGGGACTTTCAATCGGATACTATGCGATTGACTTTTCATATGATACAAATGGCGTTAGAACTCTCAAATCAGTTGATTTGATCGAGTATTCTCTTACGCCGTTCCCTGCCAATAAGCTGGCGGGCATTACCAGCATCAAGTCGCTACTTGAAGGCAAGAACGAGTTGGAGATTGCGCACAAGAAGCGCGAGATTGAAGATTTTCTACGGGGTGCGGGATGTTCCTCGAAACAGGCGAAGTCAGCAGTATCCGCAATCTTCGGTGATGAAGATGAAGCCAAGGATGCAGCCGACCAAGCAGAACTCAAGATGATGCTGAAGAGGCTCATCGAAACAACGTAGTAAACGAAAGGTACATCCAAAATGGACAAGGAAGTTAAAGACCTCCTCGATCAGATTCAGCAGACGAATGCTGAACGCACGAAAATCTTCGACAAGCAGGCCGAAGAGATTAAAACGCAGGGCCGCATCGCGGTCGAGACCAAGACTGCAATCGATCAGGTTGCGAAAGATATGACCGCGCAGTCTGAAAAGCTCGAAGCGAAGATGCGGGCTTATGAACAGGCCGTTGCCGTCGGCAACGTTCAGGCGCTTGCCGCTACCGAAACAAAGGAAGGCAAGATGCTTCGTCGTATCGGCGAGGCCTTCCAGAAGGGCCTGTTCCGTCAGGATGGTTCCGCGCTCGAACGCAAGGATTACGCGCTCGAAGCCGACAACACATATGGCGGCTTTCTCGTGCCACAGGAATATGGGCCGCTGTTCCAGAAGGTTTTGCTGGAATTCTCGCCAATGCGCAAACTTTGCTCGGTCATCTCGACCAACTCTCCTGAATGGCACGCGCCGAATTACCAGCCCGGTAATTATCGGTCAAATGTCGCATGGAAGAACGAGCGCCACGCAAATCCGACGCCGCAGCTGCCGGTTAAGTTCGGCCAGCTTACGATTATGGTGAATCCCGTCTCGGCATTCGCTGCCGCGACCCGAGACATCATCAACGATAGCCCGGAGAACGTAGCCGGCATTATTACCGGCATGGCCGCTGACGACATCTCCAAGTCCGAAGCTGACAACTTCATTGGATCAATTCCGTCGCTTGGAGACGGTAACGGTGATGGCAAGCCGATGGGATTCCTGCTGGACCCGACCATTGTTGCCAATTACATTCCGTCTGGTGCATCTGGCGCGTTCCTGTCCCCCGACGCAACGCATCTCAATCAGGCCATCGTACCATTTAACAAAATGGTGGCTGGAATCAAGCGGGAATATCTCACCGGCGGCGCTCCGTGCTGGACAATGACGAGGACGACATACGGCCAGCTTCTCAGCATCGCCGATATGTTTGGCCATTCGCTCATCAAGCCCGACTTCTCGGCTGGCGTTTATACGCAGATTCTGAATGGCTTCCCGATTGAGATTGACGCACATATGCCGGAAACGGCAGCCGATTCGTATTCGATTGCCTTTGGCAACTTCAAATATGGATACCAGATCGTCGATCATCGTATGAACTCCATCGACCAGCTTCCGCTGGGTTACAATCAAGACCCTGATTCGATCTACTTCTACCTGCGCAGGCGCGTGGGCGGTGCAGTTCGTAATCCCGAAGCCATCCGCGTGATGAAGTTCGCCACCACCTAACCAAGAAAGACATCAATTAAATGAACAAAGACTTGTATCACGATATTTCCGCTCTGGCCGTTGAGGCCGGAACGTGGAATTACGCAACGTGGTCGGGCACGGCGGCGGCAGTTGCTCCCGCTTACATCGACCTTCAGGGTTACAATGCGGGTGCGCTTCTGACACTCAGCATGAACGTCGGCATCACTTCATCCGATTCGACCGGTCAGATTACGATTCCGTTTGTCATTCAGGAATCGGATGACCATTCGACGTGGACGGCGGCGGACGCAATCTCGGTTGTTCCCTATGCCGATACCGCGACTGGCATCACTGTCACGAACGTTGGCATCACTGTCGCCACTCCGACCGTTCTTGCCATTCAGTATATCGGCAAGAAACGCTACATCAGGCTCTACGCGGCTGCGTCTGGCGTCGTTGTTCCGTCTTCAAGCGGCAGCACCTCGTCCATCGCATACGTCCTGACGGCCCTGAAATACCAGCCCTACCAGAAGGGCGAGACCTACACGGGGTACCCGAATCAGCTCTAACCGCATTACCTCGCTAAAATGACACTTGATGCAATAAACGTTATCATTGGAGTAACTACAATAGTCGGCTCAATTCTTGGGTCGTATTATGGCGTCAAGATTTCCAACGCGAGGTTGGAAGAGCGCCACAACGCTCTTTCGGAAAGAACGGCTAGACTTGAAATCGATAACGGAAAGCATTTTGAGGTTGAAGGCGACCTCAAGCTCTCCGTGGCAAGACTAGAGGCCGCAAGGCACTCCAATCAAAGAGGATAATACCGATGGGGGACCTCGATCTTACAATCAAGCAAACCGGATTCTCAAATGAGCTTCCGGCTCCGCTCGCTGCGCTGAAGCTATTCATTCGACAGGATTCGTCCATTGGGACGCTTGAAGATGAATTGCTGACAGACTTTGAGCTTGCTGCGATTCGTTTGATCGAGTCCTCCATCGGGTATCCGCTTGTGGCGTCAGAAATGACAGCAACATTTGATCTTCCCTATGATCCGGGCGTCAGCCACGCAACATGGATGACGCAATGGACATGGCGGCAGCAATTCATCCCATACTACCCGTTCATGTCGAACGGAGAGACAGAACGGCATCTGCGCTTGCGCGGGCCGGTCTATTACGCACCTGATGCGCCGGGAGTCATTACTTCAGTCACGCTTTACGACACAGACAATACTCCTACTGTCATTCCTGCTGGAACAGGATATGAGATGCTTGGTGAGGCTAAGAATGTTCTTGTATTCATCGACCCCAGCATCGTGAATGTTGCGCTCCGGCACATCTCCGCAATGATCATCAAATACAACGCAGGATGGGCAATCGACCAGATACCACGCGACATTGTAATGGCGGTTAAGCAGACCGTGGCAGACTGGTATGATAACCGCGCCCGCGTCGGATCGCTCCCTGCTTCGGTAATGGAAATCATTCATCGGTATTCGCAGAACCTACTTTCCTGATGGGCTATTCAAAGACAATCGATATTGGAATGATGCGCAAACGCTGCCAGATTGAGCGGCGCAAGGAAATCCCCGACTCTGATGTAGGGACTACCAAGATCGTTACAAAATTGGGAACGATATGGGCCGAGCTTGAAGAAGTCCCCGGAAGCAGATTCTACAAGGGCATTCCGATCAAGGACGGAACAACCCACATAATGACCTGCCGGTTCAACAATACCATTACGCCGGATGAAACCTATGTGCTTTACAACACTCGCACATTCCGAGTCCGATCACGGGTGGACTTCGATGCGATGATGCACCGTTACTTGATGCTCGAACTGGAAGAAATCAAGAAATGAGCGACAGCCTAACAGTCACAATACAGCCGAATCTGCCTAACACGGTTGATCGTTCGATAAACAGGCTCATCAAGCGTCAGGAAGCCTTCGTAAACGAACTTACAAGCTTCGGTCGAAGGAATCTACGCGGAACGCTAAATCGTGCACCAAAAAACATTGTATCCGCGCCGGGTGAACCACCGATTCGGAAAAGCGGGAACTTCAATCGTTCTATCGAAATCCACTCGGCGCACGGCTTTGGGAATATCACCGTTGGATCGGTTGGGCCAACTATATTTTACGCTCCATTTCTTGAATATGGGACAAGACGAATGGCGGCGCGCCCATGGGCAAACGTTACGGCGGATAATATTACTCGACATGTTCAAGAGGCAGCACAGACTGCATTTGCATCATGAGCCTGCAAGACTTGGGACTTTTAACCCCTACGCAAATCATCTCCCGCTTGCGCACGCTTGCGGCGACACTTTATCCAACGCTTGGAAGCCGAATCTACGGCGCGGCGAATTACGACAAGGCGGATGATTGGTCAAGGGTGGAAGTCCCTTCGCTGGTTGTCATGCAGGCCGATAATTCTGGCGAACGCTATCCGTCAGACCAATCGGAACAGACCGGAACACAGCAACGCCTGACGCGGAGATTCGACATTTTGCTTACGCTTGAGAACTCCGACAAGCGAGGACAGGAAGCCGACTCAACTGCAGTCGCCTATGCGCAATTCCTGATTCAGGCACTCGTAGGCTGGTCAAATGATGAAAACGGATTCTGCATCGCCTATGAAGGCGACGACCTCTATAAGGCGGATAAATCGCGGTACATGCGCGTTTTTCACTTTTCGCAACGTGTCACATTTGATAGTAATGAAGTCTCTTGGGGAGATATTGGTGATGTTTCTTCACTGCCATGGTTAGAAACTATCGGATATACGCTTGACAATCTATCCGAACAGGACATCACTATTGAAACAGGGGAATAAAACAGAAACAGGGAGAAAACAAATATGAGCGGATTGAGTTCAAACTTTCTCGTGCATGGCGTTTACATCACGATTGACAACAGCAAGGCCAATGCTGGCGGTGTGGAGAATTTCCGAACGCTTCTGTTTGGTCAGAAGCTTTCCGCTGGAACGGCAACTGACAATGTTCCGATTCAAGTATTCAGCGGAGAGCAGGCCGGCTATTTTGGCGTAGGATCAAACCTTGCCGAAATGCTCGATCAGATATTTCTTCAGAATGCTTACGGCGAAGTCTGGGTATGCCCCGTTGAGGATGCTTCTGCGGGAACTCAGGCCGCTTGGACGCTTACGGTTACTGGGCCTGCAACGGCTTCTGGTACGATCTATTTCTATTGCAACGGCGACGTTTACCCGATTGGCGTATCTACTGGAGACACGGTTTCTACGATCCTGACTGCCATTCAGACGATGATTGCGGCGCATCCCGAGCTTCCGATTACTGCTGGCACGCCGGAATCTACGACGATTACCATTACCGCGAAGCACAAAGGCACGATTGGCAACCAGATTCAGATTGGTTTCAATCAGGTTACTGGCAACAAGTTTCCGAAGGGCGTTGCGGTCACTAAGGCCTCAACGAACTCCGGTGCAACCGATCCTACCACGATTCAGACGGCTATCGCAGCTATCCCTGACACAAGTTTCGATCTCTGGCTTTTCCCGTGGAGCGATTCTACTACCATCGGATATTTCACGACAGAACTTTCTGGACGTTGGAGCAATCTTTCGCAGCTTTACGGCGTCAGCCTTACGCAGGCATACGGTTCTGCTTCTACGGTAGAAGCTACTGGCTCCGGCCTGAACTCTCAGTATGTGGCGGTTCTGGACACTGGAACGAATCCGGTTTCCGCTCCATATCAGGAAATCGCGAATGCGGCTGGAATTATAGCTCCTTCGCTAGAAGATGATCCCGCTCTTACGCTGCAAACGCTTCCCTTGACCGGAATCATAGGTGATGGCGAATCTACGCGGCGCACCATTGCACAGAATCAGTCGATCCTTTCCGCTGGCGTTTCCACATTGTCAATTGATCGCGCTGGCGACGTATCCATCGGGCGCATGGTGACAACCTATAAGACCAATTCGAGCGGCGTCATCGACCACTCGTATCAGGATTTGACCACGATGTTCCTGTTGGCTTACCTAAGCAAGAGCCTTCGCTCATTCTGCGCCACAACTTACGCGCGGTGCAAACTGGCCAATGATGGCTGGGCGGGCGCTCCCGGGCAGAAAGTTGCAACGCCGAGTTCCATTAAAGCTGACCTTGTTACATGGATGCGACAGGAGGAATACCTTGGACATCTCGAAGCGATCACGGATGATGTTATCACAAATACAACCGTCACTCGTGATTCGACGAATCGCAACATGGTTCATGCGATACTTGCACCGAATCTTATCAACAATCTTATCACGCTGGATGCTACCATCCAGTTTGTCCTCTAACGATAAAGAAAGGGAAAGACAATGGCACAAGTTTACGGCGTATTCACTTTTACAATCTCGGGAAGCAATTACAGTGTTGTAGGAACTGTCGAAGTAACTCCTGCTGCATTTGTTCGCGAAGCGATTGTAGCAATCAATACCACAGAGCCTTCTTTTTCTGAAAAGGTTGTTCAGGCCAGTATTACAGGAACAATTTTGAAACCTAAAGAAGTTAAGGCGATAGACATTCTTCAGCTGGCCGATGTCACCGTTAAGTTCAAGAACGGAAGCACGGGAAAAATGTTTACGCTTGCAAACGCAAGCCAAGTCGGAGACGGAAAATACAATCCATACAACGGCGAGCTTCCGATTAATTTCGTCGGCTTAACAATGGACGAAGTCGGATAGACCTAACCCAATAAAACATGAGAATCACAGAAGTTGAAATCTCGGAAGACTCGAAAGAAGCAACCGGTATCGCGGTTGTAACGCTTCGCTGTCCTCCAGTTAAGGCGCTTAAACGCCTTCCCATCTCAATCTTGCAGCCAACCACTGACTCGATTGATCGCATAAAGGTATCCGACATGCTTGACGTGATCGCGCCATGCCTTGATTCGACCGTTTCAATTGAGGTTATCGCATTGATGTTTCTGCCGGACATTCAGAATCTGTACAGTGAAGCGATCCTTTTTTCCTTTGCCAGTGGGGGAATGCCCAAGACAAAACGAAATTGGACACCTGCTGGCATGGAGACGACGACGGAGAAAACCGAGAAATCGGAAGCCTCTTTGACCGACTCCAAGAATGCCGACAAGTAATCATTCTATCGCTGGGGTCTCACTTGTATTGGCAACCAAGTGAAATTGACGAACTTCCAATAGATGAAGCTCTTTGGTATCTTGACAGGCTGAAAGAAAGAGAAGATAAAGGACGGAGTTAAAACCGTCCTTTTCTTTGTACCGCCATGGGAAACGCGAAAGTCCAGATCAACATTCAGGCAAAGAGCAACCTTGCGGAAGTGCTCAGCGCATCGACGAAAGCGGCTAACGGGACTTACGCGGCTTTGAAGCGTCTGAATGGCGTGAAGCTCCCAAACTTCGGGAAAAGCATTGCGGACTCGCTAAAATCGGCTGCCGCACCGGCGAAGCAACTTTCATCGAACTATCAGAAGGCAGAACGTCACGCCAAGGGCCTATACGATGCCACGAAGGCAATGGGACGTTTGAAGCGCCCCGTGTGGCAGACTCAAGTTCCAGCGTCTCCTATGGTCGTCCAGACAAGCGGCAGGGGCATGTCCAAGGAAAGCCTGAAGCTTGCTGAAGATTATGAAGTTCGGAAGGCGCTTTGGCGGCAGGCGCAGAAAAAAGAGGCCGACGAAGCCAAACATAAGAAGGCAATGGAGAGGGCCGAAAAGGAACGGGAAAAAGCTCGCGCGAAGGCTGCAAAAGAACAAGGCGGTCGCTGGAAGCAGTTTTCCAGCAGCATCTATCGCGTTCAAAGCCTTATGGATCGCATTGCATTCTTTGGCTCCGTTGCGCTTAATCAGATGGCCTTTCCGCTCTTTGGGGGAATAAAGGGCTTTGCGCAGCAATCGTTCAACACGATTGGCGATATGCGGCGCATGTCAATGCAACTCGGGATGACGGCTGGACAGATCAGCAACTTCCAGCGCATTATTCAGGAACAGGGAGGAACTCAGGAAGATGCCAACGAGGCATTGATGACTTTCAATGAAAGAATGCGTAAAGCGGGAACTGGCGAAGGTGTTCCATTTCTTACTCTGTTGGGAAGATTGAACTTCCAGAAACAAACAGGCGGACTTAAAGACACAGCTTCTTTTTTGCAAGAATGGTTAACGGAATTTGGCAAGAAGATGGCCGAGCCGGGAGATGAGACACAAAAAAGGCACTGGGCTGCACAATATACCCAGTTTCTTTTCGGTCGCGGCGGAGAATACCTTTACACCGGCATTCGCAAGCCCGGAGATTACGCGGCTGACATGGCGAGGGAATCATATGCGCCGACAGAAGGGCAAGCCGATGCATGGAAATCTATTACAAGCCAGATGACCGATGTGAAACTCCAACTCATGCAGAAAGGATATGAGTTCGTCGAGAGAAACAAGGAATTCATTTCCGACACAATTAATCAGTCGATGGCGCTTGCCAATACGATCCTCGGTATTCTTCAACTGCCGGGAGTTCTTCCACTTCTGAAATGGTCAATAGTTGGAATAGGCTCTGCGATAGGGATTGGATCAATAGTTGCGCTGGTTACTAATTTTGGACTGGCGATCAAGGTTCTTGCACTTGCGCTAAAAGGTGGAGGATTCATGAATTTCGTAAAGGCAATGATTGGATTATCTCCAAGCGTTGTACAGTCAACTGCTACGAAAGCATTTGTCACCGGAGCCGCAAAAACTGCCGCGGGAAGCGCCGCAGGTGGAGTTGCCGCAAGCGCGGCAGGCGGAGCTGGTGGCGCTGCGACAGTAGCCGGAAGAAGCTGGCTTGCGCGTAGTGGTGCATGGATCATTAACAGCACAAGGGAATTCGTTGGAGGAGTTTACAAGAAATCTCTGGAAAACATTCCCAAAATATTTCAAAAGGAACTCACTTCTCCAAGCCTTGCAAGAATGATCGGAGGGCCAGTTTCTTTGGCCGTTCAGTCACTTTTAATGCCAACAAACAAAGGGCCGACAGAAGGTTCCGACATATGGAATGTTGAAATTGGTAATGCGCTTGGAGAACAAATAAACGCAACAAACAAACGCTTTGGAAACAAACCGCTCAGTGAGGAAGAAAAATGGCGGCATGATCCAGCAAACATTGGAAGCACGATGAAGGATATGCGATATTGGCTTGAGTCGCATTCTTCCTCTTCAAAATCATCGCAAAACAATTCCCTGAAACTAGATATTACCGTCCATAACGACACCGGAAACAAAGTGGACGCCAAGGTTAACGGGGGCAAGGCAGACGGCGTTACCCTTCGGACGAATCTCTATAATCACATCCCCGTCGGACTCGGAGAAGCACCTCTTTACGCTTAGAACGCATCATGGCACTCGATTACAGTAAAACAGCTTACATTAGAGGAGAAACTGGCTATCACACTGTCACGGGGTTAAGTCATAATGGGATTTCAGCGAACGGAAGTAATAACGGAAGCATTATTGCAGCATCACGTGAGGCTACCGCCTATTTTAATTTTGAGCGCCATTCAATAGTATTCGGTCGATCCGTGGCGACATGGGAAATTGCCCCTACCGATCCCGTGAACAACGCGAAAAGTGAGGCAAGGGCAGTGGCAGAACTCAAGATGACGCAATATGCCAACCGCGTCTATGACATCGCGCCCAAGTTGGAGACCATTACCCTGACTGCTTTTTTTGCTCGTGACGACTTGCCATACAATCGTGATACGTTCATGGAATTGATCCGCGGACCTTTTCAGTTTGGCTGGCAAGGAAAACTCAAGCTGAAACTGCCCGACTTTGACGAAATTACTGTCATGGCTGGAGCATTTGAGCTTACGGCTGACCGCGAACATCGAAACTTGGAGTATTGCAGTGGCACATTCTACGTAGTGCCAGAAGATGGAGCGGTAGGAGTAACAGGAGGATTAAACGCACTCATCGACACAATTGGAAACCTGATAACTACACTTCCCGATTCAGTCATAAATAAATCGCTGTTATCAGTAACTGAAGCATTGAACCCATTTAGAGTTTCTACCGGGAATGGATATTATACAGTAACTCCAACACCTGTTAAGGAATCTACTCAGACTGTATTACAGAAAATACAATCTCAATTTTCGAGTATAATTTCACAGATTCAGGCTGTCGAAGACGATATAACAACACCTGTCGCGGAACTTGCGGCAATAGTAAAAGCATTTACTGATGGCGTTGATGCTCTAATAAATACGCCCAGCCAACTATTCAACAGTCTTTACAGTTCATGCTCGTTGATGATTTCTTCGGTAGAGGGAATTGGAAGCCAGATAGAGTCTCAATATGCAATACTCGATGGCATCCTTACTGGGTTTGAGACAATGGCGACAGGAACGGACACGGAAAACGCCAAAAAGGCCTATGCGGGCATTATTGAGACATCAACGGACGCTTTTGCTCTGACAAACATCGGAAGCCTCTACACGACTTACAGCTTTCCAACGCAGTCCGATGCGCTGGCAGCAATTACAAGATACAGAACCTATTCAGATGATTTGCTTGCGAAATTGGAATACGACGGCATGCCGGATATTTCAGATGAAATCAGGGAACTGACAGGACTTGTCATAAAATACCTGATGGAAGAAGCGGCAAATCTTCCAAGCATAAAACAAATCACAGTTCCTGATCAGATTCCAGTAATTGCCACATGCTACGAACAATACGGCGATATTTCTGACGATCATATTGACGACATTATTTCCCGTAACAACGTACAGAATGCCAATTTCCCGCCGCGTGAACTGAACATTCTGAAATCGCTATGAAGATCATCGTCAACGGCAAGGACACGTCCTACTTCGGGCAGATTCTGATTCAGGCGTGTGTGAAATCGCTCGTCGATATGGCCGTGCTGACGTTTCAGAACAGCGCGCAGGCACGAAACACATTCACACCCGGCGCGAAATGTTCCATTTCTTCCGATGATGGAGCCGTTAACTACATCACCGGAATTGTTGAATGCGCAAACCCAAAAGCCGATGGAACGATGGTCGTTACCGTGATGGATTCCCTCTGGCCCGCCTTGAAATATACAGCACAGGGGAAACTTGAGTTCGCAAATACGACAACTCGCAACCTGATTTCTCAGCTTCTTTCCCCATTTTCAATCACTGCCACGGGATCGGCTGGCGTTCTCCACAAGAAGGCCATTCTCAACGCGGATGAGCTTCTCATGGACGCAATCTATCGCTATGCGGATCGGGCAGGCGTGTTTGTAATGGCAAACGAATCTGGACAGGCGGAACTTCGCACAATCGGAGACGATTCAGGCATTACACTTGATCAGAAGACGAATATTTTTGAATGGGATCGTGAATGGCATTACATGCCGCCGAATACTCGCATCCTGACGACAGAATCCAACGATTTTGATGCTTACGCGCAGGCAAGCGGGACATCATCCTATTTTGAGGCCCAAATAGTTGCTGGCGCACTCTCGATGGAAGAGGCCGCGAACCGTGCAAAGATCATAAACTGGCGCGTGCGTGGCAACAATGATTGTCTGACGGCGAAGGTTGATCCGAGAATCAGTCTCCTTCCGGGTAAGGCCGTGAATGTTCAATGCGTCAGCGCGGGAATCACAGAAACGCGCATAGTACGACAATTGACTATTTTGATGGACGCAAGAACAAAAACAATTGAGAAAACCTTGGAGCTGGTTCCGACATTATGAGCGACTTCATCACGAGATTTCTTGCATCGAAGATCAACAACTTGCTGGCGCGTGGCGTTGCGAAGTTGCTGGAAAGTTCTGGAAATTGGCAATTGACGCTTCTGAATGGCGAAACCATCTCTGGAATTGAGCACCCGCAGGAGTTTGGAATGGCATCAAAAGCGCCCAATGGTGGAGGAGTGATCGCTATTTCAATTGGTGGGCAACGCGAAAACACCATCGCTGTTACCGTTTCCAACACTACTGGAATGCCGACTGTTTCTCAGGGGCAGACAGCCATACATGACGCGCACGGCAGTTACCTTCTGTTGGACAATGCAGGCACTATTCATATTTATTCTGATAATGGCATAATTGTGCATGGAAATGTATCTGATCTGCAAGGGACAGCGCAGACAATGGAAGCTATGAGGTTGATTTTTAACGCACACGTCCATACAACCGTTACAGGCACCACTTCAGCTCCTACAACCACGATGTAACATGGACATATCCTTTCTACCGAATGCCAACAGCACAAGCATTTCTGTTCTCGACGTAGCAGTTGAAAATGGAGACATAAAAGTCGGTGATTCGCTCAAGACTGCCGTATTGATGTCTCTTTTCTCTGACTCACGTTCTCAGGGAGGAACAGGCGGCTGGTGGGGCGATGCATTGGACGGATACTCCTACGGTTCGCAGCTCTGGACGCTACGCGGATGCAAATTGACAAAAGACAATCTAAACCTGATTCAGAAATACGCCAAAAACGCATTGGAGTGGCTAATTTCTGACGGTATTGCATCCGCAGTGAACGTGACGGCCTCGCGCGAAGGTATTGACAGGGTATCACTCTCCGTTACGATCCAAAGACCAAGCGGAATGGCGCAAACTTACAAGTATTACACGATTTGGAGTGAACTATGAGTTATACGATTCCTACACTTTCGACACTAAAATCACGCGCTCTTTCGGACATTACCGGGAGAGTGACAAGCCTGTCAGCGATACTTAAAAATTCCCTTGTAAATGCCCTTGCTACGGCAATGGCAGGATTGAACTATGGACTTTACAAATACATTGGATGGGCAAGCCGTCAGGCATTTCCCGATACGGCAGAAATGCAATACCTAGAACGCTGGGGGAGCATAAGGGGAATTGCACGCGTTACAGCGACATACGCAAGTGGTCTTGTGACGATTACGGGCACGTCCGGCGCGTCATTGCCATCTGGATCGGTTCTTGTTTCTACGGCGGGTCTAAGATACGACACAAAAAGCGCGATGACGCTTTCTGGCACATCAGGAACGGTTACAGTAACTGCTGAAATAGCAGGTAGTGACTATACCCTTGCGAATGGATCATCCCTGACTCTGGAAAGCTCATATACTGGTATTGATTCAACCGCTACCGTAACATCAGGGTCTGAATTGGCAACTACCGGTACCGACGCAGAAACAGACACATCTCTTCGTAAGCGTGTCGTTTCCGCATTCGCATACATTCCGCGTGGTGGAACTATTAACGATTACAAAAACTGGGCTGCTACTGCTTGCACCGCACTGACGCGCTCATGGGTGTTTTGCGTTCAAAACGATGACTTGATGACTGTAGGAGATGTAAAGCTTTACTTTATGTGCGATACATCTTCGGCGCAAACAGCACCGACTGATGCACAAGTTAATGCTGTTACAAGTTACACTCAAGGAGTAATGCCTGCGGGAACTGCATTCACCGCCTATGCTCCACCTACAACCGCATTGGATATTACCGTCGCCATTTATCCTAACACATCTGACATTCAGGCTTCATGTACTACGGAAGTGGCAAACATGCTTCTTGAAAAGGCAGTCCCGAACGGTACGATCTATCTTTCCGACATCACGGCGGCTTTCAATCGTGTTTCCTCTCTTACTCGGTTCAGCGTTACCAGTCCGACGACAGATCAGACCTTTGCGTCATACACATTACCAGTTCCCGGGACAATCACGTTCAGCACGATGAGCTAAAGTCATGTCAGACACGATTACAAGCAACATCCCAACTGGAGTAAGCGACTATTCAGCCGCTCTTCTGCGACTGTTGCCCAAGGGTTCCATCTGGCCGACGATCACGGACTACAACAGCAATATTTTTGTGCGACTTCTGGCCGGTCTTGCGGATGAACCGGAACGTGTCGACACAGTTATCCAGCAAATATTTCTTGAAGCGATTTTCCCTGACTCAACCGATACAACATTTTTGACGGACTGGGAAACGCTTTTGGGCCTTCCGCTTGTCGCAAATACAAAATCGGACGACGATCGCCGAAAAATGGTGCTTGCGATGCTTAACCTATCGCCACTTTCAAACGAAGATTTCTTTACTGGCCTTGCGAATCTTTGCGGATATACCATTAACATAACATATGGAACCGATTATTACGCGCGATTTGAGGTGAGTGACGCAAGCGCTCATGAAGAAGGAAAACTTGACTCCATGGGCCAACAGATCATGGTAGGCGAAGCCGGTAATGTTTTGACATGGGAAGTCCATGTAACCGCCATGCCTGACGGTGGTTCTTTTGAGGAAATAACTGCAATAATTCAAAAATATCAACCATGTTATTGCGCAGTCAGCTTTACGGACGAAACCTAAAAGGAGAAAAACATCATGTTCCCGATTGATACAACTGCCGGACAAACATCTTCATCGCTTCCGGCTTATGGCAGCGCCGGAACTGCTGCATATTTTCAGGATACTGGCTCTGCCGGTGGAACCGTTTTGCCCGCATGGTGGGCAAATATGATGCAACAGGAATTGAAAAATCTTGTTACCTTGGCTGGATTGACGCTCTCAAAAAGTGACGACACGCAGGTTTATCAGTCTATTGCATCAATGGTTGCGGCAGCAATCACAGAAGCAACGGCATCACTTAAGCCGCAGCAATATGCCGTCGGGGACATCTTCGTTACCACACGCACCGGGAATCCGGCCACAATGTCAGATATTGGATACGGAACGTGGGTACGCTGCGCTGAAGGCATGGTCATGGTAGGGTATAAAGCGTCCGATTCAGATTTTTCCACAGTCGGGAATACTGGCGGAGAAAAGACGCACACGCTTACTACTTCTGAGATGCCTTCACACTCGCACAACGTGCAAATTTTGGGCAATGCAACTGGTGATTCATACGTTACTATGAACGATGGTTCAGGAACTGGAAGAACATTCACGAGTACTAGCACAGGCGGCGGCGGAGCGCACAATAACATGCCGCCGTACTACGTAGTGAATTACTGGCTCAGAATATCCTAACCCATGATTTACGAATCACCACTTGTTTGGCGACCCGGACAAAGCATGAGTGCGGCTGGCGACGGAAGCAGCGTGTCAATCGACACGGCTTTCACTGACTACGCCATCAGTCTTATTGACGGCTCGGTGATCTACGCACGCCCTACATTGCAGGTCTATGTTCCAACGGTGAATTTGACGGCCCATACGATCACCATGACGGCCCCAGAAGAGGCTTTCCCGCAAGAACCGGAAGATGACGTATTCGGAGTGATGATCTACTCCCACAGTGCGTTTTATAGCTCTGGAACGGCAGTTGCGTGGGATTACACGTCATGGGACGGAACAGGATATGCCTTTACCATCGGAACAACGCTCTACATTTTCAGCGGACTATTCTGCAAGGACTACATGTTTTCTTGCGCGGGATTTGGACGCTACCTTCTTAACACAACCATGCAGACGATCACATACCCAGCCGTTGCATGGACATGGAACAATCTTTACACGCTGAATGCGAGCGTCAGTCTCGACGACATTACAAATAAAGCGGGCGGACTAGCACAGCGTGATATTTCTTCCGGCGCAGACCCAGAAACTGTGGAAAACATCGCCAACAAATCCGTTAAATGCGGTTGGTATGCATCCACAGAAAGCTCGGCATCGCTCATCTCGGCAAGGTTCCAGAGCGAAGGCGGATCACTGTCACAAATTGACAGCATAACGCCGTCGGCAACGCTCCTTTCCGTAAACATTTCGACGATCGGCAAGGCGCTTCTGATTGGCTACACATCCTATCTTGAGACGGCTGCGCTGACCGTTGGAACTACTGAAGATACATTGAGCATTACGATGGATGCGGACATCCCGAAAACATGTCAGGTTTTCACGTTTGGAGACTACGCACCGGACGAGAACGGTTCCATCTCCCTTATTCAGGCCAACATCGTAGAGAACGCGGACGGAAATGGGACATGGAATCGGATTTTCCCATGCGCGAGAATCTATGACCGAGGCCCGAACAGTTTCGGATACTTCACGGTACTGACCGACTCAATGGCCGACTCTTTCGCCGCCGTAACGCTGGCGCAGGACACGACCTTGGGGCTTTCCCACTGGCGCAATTCTGTGACCGGATTCAACATTTCCACCGATTCAGGAACGGGGTATTACGAGTTTGTCCCTGCCTCGACAGCGGACAGCAGCGTTGACGCCCTCGGAAATGCTTTGACGCCTACCGCAACATTGCGTAGGGACATCTGCGCAGTGATCGTTGAGGCCTTGGAAAACGCAGGAGTTTACTAATATGAAAAAGACATTTGATGATGGCAAAAGCCTTATTCCGGCTTTGTTTGTAAAAGAGGAACTGGAAAAGAAAATCCGCGAAACGCTTCAATCTGACCGATATTTTTATCTTTCAGATAGCAGCATTCAGTTCGCTAAATATATAAAAATCCCTGATGCAGACACAACCGGCGAAGAAATGTATGCCATTACAGCAATGGACCATTGCATTGTTGGTTATGTTCGCGCTAATTTGGATTGGTACCGTCGTCAGGCATATTGTTCTGGATTCTGCGCGTTCGGAAGTTCCCATATAGGCCCACAAATTGAGGAATATATTGATTCGCTTGTTCATCGTTTCCACGTTGTAGTATGGGACATGATTGTTGGGAATCCGATTGAACCCTTTTTCGACCGAATCCTCAAAAAATATGATGGATACTCGTTCATCCGAAAGGATCATGCCGTTCTTGAAGATGGCAAGTTCTACGACGAGAAAACCTACTACATAGTTTCACCATGGGCAAAATAAGCACAATCGGACTTGCATGCGACTGCCAGAGTGCAGAACAACCACTGGACAAGGTTCTGGGGCGGTATCCAAACACGCCTTGGTTCTGGCGCGGCTCAGACCTGAAGTTCCGTTTGTGCTTCTTTGACGGCGGGATTCTCTACGACGAGACGCTTTTGCAGTCCGTTACGCTCGAAATCAAGGAGATGGTCGACTCAGACGGCATCCTTTACTCCCCAGATCCAGATACCGCGCCGCTCATTCAAGGAACGGTTACGAGCTTCGCTGACATAGATCAGCCAGAATACGATCAGGACGACGGCGTGCAGGCGGTCATCACATTTACCGCAGCGCAAACCAATACTGTCCTGCATCACGGCTGGTTTTCGATCATCGGCACAACCAAGGCTGGCGAGGTAATCACCTTCTCGGCTGGCCGCGTGGAATGTGAAGAAGATGGGTATAAGTCGGGGCTTACTCCAAGCCCGGCCCCGGTTGGCAACCCAATTCTGTTTACGGCATCCGAAGACATTGGCGCGGGCTACGCGGTAAACATCTACCAGACCGAGGCGGGCACGTTTTCGGCGCGAAATGCAAGCACAGCAGACGGTCGCGAGCCTTCCGGATTCGTCCTTGTCGCTGTCGAGTCAGGCGACACAGCCAGCGTCTATTTCTACGGCGTAAACACGGCCTGCACCGGCCTCACGGCTGGGCCTGTGTTTCTTTCCACGACTACGGCTGGCCTGCTTACATCAACGGTCCCCACGGGGGCTGGCCTGAACTTCCAGCAGGTAGGGACGGCACTGTCTGCCACGTCATGCAACTGGTGCGTAGAGCAGGCTTTCCCAATGGCAGAGTAACCCACGGGACAAACTGATATCATGGCACGCTACTGGATAGACACGACACGGGCGGCACTGGCCGCTTACAGCGAGGTTGACAGCCTTTTCAGAGGCGCAGACATCGCATTTCCGTACGTAGCAAGCACGGAACCTACGCAGCGCATCCTTGTGCAGGCTCGGTTCTGCGACTTTGGAGCCTGCTGCACATCCAGTGACAACGCTGAAGCAGACAAGGCCACGCTTGAGTCGGCAGGCTTCACGGTCATTGACGAGGCGTCGGCAAGAGCCTTGGCTTTGGCATGGTATCCTGTTCACTCTCCGGCCATTGTTACGCAGCCCACGGGCGGCAGCTACAGTTCCGGTGCAAGCGTCACCCTGACGGTTGTTGACGACGGCACGGCGACCGAATGGCGGTGGTATCTTGGCGGCACGGCAATCGAGGGCGCAACGTCGTCAACCTATGCGTTTACAATGTCAGCTTTAATGGCGGGAAGCTACTACGTCGTGGTCAGCAACGATGTTGGAAGTGTGCAGAGCAATACAGCGTCTGTCACTACTCAGCCAGCGATTACCGAACAACCTGAAACGGTGTCTGGATACTGGGAAGATGTAAAGTCGATGACGGTATCAGCTACTGGTGGGCAGCTAGAGTATCAGTGGCAACGTAGTTCTGACAACGTGACCTTTGCAGATATTAGTGGAGCTACGGCAAGCACTCTCGCATTTGCCTCTTTGAGTCCCTCGGACGACGGTTATTACCGTTGTATTGTTTCCAACTCCGCTGGAAGCGTTACGTCAGAGGCCGTTACGGCGACGTGTGTTGTTCATCCATTTGAGACCTACATGGGTTCGTATGACAGGTACGACCAAAGGACAGATTTAGTAGCCGAACTAGACGGTTTTTATATCGGAGATGTGATCGGAGAAGGCACACACCACAAGGATGATGTTTTTGCTTGGGCCAAGGGAGTTACGATCAGAGGCTCAGCAGGGTTCAGTAACTACGCATACTACTATGTCGGGTGTTACGGGGCTAGTAACTGCTCTTTGCTTTTGGAGAACAGCACAATCTATCTAGGTTGTTTTTACATAAATGCGTACAACGATGACACAGTAAACTCAAACAACAACGCCGTAGTTGTAAAAAACTCGATAGTCTACCACCGTGTCGGAGAAACGATGATCGGATGTTTCAACAATACCGGAACACCGGAAGCTCTTACAGCAACGCTAACGCTCTCTGGTGGAACCGTATGGTATAACGGTTACAACCATGTAAGGGTCGGTGGATATGCCGGTGCTGATTCATGTTACCCGAAGGATTGTCACTTCATCGTTATAGGAAGTGGAACCGCGTTCTTAGGAGACTACGGTTGGACTGGAACTAGATACAGCACGCCTTTGTCTCTTTTTACGTTAGCAGATTCGACAGGGAACTCAGTTGATCTGCTAAACAGTGGTTTGATAAGAGTCGGTCACGTAGAAAGTGGACAGGCGAGCCATGCGATTACGACGGATTCTATCAACGACTCTTCTGACGCCGTTCAGATGGCGTTTCGCTTCGGTGGTGGATACCTAGCCTATTACGGAGACTGCACTGACCCTGACAGTGAAAGCACGATGCACTGGTCGTTAAAGACAGAAACAGACAACTACCAGATTCTCCCAACTGGCATCGTTCAAGTTCGTGACTCGGACGGAACTTGGCGTGCAGGAACGAGTAGCGATTTCACAGTTACTTATTGCACAACGGATGCCGAGGGCCTCGCTGCCACCGGTGGGCTTTATGACGGACTCGCCGGTTACACAGTAATAACAGCAGGAGCATCAATTTAACGCCATGGCAACCTACACCGAAGCAACCGCCGGGCAGATTTTAACCACTTTCTCAACTTTGACCGGCAGAATAGAACGCAAGGCCAAACACCAGCGCATGGGGTTTTGGGTGATTTTCCCCTTCATTGAACCTGCCGGTCATCACTTTACACGCCGTCCAATGCCGCAAGAATACCAGCACTCCACGAATCCACGACGCTACGCTCGGCCACTTGAGACGGCTGTCCTTGCGCCTTGGGAGCACGAGACGTGGGAGTTACCAGAAGCCACACATCGCCAGCGCGTCAAAATCCATCATCAAGCTGCCGAAGAATGTCCTGCGACCACTTGTCAAGCGGGTTCATCGGGTTAGGAGACGACTGCGCAACCGGCAGCGTTCCCGTCTCAATCCGCTTCTGCAATGCCTCCTGCCCCTTGATTATAGTATCCATCGGGTGAGCTTCAAGCGCACTATCGCCAAGGTTGACCAGCCGAAGCCAGCCGCCGCCTGAAAGCTCCGTCAGAGTCCACACAAGCGCGTCCATGCGGTCAGGCGAGTCCGCATCATCCGGCTTCCACGTAGTTTGCTCCGCCTCAAGGTCCGGGAACTCCCCAACGTGATGCACCATACCACGCTCATACATGCCCGCGATAGGCTCCGCGCGTATCCACTTGCCGCGCGTCGCATGCACCAGCTTGACGCGCACGGTCGGATCAACGCGGTGCAGGTTGCTCTCCACGAGGTCGCCGCCCTGATTGTTCTCCCCCACGATGCAGTCGGCCTGATATTCGTAATACAGCGAGACAGCCTTGCGTCCCCACTCAAGCGGGGGGTATTTGCCGCTCACGTCCGCCAGCACGTAGTAATGCGCAGGATCGCCGTCCAGCGTTCCAGCCACCACGATGCCGGTATGGTCAGACTTCTTGTTGCTCGTAACGGCAGGGTCAACGCCCACCACGATGCGCCCCAAGCGGTGCCAGTCGAACATCACGACGCGGTGCTCGTCGATCCACGCGGCTTTCCACAGCGCGCCTTCGGTGTCGGACGAGAACACGCCGAGCAGATAGCGCATCCGCTTGGCACGTGGCAGGCCTTCCAGCGAGCGCAGAAATTGCGGGGACTGATTCGCCTGATTGTCCGCCGGTGTAATTGAGCCGACGCCGAAGCGCGAGAACACATCCTTCGGCAGCTTGGCCTTGCTCTCGGGGTCAAGCCCTTGCACGTAGCGCAGGTAAGTCCAGTGCCGCACGCTCGACGGGTTTTCGTCAAGGTAGATTATGTTCCTCAATAGCGTCCCGTCTTTCAATTCGCAGCGTTGTGCAAGACGTGTCTTGAGCGTCGTAAAGGACTCGTAATCAACCTCCGAAGCCTCGTTAAAATAGATCGTGCAATACTCGTTGCCGAGGATTTTCTCGACGCGCTCACCGTCATCAAGTCCGCCGATCCACACTTCTGATCCGTTAGGCAGCGTCCAGAACCAGTCAGTCTTATTACACACTATGCCGAGGCCGGGGAAGTGATTGGCAATCACCGTCGGGATCGTCGCCTTGCCAATGCCCAGCGACCGTTTGGCGTCGATGAAGTGCTTGCGCAGGATAACATGCCGCGAACCGGCAGCTTTGAGCGCACGGATGAAAATGGTGTAGATCAGATCATACGTCTTTCCGCCGCGTGCTCCGCCGTAGATCAGATACTCGTCATATCGCTCGTCAGCAAGCAAGGGCTGGATGCGCTCCTGACCGGGGTTCCGCTCGAACTGCCACAGCTTGGGGTTTGGGCGCGTCTTGAACGTCCCGCACGGCATGAGCGGGCAATACGCAGGCTTGCCGTCCGCCGCCGCTATCCGCTCTTTAGCCCGCCGTCCCATGCAGATACTCTGTGATCGTTTGCACCGCCTCGTCAAGCGTCCGGCACACGCCAGCGTCGTATCCCTTGCCTTGCAGCGACGTAATCCACGACGCTTGCGCCTCTGATATGCGCCCCGCGTCGCCCGCCTTAAGCTCGATGAAAAGGCCGTGGAAGCGGCCACACGGCACCGCGAGGAAAATGTCGGGCACGCCGGCCTTGACGCCCTCAGCCTTGAGCATCGCCCCGGTGCGGCTGTCACGCGCCCCGCCGTTGGGGATCGCAAACATCATGGCCAGCTCGGGGTGCATGCACTGGGCAATTTTTGCCCACGTGAACAGCGCGACCTGCATGTCATGCTCGGGATGTTTAGGCTTGGAGCGAGTCCGCACGCCAATGCCGCGCAGGATGGAGGACCGTATGGAGCGTCGCGCGGTCACAGCTCCACCGCCTTGCCACGCCCCTTGATCATCAGCGCCAGTTGGACGACCGGCTGCATTGTCTCGTTACCGGCGAGCGTGTCAAGCCGCTCGGAGTCGCACGCGAGCACGCTCAGGCGCTCACCATCAGAGGCTGGCATGGGCCGGTCAAGCCCCATCTTGAGACCGTCCCAGCGGCCCCCGACAATCTCGATGGTGCTAGGCGTCATTTTCTTGCGGGATGCCGAGGGTTTGGCAAAGCACGCTGGCCTTGCGCGGATCGTGGCTTGCGGCCCGCCGCGCTCCGGCTCCGGCGTGTAGATGTACGCGGTCATGATGATGCGCTGGGCTTGCTCCGCATCGCAGCCCTTGGCCTCCACGACCGCGTAATCATGTAGCAGCTCGACGCGCACGACGTGATCGACAGTGCGGACCCGCTCGATGCGGTATCCGCCCGCGAAGCGCCTGTCCTCGACTCGCTCGACAATCTGCGTCAGTGTCCGCCCCTTGCGGCGGTGATCCGGCCTGATGGCTGCATACATCGCCCGCGCTATGGACTCCAGTGGAGAGTCCGGCTCGACCTCCACGCCGGACGTGTTGCGGTCCACTACCCTGCCCGATGCGTAGATAGTGCGGACTATCCATTCGTTGATGCCATACTTGCTCGTTGCTTGTGTTATTGTTTGCATGGATTAAATGTGCATCAAATCCGCCGTCGCGTCAACTACACAGTGCGCATATCTGCACCGATCTGGATGATGATCTGCCGCGGCCCGCCGGAGCCGAGCGACTCAAGCCCCGCGTCCTTGTGCAGGCTCCCCGCGTGCCGCTCGGGGTCTAGGTCGACCACAGCCATGCGGATCGCGCCGAGCTGCACGTACGGGTCTTCATCGCCGAGCAGCTCCCTCAGCCGATCGACGCCCGCGTCGGCTAGCCCAATGCGTTGCAGCCGACGCACCAAGTCCGCGGTCTCGCGCGGCGCGCAGAGTATCCACGCGGACCACTGGCGCGACGAAATTCCAAGCTCGCGACACATCGCCGGGGTGGACGCGGTCTCACAGTCAGCCGCGAGCTGCAACACATCCGCGATACAGTGCCCGCCGAGTAGCGGGTCCGGCTCGTACCACTCCGGCCTGTCCGTCCGCGACGGGAGATACGGGGATATATCGATCGGCTCTGCCGCCGGGGCCGGCGTAGCGGACAGCGAGGAGGCCAGCGGCCCGACGATCGGGGCGGCGAGGTCGAGATTGCGCTCCCCCTTCGGTTTCTTGCGGGCCTTTTGCATTTCGTTTGCAACTGCCGCGAGCGTACACGCCCCGCCTCGTGACGCGATCACATCCGCCCGCGCCCGCGCCATCCGCACCGCGTCCACGTCCGCGAGTGCCTGCCGGGCCGTGTCGTCGATTACCCCGTCCACCAAGCCGCGTGCGGCTGATACGTCGATTGCGTCTAGGTCAGCGTCGGGAGCATCATCATCGTCTCTCATGCGTGCAGTCTATCGTCCGAGCCGGGAAGCGTGTCAAGCCTAGATTGCAAGGAGTGAACAGTCGTATACCATTCCGGTGGTGTCAACGGTATGGTCGGACGGGGTGCCGCGCTTTACAAATCTTTGACAAATCTTTGACACGCAGGACGCCGTATAAAGCCCGATCGCGCGCCGGCTGAGGGTATGGCTACCCCAGCACGCGATGCCCACCGCCACGGGCCGCTAGCACTGCCGGACTGCCAAGCTAGGCAACCGTTGCCTACTGCAAATCTTGCAGCGCACTTCCTGCCCGCCGTGCCGCCCGATGCCAGTATTTATTTACATTTATTTTACCATCAAATCCGCTAACTTGGCACGATATAAGTCCCAACTATTTGTCGACTTGGCACGGTATAAGCATAGCCACGACTTGGCACGATTTATGTCCCTGTTACGGTGTATCACACTAAATCACAAACTGTCATTAAGCACCGTTATCCCAACAAAAAAAACATCGCGTAACTCGCTGATATACAGCGCTTTGCGAACGTGTCCGATTAAATGCGCATAAATGTTTTGACTCTATGCGGGAAATCGTCGATAGTAATCGCATTGGCAGGGATGGTCCCGCTGATGAAAGGAAAGAAAGTATGGTAGTAGTTACGAGACACAAGGCACTGGTCGCGCTCCTCGTGGAGCGTGGACTAGTCCCGGAGGGGACTCCGGTTCTGGAGCACGCGACGGCTCTCGACGTTCGCGGGCAGGACGTGATCGGTGTCCTGCCGCTCTCGCTCGCTGCGGAGTGCCGCAGCGTAACCGAGGTTCCGCTGAACCTCACCCCGGCTGACCGGGGGAAGGAATTAGACCTTCCCCGCCTCCGGGAAATAGCAGGTGACGCGGTCACGTACCGCGTCACCAAGGAGGTCGCATGATAGCGACCTCCCGGAACAAACAGTTCATCGCAGCCCTGCGCATCGTGCGCAAGGCTGCGATCTTCCGCGTCGCCTTCGCGACGCTGCGCGACGACAGCCTTGAAGTCGTCGCGCAGTTCCCGGTCGTGATGACCGGGGAAAAGGTGCGTCATCCGATGACGCGCCAGCAGGCACTGAAGAGCCTGCTCTTTGGGCGTGTATATCACGCCCGCGAAATGGGGGTCGTATGATTACGACCTCAAAAAACAGCGCAGGTGACATCACCTGCGCTGAAGGCCGGGTCTCGATCACGATACCCGGAAAAGTGACGAGCGCGAGGCTCGTCGAAAAGCTCCGCGCGGCCCGCGCGGACTTCTCGGGCCGCGAGTGCGACCCGCATGACGGCTGGATCGCGGCCCGATCCAGCGAAAGCCGCCGTGTCGAGCGGCTCCTCCGAGCCGTACTCGCCGCTCGGGGGATCAACGATCCCTTGGGCGAAGACGCCGACGAGATCGCGCGGCTCGACAGAATCGCGCGGATTGCAGAATGGAACCGATGAACAGGTTGACTATTTCGAGAAAGACCGCGCGAGATTTTACGAAGGTGCGAAGGAATACGACGCCTTGATCGCGTTCATGGCCAACGAACTGGGAAAATAACACAGCCGAAACGCCGAGAGGCGTCTGCGGGAGATAACCACCCCGCACCGATGAGGCAGGTTGCCGAAACATATGAACACACTGAAAACCATTTGGCGCGTAGTAATCGCGCTGGTGATGATACCGATTGTCATCTACACGGAGGCGCGCCTGTGGCGCGAAGATAACCATGACTGAAATCAAACTAACATTAGGAAGTATCCGTGCTGCGAACCCATGCAGCAACGCATGGGAAGCCAAGGCACTCGCGTATCTGCATGAGTCATGGAACGACACCCGCGAGGTGACGTTCGCGGACATCGTGGCATCGTGCGGGCTGGACGCGGCGCTGTTCTGCCTGCGCTGCCTGCCGGAGTCAGAGCAATGGCGGTCGCGGCTGTTTGCGCGTTGGTGCGCACTGTCGGTCATCCATCTTTGGGATGCACCCGAAGTAGTAAAAGATTATCTATCCGGCGGCGGGGAAAGTCTTCGGGCGGCGGCAGGGGCGGCGGCAGGGGCGGCGGCAGCGGCGGCGGCAAGGGCGGCAGGAGAGGCGGGCGCGGCCGGGGCGTCAGGGGCGGGCTCGGCGGCATGGC
>Ga0153915_10000887_pt1 | contig 27721 bp, 23 predicted proteins | sample Opewatmetagenome_2_FD_107003 | JGI IMG/M metagenome (GOLD analysis project Ga0153915, IMG submission 107003) | Freshwater wetland microbial communities from Ohio, USA - Open water 3 Core 3 Depth 3 metaG | ecosystem: Environmental > Aquatic > Freshwater > Wetlands | place: USA: Ohio, Lake Erie...
CAAACGTCCCTTTGCTGGGAACTTTTATCGCTATCAAAACCTGCTACAGTGGAACAACAGCAGCCTCCCCAATAAACGCATATCTTTCAGGAACACAGGTAAAGATAACAATCTGGCATTCCCTGGCGGCTACCGCCAATACGGCGCCCATCAACTTCAGCCGCTCCTGGTCGGTATAACCCAGCGCATCATCCAAAATAACCGGCGTTCCGCCATCTTTATTGTGAAGGGCAGAAAAAAAAGACCTGAGTAGTCACCTCTTATCATGGGATCTTATTTTAAAACCTCCCGGAGTTTTACTGACAGTTCTTTAATATCAAAAGGTTTCTGTATAAAGCCCCTGCACCCGCGTCCGAGGATCTCCTCCACCTGACCGTCGATGCTGTACCCGCTCGAGAGGACAACCTTTATATCTTTTTTAATTTCAGCTAACTTATCAAAGACAGCGCCTCCTCCGATTTCAGGCATGACAAGATCAAGGATCACCAGATCTATTTGATCCCTTTTTAAGCTGAAGATTTCGATAGCCTGCCTCCCGCCTTTGGCCTTTATCACTGAATATCCCAGATAGGAGAGAATCTGCCCGCTCATTTCAAGAATCATGTCTTCGTCGTCTACAAGCAGGATTGTCTCGTGTCCGTATATTATCTCATGTACTTCAGGGGCTTCTTTAATGATATTTTTCTTTGATGCAGGCAAATAGATAATGAAGGCGGTCCCTTTCCCCTTTTTCGAATCTACTCCTATATAGCCCCCGTGTGCCTTGATAATCCCATAGACAGAAGCCAGACCCAGTCCCGTCCCCCTGGCAAGGCCCTTGGTTGTAAAAAATGGCTCAAAGATGTGTTCGATGGTCCCCTCGTCCATGCCTGTCCCCGTATCCCTCACAGTAACCTGGACATAGTCCCCCGGTTTCAGTTTGAAGGGCTTATCAAGGATCTGGAGGTGTGACACATTCTGCGTCTCCAGGAAAATCTCCCCTCCTTCAGGCATTGCATCCGCCGCATTCACAAAGAGGTTCACCAGAACCTGTTCAATCTGTCCCCTGTCCGCATCGATTGAGTATAGATTATCAGGGTGTTTATGATGGACGAGGATATCTCTCCTCGTACTGCCGAAGGTCTCGGATGTCTTTTTTAGAAAAAGCCCCAGTTCAACAGGTTCAATTTCATACGCCCCGCCCCTGGAATAGTTCAGGAGCTGCCTTGTCAGCCTTGATCCGCTTTCCACCAGTTCCTTGATGTTTTCAAGATTATCCTGTATCCGGGTGTTCGAACCAATCTCCAGACTAGCCAGAGAGGCATTCCCGAGGATCCCCATAAGGAGGTTGTTGAAGTTATGCGCGATACCTCCGGCCAGCGTCCCGATGGCCTCCATGCGCTGCATGCGCATGATCTGCATTTCAAGTCTCTGTTTTTGTCTTTCGATACTTAACCGTTCGGTTACATCGCGGCCTGAACCCCGGACGGCAACCGGCCTTCCGTTTGAATCGCGGATAAGAGAATTGCTGTATTCTACAACAAATTCCTTCCCGTCCCCGGCCTTGAGTTTCATAATCCCTTGATCTTGACCTTTTTCGATTATCCTTTTTATATAATCATCAAATTTTTCTCTATATCGATCGGGGACAAGATCCCTGATATTAGCATGATAAAGGTCTTTTTCCTCATAGCCGTATTCACTCTTGAAAGCCAGATTCGAGCTGATAAGCCTGCCTTCAAGGTCATGAAGATACAGGTGATCGGAGCTTTTCTCAAAAAGGTCGCGAAATTTCCTTTCGCTCTCCCTGAGCGCTTTTTCCGATTCTTCCCTTATCCTGATTTCCTCACGCAATCCCTCATTTGTCTTATTAAGCTCTTCTGTTTGTTTTTCAATATGCGATAACAGTCTTTCATTATAATTTTTTATAGTTGACTCATTTTTCCATTTCGAACACAGGGTGCAGGCAAACTGGTATATCTCATGGGGATGAAAGGGTTTTTGCATGTATAAAAATTTATGGGCCGGGGTTATGCGTTGAGCTATTTCCAGGGGTTCAATATCGGAAAAGCCGGTAACCAGCAATATCTCAATCATCGGATCAAGAGACCTGATGATCTCCGCCGTCTGAACCCCGTCAGGACCGGGCGGCATCCTGACATCAAGGAATGCAAGGGCAAAAGGCCTGTCCTCTTCAATGGCCTGTTTCACCACAACAACCGCCTCATCCCCCTGATGACAGGTCACAAGGTCAAAGGAGTAGCCTGACTGTCTGAGTTTCACCTTTCCGAAAAGCTGTGTCTCCAGATCCGACATCTCAGAAAGATCACTCCCTGTTTTTTTAGACAGAACCTCTCTGTATAATGCCAGTATGAATTCCTCGTCATCTACGGCAAGGACCCTGAAGTGTTCGACTTTATTTTCCTGCATCAAGTTGTATTCTCCTGATATGCAAACTATGCCAAAAGCTCAAAGGCAAAAAAATTCAACTGCGAAATTCCGGCATCAAGATATGGAAACTACTCCCGTGCCCTGCCCCTTCACTTTCCACGTAAAGGGACCCGTTCATTGCGGACAGGACATTGCCGCACCAGTGAAGGCCAAGCCCGGATGGTTTCGGCGATTTAGTTGAAAACCCACGGTTAAATATCTTGTTTTGAACCTCCTTGTCAATCCCCTCTCCATCATCACTTATTATCACATGGACCTTTTTTATCTCCCCTTTTGACTCGGAAAATCCTTTTATCCATATATTGCCTTTCTGAAGCCCCTTTCTTAAAATCGATTCTGAGGCATTTATCAACAGATTTGTTATAACCTGAACAAGCACCACCCTTTCAGCGGAGACAGGCGGCAGATCCGCCAGGCCTGTTTCCATGTCAATCTGCACTGCATCCCTCAGATTCTGCGGCATGACCCCTATCGCATCCTTAAGAATTCTATCCATCTTAAGCGGCTCCAGCGCCCTTTCAAAACTGGCGAATTTATTCTGTTGTGAGAGCGCCTCTTCTATATGAACTGTCTGTCTGTAAAGGGTCATAAGGCTGTGATTTATATCCTGACAGGTTTTCATAAGTTGCGGCACTGCCAGACAGAGATATCTTTTTAACGATTTTTCCCGCCCCGGATCCAGATTATCCGCCCCCAGTTCAGCAACAGCCTGTTCAATATTTTTAAAAGGGACCTCCCTGATCTTTTCCCTTATACTGGCTATCTGCCCGACCATGGGGGTCAGGATGTTTCTTATATTATGCAATATGTCTGCCGCCATCTCGCCGATCCCTGAATAATAGGATTGTTCCATCAGACGATTTCGGGCATCGGAAAGCTGCGCAAGCATCCTGTCAAACTCCCCTGCAAGCGCGCCGATCTCATCCCTGTTATGCAGATTTATGCGGGCTGAAAGGTCACCGGTTTTGCCCACCGATAAAACATGCCCTTTCAACCTTAGTATCGGGCGTATGACAAAAGACCGCAATGTAAAGAAGAGCACTATAAATATTATAGAACCGGCTATCAGATTAGCCCACCTGAAATATGCGGTGCTGGTCTTTCCATATTTATATATATCCCTGGGCGCACTCACCTTCAGGATCAGCGAATTATTGCCGTATATATCCTTTAAAAAACCATACCCTGAAATGACGTCGGTGAGATCATTGTTAACCGCTATTTCACTGCCTTTGGACAGATCAGCCCTGGCTGCATTGAAATCATCCGGCATCTGATTCTTATCATCCACCCTCTGTAAAGCCACCTTCAGCTGGGTACGTTCTTCAAGGGATTTTAATTCATTATCACCAAGATATCGGCCCATGACCAGGGTTCCTGAGACAGGACCATTCATCTCACTATTCGAGATCGGCCACGCGGTAATAATCGCGGCATCTTCAGGCATAAGGATGATGCCTGTTTTTGCATCCTTTGCATTCTTATGGTTAAAGATTAATTTATGGCTTTTGAGATAGGCGATTAAATCTCCTGATACGACTGCCTCTTTCACCTCATCGCCTGATTCAACCCCGAAGCTATAAACCGGATCACCTGCCTTATCGAAAAATATAATGAAATTCAGATTAAGATTGGCGATAGTGCTTAAATTGAGATTATCCGCTATATATTCCTTTTTTTGCTCCTTAATAAAATCTCTTGTCTCATCCCACGCGCCCCAGTCCCCCCCGTTTGACTCCAATCCTTCCAGATCTTTTCCCAGGGCGTTCATCGCCCTCTTGAGATCGGTCCGGATATTTTTCCTTTCAAGTCCAATAAAACTGTCCAGGATAAATCTGGTCGTCATGACATGGAAAACAGCTACAGTCGCCAGAAAGATCCCGCAGATTATGATCATTATCTTAACGCTCAGTCTCATGTCCTATCCCCTGTACATTAATTCCCGGTTCGGGTCCTGCTTGCAGAAATCAAATGATAACTTATACATTACGCAATTGCAATGATTGCGCCAAATTGCAGTCAAAGGCCTTTGATGAGATGAATATTTACGGATAGGATAGGGAGAGGAATATATCGTCATATTAATCTCAGGGCCTGACACTATTGCCACACTAACTTAAGGATTGTCCCCAACCGTTCCAGCTTCTTCTCCGAGATCTTCAGCAATGAAACGGAATTGTTCAAGGGCTGCTTCGAGGTCTGCTACTATTTCCTGGGCCAGGATTCCAGGGTCCGGGAGGTTTTCAGAGTCTTCAAGGCTTTCGTCTTTGAGCCAGAAGATATCGAGGCTAGCCTTGTCACGGCTCATCAATTCCTCATAGTCATAGGGACGCCAACGGCCGGCCGGTTTATCCTCCGACCATCTTGCTTTTCGTTTGTGTCTGTTTTTGGGGTTGCAACTTCTCTCTTTTTCGCTACAACAATATTTTTTTCAAGCCATTCCTTGCCTTTTTGTGTCAGACGATACTTCTTCTTGCTGCTTTGAAGTTTATCCGGAATTATCATTTCAATGAATTCAGCATCAAGCATGGGAGATAAGACTTGGTCCCTGAACTTGGTCCCGACTTAGTCCCGACTTGGTGCCTACATGCGCGGTGACTTGCGCGGTTAACATGCGCGGTGACTTGCATGTTTATTCCGTTTTCTTCTGCTATTGTTCCCTCAATAATTGTTCTCCAGCCAACGTCAAACGATATTTCTGTAAACGGCTATTGGGTTTATCAGGGATTGTCATTTCAATCAATCCGGCTTCTATTGCAGGTAATATGTATGCTTTTCTGAAATTTTCTGCATGACGCAATCCCATTTTTTCCTGTAAATCCTGCCTACTGATTGAGTCTTTGCATAATATAAGCAACTTTTCGACTTCCGCGGTGACTTCCGCGGTGACTTCCGCGGTGACTTCCCCGGTGACTTGAGGGGTGACTTGAGGGGTCTTGCTTTCCGGGATCGGCAGAAATGTTACAACCACGGACCCGGCCCGTTCCTGCCAATGGGGAACCGGATTTCCGTTTTCCTCGCACCAATTAAGGATATTCGTTGTCCCGCTTCCCCATCGCTCGATGACACCTGCCCTGTAAAAGGCGTTGGCAATCAGGGGATTCCATGGCTTAGATTCATGGGGCCTTTTAAGCTTCGCAGGCGTTATCCCGAAATGAAACTCTCCCGGACTGGCTATTTCAATCCTGTCGTTGTGCATGGCCAAAGAGACAGCGCCTCCCGGGATCGCATAGTCCCTGTGGCAGATGGCATTGGCAAGTGCTTCACGCGTTGCAGGGGGTGGGTACCAGGGTTTGTCCTGTCTTATCATCTTCCCAGGGACAACACGACCGGCAATGGGCACATGATCCAGCAGGAAGCCTTCCGCCCTCCTTAACAGTGCAAAGGCATTGCCGTTATACTGCCTGTTGTCTATAAAGTCTCCGGCCTTTGTCGGCCCCCTGAACCTCGCCAGCCTGATCTCGCATTGAGGATAATCCGCCCATACACCGCGGCCAAACAACACGACAGCCGCATTCAACAGCCTGTTATCTCATCCCTGTTGTCTTGAATGAATTTTTTAAAGGAATCGACCATTCCCTTTGCCTTTTCCAGGGCCTCCGCGCTGAAACCTGCTTCAATGATCTGATCCTGGCTGACATGGTCAATGATCTGCTCGTCTTTTTTCTTTAACTCAATTAAAAGATTTCTGAGATCAGGATTGTATAAAGGCTTGACCGCCCTTCCGATAAGTTTTTCCGCCGCATTTTTGATATCTTCTTCAGAAGGTTTACCATCCCTGCCTGCCTCGATGACGCCTGCTGCCTTGCCGTCAACATAGAGCATGTAATCAGAAAAGCCGTGGCCGGGGGTTAAAGGGAATTCCCGGATTGCAACACCCTGCCTGGCATGGATATTCGCAGCGTGGAGATCCTGGACATCCCATCCGGCATGTATGAGCATTTCATCTATTTCTTCTCTGGCAAGCTCTTCAGGCGCTTTGGACATGAAAATATCCCAAAATGATTAAGAGGATAAAATAATATTTAAACTGTTTTTTATGTTCAGTTCATTCAAAATTCAAGATAAGAACCTTGTATTATTCCTTATATTTGAAAAGCTTAGGAAGAATAAACTCTTTATTGCGGATTGGTCAAGAGAAATAAAAGACAGATGACGGAGATCGGAGGACAGAATTCAGAAGACGGAGATCTTCGACTTCGCTCATAGTCCAGAGCTGTGTCCAGGGACTCAGGGGCGTGAGCATGTCGAACGAGACGGATGACAATCGGCTTTTTAATCAAAATCTCTTTACGTTTGGGGAATGATGTGGGGAAAAGATTTTAAATGAATTTTTCACAGATAATCAAAAGGGAGTTATATTATCTATTTTACCGGCATGGGCGATGCGCGACTCGAACGCGCGACCTTTGGTTCCGGAGACCAACGCTCTATCCACCTGAGCTAATCGCCCGTAATGATCATTTAACATTTTGATTTGCTCCGGTCAATATAAAGGATTTCTTATGGGGCAGCTTTAAAAAATCGTTCAAACAGAAGGCCGCTCCGCCGGAATGAAATGGCGCTCCCCTTTCAGGGCGTCATCGTTGCGTTCACACAATGGCGGGATTAATGAGCAGACGATAAAGGCGATCCTGTTTGTATCCCGGTGTCAGTACGCCTATTATTGAGATGGCTTGCATACACCGCACCGGTCACAATCTCCGACGGCGCATATCTCCGATTCCTTTTCCTTCAGGGCCAGCATGTATTCCTTGACAAGGTATTCCTTGCGGATGCCGTGATCGATGAAATCCCAGGGCAGGTGCTCATCAAGCCCCTTTTGTCTCATAACAAAAAAATCCGGGTTGATCTCGGAGTGCCGGAAGGCCATCGACCAGTCGCCTTTGAATTTGTGACCCAGCATCAGGATGGTTCCAGCCCTTCGGTCACCTACGGACAACAGGGTTTGAAGATACGCCCATTTAGGCACGTCAAAGGTTATGCTTACCCCTCCCTCCTTCTCAATGGATTTTTTGAGCCACTTCTGTTTTTCCTTGAGGCTCGAAACTGCCTCCATCGGGAACCATTGAAAGGGTGTAAATGCCTTGGGAACAAAACAGTTGAGGCTTACCCTTATCCGTCCGATCCTGCCCCTGTCTCTCGATTCCTTGACCATATGGTGCTTTATCACCTTGACCAGGCCCAGTATCTCATCCACATCATCTCTTGTCTCTGTCGGGAGTCCGATAAGAAAATACAGCTTTAATGAAAAATCGCTTGCCCGGGCAATCAGCCTGACGGCATTTATGATCTGGTCATTGGTGAGGTGTTTATTAATGACCCTCCTGAGTCTTTCCGAACCTGCCTCGGGCGCTATTGCCAGGCTCTTCTGCCCTGCCTTCTTCATATACCCCAGAATATCTTCCGTAAGCAGATCCGCCCTCAGGGAGGCGACGGAAAAGGTCCTGCCCTTCCCTGTAATATCTTCGAGGATATCTTTAATGCCCGGCGTATCCAGCACTGAGGCGCTTAACAGGCCTATCTGACCTGACTCATTAAGGGCATTATTAACGCACTCAAGGATTTTATCCTTCCCATGGACGCGCGGGGGCCTGTAGACATACCCTGCGGCACAGAAACGGCAGGAACGTCCGCACCCCCTCCCCATTTCAATCAGGACTGTATCCGAGAATTCAGTATCTTTAGTCAGGATGGAAGACCTGTTGACTGAAAACCCTGACGCCTTCGGACAGTCTGTCAATCTTCCCTGAACGCCATCCTTTAAGACCGGCAGGCGTGATTCTATGGTCCCATCCTGATTATAACCGATGCGATACAGAGACGGCACATACACGGACGGGATATCCCTGTCCAGCCTTTCCAGGATGTTATTCCTGTCATCCCCGGCAACCCTGCCTGATTTATAGGATTCGATAAATTCATTCAGGTTTGTTTCAGCCTCGCCCGGCAGGAACAGGTCAAAGAACAGGGCAATGGGCTCAGGGTTGAGGAATGATGTGATGCCTCCGGCCATTATGACAGGACAGGATTCTCCTCTGTCTTTCTGGAGCAGGGGGATATTCCCTCTCTCAAGGATCGTGAGGATATTGGGATAGTCATTCTCAAAGGAAATGGAAAAGGCTACAATATCAAAATTCTGCAAAGGTGATTGGGATTCCAGTGTAAAAAGACCTTTACCTGCCCGAAGGCGGAGGGACAATTCCTGTTCTTCGGGCAGGAAGGCCCTTTCTGCAACGACATCATCCCGTTTATTTAAAAAGTCGTATACTATCTGGAATCCCAGGTTGGACATGCCGACGCGATAATAGCTGGGGTAGACAAGGGCAATGGATATCCTGCCGCCCCACTTTTTTTTTATGGTCCCCTTTTCCCCTGCAATCCTGGCGCGGTAAAGGGAGACTATGCTGTCCGACATCCGAATCTCTCGATCAATCGGCCTTGGCCCTTAAAAAGGTAGGGTAGTCAAGGTTGTCTTTAAAGAATGCCTTCTTAAAAAAACCCTTCTTGTGTTTTTCATTATCTTCGTCTTCATCTATTTCCAGGGGCTTTACCCCGACTTTCTGTCTCTGGAATGCAGGGACATCCAGTTCGTCAATATTTTCGCCGTTCACCTTGATTGTCCACGGGTCTTTGACCTCTTCCGGCGTCAGGTCCCTCAGGTTAACCACCTTCCTGTATTGCGGCCTGTCTATACCGGTAGCTATTACGGTTATCTGGACCTCATCCCCCATGGCCTCATCAAAGACAACGCCCCAGAATATCTCAGCGTCATCGGCTACCTCTCCCTTGATATAATTGCTTGCCTGATCGATCTCTTCCATTGTGATATCGGGCGGGGCGGTAATATTCATCAGGAGTCCCTTGGCCCCGCTTATGGATATATCTTCAAGCAGGGGGCTGTTTATAGCCTGCTGGGCCGCCTCTGAGGCCCTGTTCTCTCCGCCGGCCCTTCCTGTGCCCATTATTGCAGTGCCCATCTCGGACATGACCTTTTTTACATCGGCAAAATCCAGATTTATAAAACCGCTGCTCATGATCAGGTCGGAGATGCCTCTGACTGCATTAAGCAGGACATCGTCGGCCTTGGCTATCAAGGCCCTGAACATGGCGCCCTTATCCCCTATCGCCTTCAGACGTTCATTCGGGATGATGATCAGGGTATCGACATCTTTTTTCAATCTTTCGATCCCTGACAGTGCCTTGTTCATCCTCTTGTCCCCTTCAAAGAGAAAGGGTTTTGTAACCACGGCAACGGTAAGCGCCCCGCTCGCCTTGGCCTCCCTTGCAAAGACAGGCGCTGCGCCTGTCCCCGTGCCTCCGCCCATGCCGGCCGTAATGAAGACCATGTCAGCGCCTGAAATTGCCTCCCTGACATCATTAATGCTTTCTTCGGCGGATGTGCGTCCGATCTCCGGATCCGCCCCGGAGCCCAGGCCCCTCGTTATGTTTGCACCGAGCTGCATCTTATTCGGACATGTGGACCTCTCCAGATCCTGACTGTCCGTATTAGCCGCTATGAATTCGACCCCCTTAAGATTTGCGGCGATCATGTTGTTTATTGCATTGCCGCCGCCTCCTCCGACACCTACGACCTTAATCCTGGCATTGTACCTCTCATTGCTGTCGATAAATTCAAATTTCATTTTGTCCCTCCATCTGTGTTTTACCTTTGCCTGTCGTTAGATAACATCCTTAAACCATTTCTTCATGCGTTCAACTACTCGGCTAAAAATATTCGCGTCTCTGATCCTGAATTTTTTTTCCACATCCTTCCTTTTCGCGCCATATAAAACGAGACCCACGGCTGTCGCATACATAGGCTTGTTTACAACCTCCATCAGTCCGCCTATGCGCGCGGGATATCCCAAACGGGATGGGACATTAAAAATCTGTTCCGCGATCTCGCACACACCCTGAAGTTCCGCCGATCCGCCTGTTATGACTACGCCGGAATTGATAATGTCCTGATACCCTGAGCGTATCAGCTCATTCTGGATGAGAGTAAATATCTCCTCCACCCTGGGTTCCAGGATCTCTCCCAGGATCTGCCTGGGCAGCACACGCGGCTTCCTGTCGCCCACGCCCGGAACCTCAATTGTCTCATCCTTTCCGATCAGCGAGGTCAGGGCGCATCCATATTTCATCTTTATCTTCTCCGCTTCAAGCTTGGGCGTCCTTACCCCTATAGAGATATCATAGGTAAGGTTGTCCCCGCCAAGGGCCAGGACCGACGTATGTTTGATGGCACCCTTGGCAAAGACGGCCATATCCGTCGTCCCGCCGCCGAAATCGATCAGGACAACGCCGAGGTTGCGCTCTTCATCAGTAAGAACCGATTCGCTTGACGCCAGGGATTGAAGGACGATATCATGGACATCCAGGCCCGCCCTGTTGGCGCATTTGATAATATTCTGCGCCGAGGTAACCGCCCCTGTAACAATATGGATCTTGGCCTCCATCCGGACGCCCGACATGCCGAGGGGGTCCATGATGCCGTCCTGTTCATCAACAATAAACTCCTGCTCAAGGATATGTATAACCTCCCTGTCCATGGGTATGGCCACTGCGCTTGCGGCCTCGATAACCCTCTCAATATCCTTCTTGGTAACCTCTCTTTCCTTGAGGGCAATTACGCCATGGCTGTTGAATCCCTTTATGTGACCTCCCGCTATGCCGGCATAGACAGAACTGATCTCGCAGCCGGCCATGGTCTCCGCCTCTTCTATGGCCTGCTTTATGGAGTGAACCGTCTTCTCAATATTGATCACCACACCCTTCCTGAGTCCTTCGGATGGATGGGTGCCTATACCGATTATTTCAACACTGCCATGAACTATCTCGCCTACGACCGCACATATCTTTGTCGTTCCAATATCCAGACCTACTATAATATCTCCGCTCATTATCCCTTCCCCTTTTAAATTCCCCTTTATCGGACGAACAGCAATCATCCGGTTTTATTAAATGAAACAACGGCCCCGTCACGGTAATTCATATCTATAACCTTTACCGTATCAATCCGGCCCGTATTTTGAAGATACTTGACCAGCTCCTTTAGTTTAGATTTCTTCTCCTCCAGTCCCTGCCCTCCCATCCTGATTGCAACAGGCAATGCAATCGAATAGATAAGGGCATCGCCTCCGTCATTGACATGTATCTCCGATATATTGTCAATCGACCAGTCCCCTGTTTCGGATCTGAAAAGATCAAGGATGCCGGCAGCCAGTTTCAATCTTTCATCACTGTCTTTCTGTGTCTTTGAGATGCCTGTTATGACCGGATAATCCCTGTTATCACCCTGACCCAGTTCCTTGAATATCTTCCCCCACCGGTTCATGTAAAACATCCCGTCAAAGGCAACCAGTGCCGCAGGGACCTGCTTTTCGGCCTTTATTACAATGGTATGAGGAAACCGTTTTTCCAGTTCCACGGACATGACCCACGGATGCCTCTCCATCTTTCCCTTTATCTCCTCGGGATTTATCAAAAGGAGACTGAGGTCATAGTTCAATCCGGACATCTTTATAAGTTCGCGTTTTATCCCGTCATCAACGCCTGTTATCTGAATCTCTTTAAGCCTGATATAGGGTGAATTTACCAGCCGCTGATAGAGATAAAGGAACAAAAGGCTGATTGAAACCATCCCGATTAACACAACGGAAACCCTGAAAGACACGGACGTCACGGCCCAGAGCAAATGGCGGATCTTCCCGTGATCATTCCCCTGCTTTTTCGTTACCGATTGTTTATAAAGGACAGACTGCTTTTTCATTTACAAACTCTTGTCAATCAAGATGATGCCTTGGTTAATCGCCCAGGATCACGATCTCAGTTTCCAGATCAATCCCCGTCTCCGCCTTTACCCTCTCTCTTGCCAGGTTTATCAGCGCCAGTATATCCCCGGCCCTGGCGCCGCCTGTATTAACGATAAAATTACCGTGCTTTGACGAGATCATTGCCCCGCCTATCCTCTCACCTTTAAGTCCTGCCTTTTCGATCAGCCTCCCGGCATAGTCTCCAGGAGGATTCTTGAACACCGACCCTCCGCTTGGATAATCCAGGGGCTGCGTCTCTTTTTTCCTCTTAAGATAATGGGCAATCATTGCGCTGATCCTGTCTTTTTCGCCCGTCATTAATTTAAGTCTGGCGCCGTAGATTACCGCACCACCCGGAACGGAAGACGACCTGTATGAGAAGTTCAGGTCGTGACGGTTAATGACAACAGGCTCTCCGTCGCCCCTGATTATCAGTATCTCCTCAACCAGCTCGCCTGTCTCCAGACCGAAGGCCCCGGCATTCATGAAGACCGCGCCTCCCAGGGTTCCCGGTATTCCGGCCAGAAACTCCAGCCCCGACAAGGCATGCATGCTGCAGTAAGACAGGAGCCCTGCGATTGTCAGCCCCCCTCCGGCCAGGATTAATGTCTCTTCATCCCCGGCCTTTTCAACAGAGGCAAGCCTGTCTTTCAGGATTATAACCGCGCCCCTGATGCCCCCGTCAGCAATCAGAAGATTGCTGCCCTTTCCTGCGACTGTCCAGGCGATGCCTTCCTTGCCAAGATATGATATTATCTGCCGCAGCGCCTCAACTTCACCCGGGAAACAGACCGCCTCTGCATTGCCTCCTGCCTGGAAAGTGGTCATCTGTCCCATCGGGCAATCGAACTTTATTCTGCCCGGAATTATTCCGGTAAGCTCCGATCTCTGTCGCTCATCCATCTTCAGATCTTTTCCAGGAGTTCCTCTCCTATACGAAAGACATCCCCGGCCCCCAGTGTTATTACCCTGTCTCCGGGTTTAACGACATCCAAAATAATCCGCAGGATATCGTCATGACTGCTGCCCAGAAATACATCTTTATGACCGTGCTCCTTGATGCCATGATAGAGCCAGGTTGAGTCAACACCCTCAATGGGCTTCTCGCCGGCAGGATATATGGGGGCTATCACGAGTATGTCTGCATGGTTAAAGGCTATCACGAAACGGTCGTATAACGCCTTTGTCCTGCTGTACCTGTGAGGCTGGAATATAACGACCAGTCGGTTTTCCTGCCAGCACTCCCTTGCCGTCTCAAGGGTAGCGGAGATCTCCGCCGGATGGTGTCCATAGTCATCGATTACCATGACGCCGTTTTTCTCGCCCTTTACCTGGAATCGTCTCTCAAGACCTCCCAGGCCGGCCAGCCCCTTTCTGATATCATCCATCTCCATTTCAAATTCAAGGCCGACTGAGATGGCGGCAAGGGAATTAAGTACGATATGGGCGCCGGGCATGTTGACCCTGACGCGCCCCATGGACTTCCCGCGATTCACCACCTCGAAATCCATATCAAATTGACCCTTCTTAATATCCCTGGCCTTTATATCCGCCTGGGAGGTCATGCCATATGTGATATGCCTTTTTTTAATGAGGGGCAGGATATTCTGGATCTCCTGGTTATCCAGACACAGTATGGCAGTGCCGTAAAAGGGGATCTTATTGATGAATCCCGTAAATGTCTCCCGGATATTCTCCATGCTCCCGTAATGATCGACATGTTCTAAATCTATATTGGTTACAACCGCGACGGCAGGGGACAGCAGCATGAATGAGCCGTCGCTCTCATCGGATTCGGCCACCAGGACATCGCCCTGTCCAAGCTTCGCGTTGGAGCCGCCCCAGATATCCAGTCTTCCGCCGATAACTACAGTAGGATCGAGGCCGCCTGCGGTCAGGATGGAGGCGATCATGGATGTAGTTGTGGTCTTGCCGTGGGCGCCTGCCACCGCTATGCCGTATTTCAGCCTCATCAGCTCTGCAAGCATCTCGGCCCTCGGGATCACCGGGACGCCTCTCTCCCTGGCCTCCATTATCTCTGGGTTGCCGGATGATACGGCTGAGGAATAGACTACGACATCGGCCCCTTCTATATTTTCAGCACGATGGCCGTTAAAGACCTTTATCCCCAGATCCGCCAGCCTTTTGATGACCCTGGAATCCTTGAGATCCGATCCGCTTACCGAATAGCCGAGATTAACGAGCAACTCGGCTATGCCGCTCATGCCGATGCCGCCGACGCCTACAAAATGGATATGTTTTGTCTTGCCTAAAATTTTCATAGCCTTATCATCTCTTCTATCTGATTCGCAATCTCCTTTGCCGCATCAGGCCTCGCGGCCTTCCTTGCCTGCTCGCCCATTTTTTTAAGACCGGGCCTGTCATCCATGAATTTCATAAGAAGGTCTGCCAGCATCCGGGGACCGAGGTCATCCTGTCGGACTATCTCTGCCCCTCCTATATGGGCAAGCATACGGGCATTGGCTGTCTGATGATCGTCCGCCGCGGATGGATAGGGTATCAGGATTGAGGGCTTTCCAAGGGTCGCCAGTTCAAAGATCGTCCCTGCACCTGCCCTGCCTATGAATATATCAGCCTGACAATATGCATCCGGCATATCCTGTATAAAGGGCCTTACGTCCCCATCAATGCCGTTTTCCCTGTATGTCCGTTCAATCCTTTCAAAGTCGGCCCGGCCTGTCTGGTGGATCACCCACGGTTCTCTGCCCCTGCTTTTTAATATCCGGACAGCTCCTATGACCGCACTGTTTATTGCCGATGCACCCTGACTTCCTCCTGTAACAAGTATTGTAAATTTTTCATGGCCTTCCGCCTGACCTTCTTTCTCCTCGGTAAATTCATCACGCACAGGATTTCCCGTGAAAGACACATTCTCTCCGGGGAAATGGACCTTGCTGTCCTGAAAGGAGATAAAGACCCTGTATGCAATCCTCGACAACAGCCTGTTTGTCAAGCCGGGGTGAGAGTTCTGTTCATGTATCGCCGTTTTTATTCCCATTATCCAGCCGGCGAGACATACCGGACCCGCGGCATATCCTCCAACCCCAAGGATGAGATCAGGTGAAAATCTTTTAACAATCAGAATAGACTGGTAAAAACCGTAAGGCAATTTTACCATCGCCTTTACTGTATTCAACAATCCCCGACCCTTAATCCCTTCCACTATTATGGAGGCCCGTCTTATTCCCGCATCTTGCAGGATATCATTTTCAATCTTCCTGTTGCCCGTGACAAAAAGGATCTCCGACTCAGGATATCTTTTTAAAAGCTCCTTGCCGACCGCAATGCCGGGAAAGATATGCCCCCCGGTGCCGCCTCCGGCGATAATTAATCTCACTGCCTTGGCTCCTGTCTCCTTAATCCTTCTGTTAAAGTCTGTCATGTCCTGCCCTTTGAATCTCCCTTTGAAAAGGGGGATTTTTAAATTAATCCTGCCTTATGTGCCGCGGCAATTCTCATTCTATCCCTAACTCCTGGCAGATATGCTCAGGAGGATCCCGACACCCACAAGATTTACAACAAGGGAAGACCCGCCATAACTTAAGAATGGGAGAGTCAGGCCTTTTGTAGGCAACAGGCCCATGACAACGCCCATGTTAATGACCACCTGAAGACCTATCAGCGTGCTGATTGCAAGCGCCAGATAACTGCTGTAAAGGTCAGGGGCGTCAAGGGATATCTTAATCCCCCGTATAATCAGGACAGCGAAAAGGGCGATCACCACTACTACGCCCAGAAGACCAAGTTCCTCCGCCACTATGGACAGGACAAAATCCGTATGGGGTTCCGGCAGATATAAAAGCTTTTGTTTGCTGTTGCCCAGTCCTACCCCTAATATGCCTCCAGAACCAAAGGCGAGAAAGGAGTGGATGATCTGGTACCCGAGATCCAGCTGATGATCCCAGGGGTGGAGAAAGGCAGTCAGCCTGTTTGCCCTGTAGCTGGCGCTTGACATAAGCCAGTAGACGACAGGACATGATAAAAGGGCCATGAGCAGCAACTGAAATATATTCAGTCCGCCCACAAACAGGACAATCGCAAGCCACAAGCCTATTATAACCGTTGTCCCGAGATCCGGCTGCATAAGTATAAGACACATAAACGAACCGGCCACGATTAGATGCGGCAAGAACCCCTTTGTAAAACTCGACATCAGAGGGCCTTTTTTTTCCATGGAATAGGCTATATACACGGCAAGAGCAAGTTTTGCCAGTTCCGAAGGTTGAATCGAAATGAAGCCTATTCTGATCCATCTGGAGGCCCCGCCAATCTTTGTGCCTATCCCGGGTATCAGGACCATAATAAGTGAGATCAGACTTAATGCCAGGACCGGATAAACGATCTTGCCATAAAATTTAGGCGGAATATTTTTAGCGGCTATCATGAGGCAGATACCCAGAAAGCCGAAAAACAGCTGCCTTTTAAGATAGTAATAGCTGTCTCCCATCTCGTGGGCAGCAAGATAATTACTGGCGCTGTAAATGGCAACCAATCCAAAACCAAAAAGCAGGATGGTCGGGATGAGGATAAGATAATCATATCCCCCCGCTACTCTTTTAACCGCCATTCTTTAGCCTTTCTGCCTCCCTTTTAAAGACATTCCCTCTATGGGCATAATCTGAAAACATATCAAAGCTGGAACATGCCGGGGCCAGCAGGACAACATCCTTTTCACGGGCAATGTTGAAGGCCCTGGAAACGGCATCTTTCATATCTTCGGCAAAGACGTAAGGGATGACCCCATTAAAGGCCTCAGCCATCAGGTCTCTTGATTCCCCCATGAGGATTGCCGCCTTCACCTTTTCCCGCGAGGCGTTAACCATGGGCGAATAATCCCCGCCCTTATGACGACCCCCCGCAATAAGTATAATGGACCTCTCAAGACTTTCTATTGACCTTACGGCCGCGTCCACATTAGTCGCCTTGGAATCATCATAAAACCCGATCCCGTTGATTTCGCACACATGTTCAATGCGATGCGGAAGTCCTTTAAAGGTTGAAACGCATTCCTGTATGGCCTCCCGGTCAACTCCCGATGCCAGCGCAGCCATGACGACACCCATGATATTCTCAATATTATGCCTCCCGGACAGGAGGAATGTCTTCGTATCCAGGGAAAGTTCTTTTTCCCCGGGCAGACATGCGATCAGCATTTTCCCTTCCATATAGGCATGTCTCCCGCTGTTCTTTTCCATGCCATAGCGAAGCGTTGATACCTCGCCCGGGGGGGTAAAACGATGAAGTGCCTCATCATCGTCGTTTAACACCGCATAGCAGCCTTTGCCCTGATTTTCAAATATTCTCAATTTCGATTGCACGTAAGCGTCAAAATCAGCATATCTTTCAAGATGATCAGGGGTTATATTCAATAACAGGGCGACCCTGGGACAGAACCGGTCTATCGTATCAAGCTGAAAACTGCTTGCCTCCAGGAGGACATAGTCGCTGTCCCGGTTTCCTGACGCATATTCAATAGCAGGGGTGCCGATATTTCCTCCGACAAATACCTTCAGCCCTGCCCTCTTTAACACCTCGCCAAGAAGGGACACGACCGTGGTTTTTCCATTGGTCCCTGTAACCGCAATAATCGGCGTATCAAACAGACGCGAGGCCAGTTCCATCTCTCCTACAATGGTGACGCCTTTCTCCCTGGCCAGCGTTAGGGCCTTCATTTCCAGAGGGACACCGGGACTTACAACTATCAGATCGGAATTAATAAATGTTTCTTCCCTGTGCCCTCCAAGTTCCAGTCTTACACCGGCTGATCTCAGATCCTTCAATGCCTCAGGATTTATGTCACCCTCTTCCTTGACATCCGCCATAGTGACATCACAGCCCTTTTTGGATAACCAGAGGGACGAGGATATGCCTGATTTGCCGATGCCTACTACAAGGACCCTTTTTTGGGGAAATTCCATATATATCTAATGTCTCTCAGAAAATACTGGTAAAAATATTTTTCGTAAACGATGCTGAACCTCTTTGACATCCCCTCGTTCATGCCCATGTCTATCAAACGGCAATAGATATGCAGGGGATTTGAAACATGCTGTACCCACCCGATACAAGATCTCATTCTGCCTCCTTGCCGCTTCAGCGCAGCTTAAGAGTGCTTATGGATAACAGGGCCAGTATGATGGCAATGATCCAGAAACGGACAGTAACCTTGGATTCAGGCCATCCCTTTAATTCAAAATGATGATGGATAGGCGCCATCCTGAAGATCCTCTGTCCCCCTGTTATCTTAAAATAGGATACCTGAAAAATAACCGACAAACCCTCAAAGACAAAAAGTCCTCCCACCAGAAAAAGGGTCAGTTCCTGTTTTGTTATTAAAGCCACCGTGCCTAAAAGGGCGCCCAGTGGAAGAGATCCCACATCCCCCATGAATACCTCTGCCGGATAGCAGTTGTACCACAGAAACCCGAGCCCCGCCCCCACGACCGCCCCGCAAAGTACGGACAGTTCCCCGCTTCCTGCAACGTATGGGATCTGCAGATATTGTGCGAACTTTACGTGACCTGAGATATAGGAAAATATAATATAAGTGAAAAAGGCTATGCTTATCGGCCCTATTGCCAGACCATCAAGACCGTCTGTAAGGTTCACTGCGTTAGAGAACCAGTAAATATAAACAACCACAAAGGGTATATACCAGAGCCCCAGGTCAGGCCGGATATTCTTGAAAAAAGGTATATTCAGGTGATGATCAAAGCCGGGATAAAGATAAAGCGAAACAGCTACGATCGATCCCGCTATAACCTGAAGGATGGTTTTATTCCAGAAGCTCAATCCCTTGCTGCTCTTCCTTACGGTCTTTAGATAATCATCCATAAATCCTATGAAACCGAAAGAGACAACGACAAAGATGCACAACCATATGTAGATGTTCGTAAGCCCGCTCCAAAGCAGCAGAGATATCATGCTTATTGCAAGGATAATGCATCCGCCCATTGTGGGAGTCCCTTTTTTATCAAAGTGACTTGAAGGGCCGTCCTCTCGGATGTATTGCTTGACCTGGCTTGAACGCAGTTTGTTTATGGCCCAGTTTCCAAAGACAAAAAACAGGATAAGAGACGTCAGGGCAGAAATGATCGTCCTGAATGTTATATACCTGAAGACATTCAGCCAGGAGTAATCAATCCGGAAAAGTGCGATTAATTTAAAAAGCATTTTTCATCTTTCCTGTTTATCTCTTTTGTTGCGGATAATTTTAATCTTCTTCTTTTTGACTTCAGGACATCGGACACAACATTTAAAAACTGATTCAATTGAAAAGGTTTCTTTAGATGAAAATATATATGGGGGATATCCTTGCCCAGGCCTGACTCATCAAAAGCCCCCCCGGTCATAATAACCACCTTTTCTTTTCGCCCTGCTGTCTTCATCTCTTTCAATAATTCAATCCCGTTAAGGTGAGGCATATTAATATCCGTAATAAGCAGGTCAAAAACCTTTTTTTTCATGTATCTCAGGGATTCCATGCCGTCTTTGGCAGAAGTTACATCAAATCCTTTTTCTGCAAGGAACTCCGACAAAAGATCCCTTATGCCGGCCTCATCATCAACAATCATTATCTTTGATCTGGTCATCTCAAACCTCCTCTGACCATCTCTCTTCCAGTCTTCCGGAGACCGATTCAAGGCCCATCCTTCGAGATCCCTTCAGGAGGATAATGTCTCCTGACCTGGCGGCATCTCCTATCTTTTTTGCCATCTCTTCATGGGTTGCAACTTTAATCGCTCTTTCTGAAGGCAATCCCCTTTTAATCGCCCCTGCTATCATTTCCCCTGCATGATCCCCCATGGCAAAAAAATGGCATGCGCTGATATCTGCTACCATTTCTCCTGCTTCAATGTGCGCCTGAACCGTTTCGTCTCCCAGTTCCATCATCTCGCCCAATCCGACTATTACCCTCTTTCCGTCAACGGCCATGTCCCTTGCTGAAATAAGGGCTGCCTTTAGGGAAGAGGGATTTGAATTATATGTATCGTCCACGAGAGTGACATTGCCGGCCAGTGAGAGAATTTTAAATCGCCCCTTTAATCCGGCATACCTGTTAAGACCGATGGCTATATTTTTAAATGGTTCCCCCATCGAGAGGGCAAGAGCTGCTGCTGCCAGGGCATTATAAAGATTGTGACGCCCCGGGATATGGATCATGACATTTGCTGTCTTATCCTTGTATCTGAGCTCAAATGAAATGCCGTCCTTGCCCATGTTCTTGACAAGCCCTGCCCTGATATCGTTTTCAGGTCTTAATCCGAATGTTAAAATATCCCTGTTAAATCTTGACGCCTCCTTTATAAGGAGACCATCATCCCCGTTCAGTATGACCTGGCCTTCAGGAGATATCTTTTCCAGGAGCTCTGTCTTGGCTCGGGCGACACCTGTAATGTCCCCAAGGCCTTCCAGATGGGCCCTGCCCACATTTGTGATGAGACCCACATCAGGATCTGCTATCTCTGTCAAACGTCCTATCTCGCCCGGCCGGTTCATGCCCATCTCAAGGACCGCCTTGTCCATATCCTCTTCCAATTGCAGGACAGTCAAGGGAAGGCCTATAAGATTATTGAAATTCCCTTTATTTTTAAGTGTCCTGGATGTCAGCCCAAGTATATGGGCGGCCATCTCCTTTGTGGTGGTCTTGCCTGCGCTCCCTGTAATTACTGCCACCTTTACATCATGTTGATGTCGCCACCAGGAAGCCAGATCCCCCAGTGCCCTCAAGGTATCCTGCACTGATATTACAGCGGCATCTGCGCCGGAGGGCATATCAATCTTATGCCCTTTATTTACAACGATGCATGAAGCCCCCTTCTCAATTGCTTTAATGGAGAAATCATGGCCATCAAATTTTTCGCCTTTAAGCGCAAAAAATATACTGCCCCTGGGAATATCTCTTGAATCTGTGCATACGCCTGTAAGGGGCAGACCTTCCTCACCATAGATCAATTCACCCTTTACAGGCGATATGACCTCTCCTGCAGTTATCTTTCCCCATCGGGCTGTCATGATATTGTTAAAAACGATCCTCCATATTAAATAACCGCCTGCCTTTATCTCTCATTTAAGCCTCAATTTGCGGCCGTTGCAGCTTCAAGCCTGTCATCGAAAAATCTCTTTTCCTTGCCCACGATTTGATAGTCCTCATGACCTTTGCCTGCAATCAGGATAATATCCTTCTCATCCGCAATGGAAATGGCCTTTTGTATGGCCTTATGCCGATCCGGCTCAATAAAATAGACCGGCACTTTTAAGCCCTTGAAATCTGTCCATTCCTGTCGGATTGAACCTGTCTTTTTGATGCCATCCTCAATTTGTCTTATAATTGATTCAGGCTCTTCACTCCTGGGATTATCCGATGTGATAAAGACGATATCGCTTCTTTCGCCGGCAGCAATCCCCATCTCAGGTCTTTTGCCTTTATCCCTGTCGCCGCCGCATCCGAAAACCGTTATCAGCCTTCCCTTTGTCAGGGGTTTCAAGGTGTCCTGCGCCTTTATAAGGGCATCGGGCGTGTGGGAATAATCAACGAGCACTGTCAATCCCCTTTTATTCTTAACCAGTTCAAGTCGTCCGGGGATCCTTTTTAATTCCCTGATCCCTTCAGCAATGTTATCAAGGTCTATATTTAATGATATGGCCACAGCAGCAGCAGCAAGGATATTGTATATATTTATCATGCCGATAAGGGATGAAGTTATGCTGATCTTTCCTTTTGGCGTTATTATTACAGCCTTCAGGCCGGTTGTATCTGTTGAAACATCCGTTGCCCTGACATCCCATCGCTGATCCATCCCGTATGTTATTACGTCGGTCTCTGAAATAGTGCGCAGGACCTCTCCCTTTGGATCATCCATATTAATTACTGCAACACCCTTCCGCCCGTCCCTGTCTTTTATCAACCCGCGGAAAAGCCGGCTTTTTGCCTGAAAGTATTCCTCCATCGTATGATGGTAATCCAGATGATCCCTGGTAAAATTAGTGAATACCCCCACGGTGAAAGGGCAAACCCCTGTCCTTCTCTGATCAAGCGCGTGTGAAGAGACCTCCATAATCACATGAGAAACCCCGCCATCCGTCATCTCCCTGATAAGACGCATGAGATCCAGAGATTCCGGGGTCGTAACAGATGATGGGCGGACATCCCCTTTAAACCTTGAATTAATCGTTCCTATAACCCCTGGGATTGCCCCGGAAACAGACAGTATTGATTCGATTAAATAGGTGGTTGTAGTTTTGCCGTTTGTTCCTGTGATACCTATCAACTCAATGTATTTGCATGGATCATTATAAAACCTGACGGAAAGTCTTGATAAGGCATCCCTTGAATCAGGTACCACTGCCCTTGAAATATCTGCCTGAAACCCGTCAAGATCCTCGGCTATAATGGCTGCTGCCCCCTTATGGACCGCATCCTTAAGAAATGCATGTCCATCCTGAGAATGACCCTTTATGGCTACAAAGAGATATCCCTCCCTTACATTTCGCGAGTCATATGCGATGCCTTTGATCTCGATCTCCCTGTCTCCATAAAAATCATTATCTGGCAATGCTTCCAGTAAATAGCCGAGTTTCATTTCCTGTCCTGTCAATCAGTTAGAAAATATCCGAGCTTAAAATCCATCTTCGATTTTTATACAGAAGGTTTAAAGGTCACCTTCACTGATGTCACACCTTGAATAGACGATCCTGGCTCAGGGGATTGCATAACTGCCGTACCGGTCCCGTCTATGATCACATTCAGGCCCAGGGCCTTTCCCTTTTTCAGGACCTCTCTAATGGTCTGGCCGCTGAAATCCGGGACAGAAGCGGGGTCTTCCGAACCATTATCTTCCAAGGCTGCATCTTCCAATCCGGTATCTTCCGTTACTTTCTTCTTCACTGGATTAGATAAGTCTTTATTCACAGAGAGATCTGCCTTGGCTTCCTCCACTGTCTTTGTGGTAACCAGTCCAGGATCAGGATAGATCTGCATGTTATTTAATGACCATTTGCCCACTTCACTGAATACGGGAGCAGCAACCAATCCGCCATAACCCGTCCCCTTAGGCTCATCTATCATAACAAGGATTACCATCTTCGGATTATTTGCCGGCACAAATCCCACAAAGATGGAAAGATGTTTTTCATGCGAATAGGTTCCGTTTTCTTCATTGATCTTCTGTGGTGTCCCGGTCTTTCCTGCGACCCTATATCCCGATATCGTGGCCTTTTCCGCTGTGCCTTTTTCACTGACAACATTCTCCAGCACCTTTGTAACCTTTTGTGTCGTCTCTTCCGACAATACCCTCCTGATCATAACAGGTTGATTTTTTTTAACTACCTTGCCCGATTGATCCGTTATCTCTTTTACAAGGTAAGGGCGCATCAGTTTGCCGCCATTTGCAATAGCAGACATCGCCGTTACAAGTTGCAGCGAAGTGACTGACATGCCATGCCCGAAATAGGCATTTGCCTTATCGATTTCTCTTGCTGCCTGAGGCGTCCTGATAGTCCCGTCTCTTTCTCCTAAAAGATCAACCCCTGTCTTTTCTCCAAACCCAAAGTTTTTTAAATATTTATAGAAGGTTTCATAACCAACCTTCTGCCCTATTTTGATGGCGCCTATATTGCTGGACAAAGTCACTATGTCCGACACGCTTAACACCCCGTGTTTATGGGTATCGTGTATCGTATGACCGCCTAAATAATATGCGCCATTTTCACAGTTGAATGTCGTATTAGGGGTTACGATGTTTTTCTCAAGTGCGACCGACAGAAGAAACGACTTAATAGTTGAACCGGGCTCATAGCAATCCGTTATTAAGCGATTTCTCCAGTCAGCGGAAGTGAACTCATTGAAGATATTGGGGTTAAAGGAAGGGTATACAGCCATTGCCAGGATCTCTCCTGTATTTGGATCCATGATCAGACATTGTCCCCCCTTAGCGTTTGTCTGTTTTATTTCCGCCTCCAGCGCCTCCTGCGCCTTATACTGAACATCCTTATTAATGGTCAGGACAAGATTGCGCATATTTTGGCCATCTCCCTCGGGCTGACTTATATAAAAAGGTTTCCCTACGGCGTCATGCTTCTGGATCAGGGTTTCATTAGGGCCTTTTAAAATATCATCATAATATTTCTCAATACCCTCAAGGCCTTGATTGTCATCACCTGCAAAGCCAAGCAGTTGACCTGCTATATCTTTTCCCGGATAATATCTCCTGGTTTCTGTTGTAAAACCCAGGCCTTTTAATCCGACAGATTTTATCTGATTAATTTTCTCAGGTGAGACCCTCCTTTTTATCCATACAAAGGGACTATTTTTTTCAAGGAGCGTTAAGATATTCTTATTAGAATCATCCAGGCTTAAAGCCAGATGACCAGCAGTAATTTTTTTATCTTCTATAAGGCGGGGGTTCGCATAGATAGAACCTACTTCGACACTGACAGCCAATTCATGACCTTCACGGTCATAAATAGTCCCCCTTTTTGGAGGCAATTTCACAACAGCCTGAATTCCTGAAAGTGCTAAGGTATTAAGTTTATCTCTTTCGAGCACCTGAAGTTGGTAGGCCCTCAACAGGTTGGCGCTGAGCCCAAATATAAAAAAAAAGGCTACAAGATATATTCGAATCCTGATCCATTTTTTATCATTAATTTTCATGGCAGAATGATAGTTTGCTCTGGTGAAGGTTCTTTAAGGCCTAAGGCCTTTGCCGCCTTTTCCAGGTATTCTGGAGACTTATAAGTTGCCAACTCAACTTTTAGCTTGCGATTCAATTCTTTAATTTTTAATTCTTCCTGTTGAAGACGACTCAGATCGAAACCTATTTGTGTTCCTTCGTAATTTGACCAGACATATCCGATGCCGCTTCCCATAAATATTAAAAGCATGAGGACAGTAAGAATAATTTGACGATTGGTAAAATAAAACTTGTTTTCCTTGACCCTGCAATTATCTGTTTTAATTCCTGTGCGGGTGTTCCGTTTTACTTGCATCTCCGATGGTCTTAAGTTTCCTACCATGTCAAATCCTTTCTGCAGCTCTTAATAGGGCGCTGCGGGCCCTTGGATTGTCTCGGATCTCTTCTGTCCCAGGTTTGACCTTTTTTTTATTTATCCTTCTAAAGATAGATTTTTTTCCACAGGCACATTCAGGGATATCCGGAGGACACACACAATCCCTTTCCCAATATGCTATGGCTTCTTTTACCGGTCGATCTTCAAGAGAATGATATGTTAATATTACCAGTCTCCCGCCGCTTAATAACAAGGACGGGGCTATTTCCAGAAATTTCTTTAGATTTTCAAGTTCCTTGTTTACAGCTATCCTTAATGCCTGAAAAGTCCTGGTAGCAGGATCTTTAGTCCGAAAATGACGAGAATTAGGGGTTATAGATCGGATCAGATTAGCAAGTTGAAGGGTATTCTTGATATCCTTTCTTTTACGTTCTATCTCAATCAATCTTGAGATCGCCCTTGCCCGCCTTTCCTCACCATAATCCCTGAGTATCGCCTCTATTTCATGCGCTGACAGACTATTTATTATGTCCCCGGCAGTCGTCACATCGTTTAGATCCATTCGCATATCAAGGCGTTCATCCCTGTTAAAACTGAACCCCCGCCCTGATTGATCTAATTGATAAGAAGACATCCCAAGGTCAAGGAGTATTCCATTAACCCTGTTTATCCCCAGATCCATAAGCACTGAGCCCAGTTCTGCAAAATTTGCCTTTGCAAAGGTGGTTCTCTTTTCCTGATCTTTCAGACGTTCCATGGAAAATCTGATTGCATCAGAGTCCCTGTCAAGGCAAATCAAACGGCCTTTCTCCGACAACTCCCTTAAAATAGCCTCGCTGTGTCCTCCGCTGCCTGTTGTTCCATCAACATATATGCCGTCTTTGGCAGTAATAAGTGACGAGATGACCTCACTCACCATTACCGGTTTATGAGGATATTCCAAGCTTTAGACCTCCTAGATCCCCAACTCTGAAAGGGCCTGGCTCGCTTCGGCAAAACCGCCCATCGCCCTTTGAAATTCCTCATCCCATCTGTCTTTATCCCATACCTCAAAAAACTTAAGTTCACCTACAAGTACTACGTCTCTTTTTAATCCGGCTATCTCTCTAAGATCAGGAGGGATTGTAATCCTTCCCTGTTTTATCGAACATTCCTGTGCACCGGAAATAAAATATCGGCGATAGGTGTTGACCGCCTTATCCATCAAAGATAGGTTAACGGCCTTTTCTTCTATGATTCGCCAGTCGTCTTTGGCAAACGCCCATAAACAATTGAGATGGTTAGTAATCACAAGGCATGATTCTTCCTTATGTTTCAAGGCATCCTTGAAACGCGTCGGTATGGCTAACCGCCCTTTTTCATCAAGGGTATGTTTTGAGCGTCCTCTGAACATAGTCTATAAGATTAAATTACACTTTATGTCCTTTTATTTCACTTTGTGGCACATTTTACCTCAAAAACTCTCTTTGTCAAGGAGAAAATATATTTTACTTCCAAATATGGCACATCGAATAATTTTATAACTCTTTAGATATCATCGGAAAAACTCGTTCATTGATCTTTTAATGGGGTTAAAAATAGGTATTTGAATGGAAGGACACTTATGGATTGGAAATTATTGAAAATTCAAGGTCAGAATTGACGCAACTTACTTAATAAACAAAATTTACACTTCATATCTGAATAACAAAGGAAGATTTTTTCGATATTTTAATAACCGCAATAATTTCTCAGTAATTTCCGGTTAGGAAATTGCATAAAGGTTTTAAAAAAAGGACGAAAAAACAACGAGTTAAGTCATTTTTTACTTGACATTCCAGCCAGGGTGCGGGCGATTTTTTGTATCTCTAATGATTTCAAGGAGTTACAGAATGCGCCTCACTTTAAATCCATTTTTTATCAAGACCGGTCCTTCTTTCTTGCGATTATACCGGCCCGTTGAAAAGGCAATGATTAATATGCCGCCACTGACAGCACGAGGAAACAGACCTTTGCAAATGACCTTCGAAGATCAACTTAAAGCCCTTATCTTCTTCCATCTGGAAGAACACACGTCAGCTCAACATCTTCTTCAAGTCCTTCATGAAGATGCTTTTGCACGACAATTCATTGCCCCTGAAAATGGAATTCAAAAAAGCAGCTTTTCAGAAGCAATCAACACACGAGGCCTTGAACAGCTCACTCACATATATCAAAATCTTCAAGCCGAAGCTCTCGGAATACTGCCTAAAGAATATGCCAACCTGGGGGATCTTATCGCCATCGACGGTTCTTTAATTGATGCATGCCTTTCCATGCAGTGGGCAGGTCTGATTACCTACCTGTTGCTCGCAATTTATTGCCGTGAGCAACATAACGAAAAGGTTTCTATAAGAAGAGTCCGCGAACTCAGAATTAAAATTCAAAATGAAATGTCCAGCGCTGCCATTGAGTTGCCTGTGACA
>Ga0153915_10000888_pt1 | contig 27700 bp, 19 predicted proteins | sample Opewatmetagenome_2_FD_107003 | JGI IMG/M metagenome (GOLD analysis project Ga0153915, IMG submission 107003) | Freshwater wetland microbial communities from Ohio, USA - Open water 3 Core 3 Depth 3 metaG | ecosystem: Environmental > Aquatic > Freshwater > Wetlands | place: USA: Ohio, Lake Erie...
CCACATAATTTTTATTGCGATCATCCAGATTTCCCTTACTCAGCTTTTTCAAATAAGGAATAACCAGTTCATTGATGTTGACCTGCAATTTTTCCTCAAATTCCTTTTGATCTTTATCCCTGCTATTCATTAATACACGCAGCGCGATATTGGCATCTTCAAGATTTTCAGCAAAAAGCTTAAGCTCATCCTCAGCTTTCTTGCGCCCGGTGATGTCACGGATGGACTCTATGGCGCCGATGATATTTCCGGAAGCATCACGCAATTTTGAGGCCTTGCCCCACATAAACGCGCCTTTCCCTCCGTATATCCCGGGCACATAATATTCAACGTATAAAGTTTCGCCTTCTCTATAAACATTTCCATAATGATTTTCCTTAAAAACATCTTCCGGCAGCAAGGCAAGGTCGATAAGAAGCGGCCTGCGTTCTCCGTAAAATGGAATGGAATATTCATAATTCCCCTTGCCAATCATGTTTCTCTTGGGAATTCCACTCATCTGTTCCATGGACCTGTTCCAGGTGATGACTTTCCCCTCGCAGTCAATAACAAATGTTGCATCCGGCAAAAAATCAATGATTTCGTCAAGACGTCTATGTGAATTCATCAGATCATTCTCCGCCTGCTTGCGCTCGGTGATGTCTGAACCATCGGGAATGAGTAAAATCACAACACCATTGTCATCCTTGACTGGACTGATGGATAAGTCAACGCAGCGCATAACTCCGGCACTATCGAAATACGTGATCTCGCAGCGGATAAATTCTCCATTTGCCGCCCGTTTAATTGCTTTCTTAAGCCGCTCCTGCTCATCCGGAGAATGCGACCACCAGGGCGCCAACCAGAATGGCTTTCCCAGAACGTCTTCTTCCCGTATCCCGATGGAGATTTTTGCCGTTGTGTTGATCTGCAAAAGCGTACCGTCTGTATTCAGAAGGCCAAGGAAGTGGACTGACTGGTTGAAGAGAACACGAAATATGCCTTCGCTCTTGCGTATCTGTTCTTTCGCCTGCTTGCGTTCGGTGATGTCCTGCAGGATAAAAATAAGGCATTCTTTGCCATCGATATTGATGGATCGGGCAGAATATACACCATTACGCAAGGAACCATCACCTCGCCGGAATTCAACTTCACGATGCAGGACGTCCCTGCCGGCTTCCAATTCCGCTGCCATGAACTCCCGCGCCGCTGGATCCACCCAGAAATTAAAGGGCGGCTCAGTAGACTTTTTCCCTATTATACTCTCCCGTTTCCAGCCCAATATATCTTCGCCCGCTTTGTTTAAGTCCATGAGAATTCCGTCCTTCAGCCGGGTAATGCCTACCAGATATGGCGATGTCATGAAAATTTTATGGAATTTTTCTTCCGCCAGTTTGCGCTCGGTGACGTCCTGCAGGATAAAAATAAGGCATTCTTCGCCATCGATATTGATGGATCGGGCAGAATATACACCATTACGTATAGAACCATCACTGCGCCGGAATTCAAATTCACGATTCAGGACGTCTCTGCCCGCCTGCAAGTCTTTTACCATGCGTTTCCGCGCCGACGGATCAACCCAGAAATTCTGGCGCTGACCGGTAGACTTTGTTCCAATTACTTCCTCCCGCTTCCATCCGACCATATCTTCGTACGCTTTGTTTACGTCAATCATGAGCCCGTCTTTCAGCCGGGTAATGCCTATACAATCCGGTGTTGTCATGAAAATATTAAAGAATTTTTCTTCGGAGAAGCGGGATTTCTCTTCAGCCAGCTTGCGTTCGGTAATGTTCAGTAAAATCCCGTCAAAGACCAGTTGATCCGCTTGTCGTGTCGGTGTTGCCAGCCCCTGCAACCATAGTATCTCGCCAAACTGTGTAACGACCCGACTTTCAAAATTCCACGAAGTTCCTGTCTTGACCGCTATTTTAATGGAGGTCCGGAATCTCTCCTTGTCTTCTTCGTGAATACGGGAAAAAAATAACGGTAGCAGAGTATCCATGTTTACCGTATCCATGTTTGTGACTATTTTTAAAAATTCAGCCCGTGGTTCACTTAAGTAGTTTAATCCGTATTCGCCACTGTCTTTGGCATAGAACTGAAAAATAATTCCCGGCAGGTTTTGGGTGATACCGCGCAGGCGTTCCTTGTTTCTTCGCAGTATTCTTTCCGTCCGCCTGCGCTCGGTAACGTCGCGGAATATAGCTATCCTAATTGTACGATCTTTATATTTATAAAGTTTGCCAACCACAAAACATTCAAAGGTAGAACCGTCTTTTCTTACGCCAACAACTTCATATTGTTTATCGTATCCGGCATCAATATGTTTTAGAATAACCTTCCATGAATCATGAGTGAAAATCCTTTCCCCATACATGCCGATCATCTCCGGCAACTCATATCCATACATGCGGGCAAGCGCCCGGTTAGCCTCGACAATAACGCCATTGTCGTGAATGGCTATCCCCTCTTCCGCCACCTCACAAAGCAGGCGGAAAAGTTCTTTGCTTTCTATTAGATTTTTATCCGTATTTTTTTGAAGAGTTTCCCTTTTCCGCTTTCGCTGATTAACGGTATCCCTGGTTCCAGTATTCTTTTTATGCTTTTCATTACTTTTCATTTTCGTCCTTTATTTCCCCTCATTCAGGACAGTTTGCTATAATTACGGCTTTTCCGTGATCTTTATTCATCAACCATTTCCCGGCGTTGGCCATGGTCGGGAAAACAGCAATCTGCCGTAAATATTTTTTACCACATGTTAATTCAGAGTTCAGCAATATTTTAATTATATCCGATTGAACTGGTATGTGAATCGGGGCATATACTTTTTTTATTGACATTTTAAGATTATCATTTATAAACAACTAATACTCAAAATCTTTCTATCATATTCAATATGCGTATATCTGTTCATCTGGCCGGTCATCTGTCTGAGTGAGTGTTTATTTTTGCCTTAAAATAATTTAAGCTTCACAGAAATAAATAAACAGGAGGTTAGCAAATGAAGGCTTTTTCCGTACCCTGCTCAGGAAGGAATAAAGGCATTTCAGGAATGTTTCGCAAAACGGCTGCCATCGTTACGATGATTGTCGCTCTTTTTGTAATTGGGGGACTTTCCATGTCCTCTGCCGTGTTTGCCGCGGATTACGCCACTATTAACTTCTATCCCGGCCAGGCCTGTGTCGGTGTTGGCGATACGATCTATCTGAAGATGTACGGCTGGTCATGGGGCACCCTGGGAACCAGGTGGAAGAGCGATGACAGCAGCATAGCCGCCGCCAGCGGCCAGGGAGTTGTCACCGGCAAGAGCGTGGGTACAACAAAATTCCGCCTCAAGGACGGCTTCGGCCAGATAATCAAGACAGTCCCGGTAACGGTTAAAGAGGACATGGCGGACTGCGCATCGTTCTATATGCCCGGCGCCGACCTCACACCGCCGGAATATGAATCCGGCAGTGATTCATTCTCCTTCGTGTTCGTCTCCGACACACAGGGATGCGGCGCATGCAGCATGGCGGGAGGCGCCAACCTTGTAGATCACGATTTTGCCAAAGCCTTCGCGAACAAAATAGTAACCGATAGCACCGCCTTCATAGTCAACGGCGGTGATCTCTCCGGTCTGGGCGGCATGAGCAGCGATCCATACGGCAGACAGTGGCTGGATGATATCAGTATAGTATGGAAACCAGACCAGTATGGTATTCCTATCTACGCGGTTGTCGGAAACCACGACCTGACCCGCTGGGTTCTGGGCGAATCATGGAAAAGCAAACAGTCCGACTGGCAGAACATCCTGTGGCCCGGATATTTTGCCGACGGAGGCAAACCCTGGCCGACGAATTCTTCCAGCGATTATAAATACCTGACCTATTCCTTCTCCTACGGCAACTCGATCTTTATATTCACCGACACCCTTTTCATGTGGGGCAACTCGGGCAACGATCAGGACTGGCAGGGCAACATGATGATTCAGGAAATAAACCCGGCCCAGATAGCCTATGTGAAGTATATGCTCAGATGGGCCAGGGACAACAACAAACAGCACGCCTTCTTTTTCGGCCACTCACCCTATATTACTTCGGGAAACACCACAGCCAGGGCAAACAATCAGTATATGACTTCATCCACGCTGCTGAGCGCCTACAACCTGACCGGCGCTTACATGAGCGGTCACACAAACGGACTTACCCACCGGTCATTCGGCAACTCCTACGAGCAGTTCACGGCTGAAACCGGCGGCGGCGACACCAATCCCAACTCGTACCTGCGCGTGAACGTCAATGACGGAAATATTTCCGTGCAGGCCAATTTCCTCGCTCACGACAGTACGGAATGGTACACAACAGCGGACACTACGTGGGAGTTTTAACCGCCTAAAAGTAGAATGTAAAACTTATATTTAAGAGCAGCCTCCTGATAAGTTGTATTTATAATATAACGTCAGGAGGCTGCTTAAGTTTCATAACAACCTCTACATAAAATCTCCCCATTAAAAACAAAGATTCATTGGGAATCGGCTGAATAAAGACACATATCGGCAGATTAAGATTAAGGAAATATCTATAAAAATAGACATAATAAGTTGATTGACAAGTCTTGGATTATTAAACTATAAGGCAACATCTGTCTAATCCTGTTTTTCAGGAACGGAGGAACCATGTTTTTGGGGCGCATCGCTACGGCGTAGGGTAACCTTTTCGGCCCGAGTCCTTCAGCTAACTTCGCAGGCTTCGATGAGGAGAACCGACCGGGGTAGTCCGGGATGATTATTCTCCCCCTAAACCAACTTCGGAAGGTTTTTATGTCATCATCAAGTGATGAGAATAACGGCGCTGTTGAATCCAAAGGGGAATCACCCCGCAAATGGCTCAATAAAAAATTAATTCTTCTTGCAGTCGGATCGATTGGTGTTGTCTTTGGCGATATAGGAACAAGTCCCCTTTACGCCATCAGAGCATGTTTCCATGGGAAACATGCAATTACCCCCGGCATGACGAATGTCCTTGGTGTTTTATCTCTCATCTTCTGGTCGATGATCATCGTCGTCAGTATCAAGTATGTCACTTTCATTCTTCGATCCGATAACCGGGGTGAAGGCGGCATTTTTGCCCTGCTCGGCCTTTTGAATGCTTCTGATAAAAATTTCTCTCGTTTCATTCAATCCATTCTTTTGCTCGCCGGTATATTAGGCGCCGGTCTTCTTTATGGAGATGGAGTCATCACGCCTGCCATATCCGTTCTTTCCGCAATTGAAGGACTTGAAGTCGCCACCTCGGCGGCAACACCTTTTGTATTGCCGTTGACATGTATTGTGCTCGTTTTACTTTTTTCATTACAGCGCAAGGGCACAGCTAGTATCGGGAAATTATTCGCTCCGATAATGTTGCTGTGGTTCGTGTCCATTGGCGCTTTCGGCATAATGCAGATATTGCGTGAACCCACTGTTTTTCGTGCCGTTAATCCGGTCTATGCATTGGATTTTTTCATGACCAATGGAATGCATGGCATTGTTGTCCTCGGGTCGGTTGTTCTGTGCATTACCGGCTGCGAAGCTCTCTACGCCGATCTGGGACATTTCGGCAGGGATGCCATACGGCTCTCCTGGTTTTCATTTGTCTTACCCGCATTGTTATGCAACTACTTCGGACAAGGAGCACTGTTGATTGCTCATCCCGAAATGAACATCAATCCTTTCTATAATATCGTACCGGAGTTCCTGCTGTATCCGATGATCGGACTTTCCACCGCCGCCACAATAATAGCTTCTCAGGCATTAATATCCGGTGCATTTTCACTAACACAACAGGCTGTGCAACTGGGCTTATGTCCCCGTGTCCGGATTATTCACACATCAAGCGCGATGCAGGGACAGATATACATTCCTTTCGTAAATTATACATTGATGATTGCCTGTATTGGAGTTGTTATCGGATTCAAGGAGTCGGGAGCACTGGCAGGCGCCTACGGAATTGCCGTGACAGGAACCATGGTCATCACATCACTTCTCTATTTCCTTGTGCTGACCCATTGCAGAAAGTGGTCCCTGTGGAAGGCAATACCCCTTATCTTAATATTCCTGACGTTCGATATCGCCTATATAACCGGCAACACCTTCAAGATTGCCGATGGAGGATGGTTCCCCCTCTTTGTTGCGGCAATCATAGCAATGGCCATGACCACGTGGAAAAAAGGAAGGGAAGAACTTTACCGCAATTTAATCGGAGCAAGACTTCCGCTGGAAAGTTTTCTTTCTGATTTGCCGAAGCGTTACCTGCCGCGAGTTCCCGGGACCGCCGTCTTTATGACGTTATCCCCCATAGGAACTCCTCCGACACTGCTTCATCATGTAAAACACAACCACATATTGCATGAAAAAGTTGTGCTTCTTTCCATTGTAACAAAAGATACTCCCACAGTTCTTGCCGGTGAACGGATTAAACTGACCGATTTGGGTCAGGGCTTTTACCGCGTTGAGGCATTCTATGGTTTTATGCAGAAACCGAATGTACCGCAGATCATGAAAATTGCCGCCCAGTATGGACTCGTAACCGACCCGATGACCACGACATTTTTTATGGGCAGGGAAACTCTCCTTACCGGGGGAAAATCGAAAATGATGAGGTGGCGCAAAGCATTTTTCGCCTTTATGTCCAGAAATGCGGGAAATCCCACTTCATACTTTGGAATCCCGGCCAATCGGGTTGTTGAACTTGGTTCGCAAATAGAATTATAGTTTTTTTGTTTAAGGATAATTCCGATAAAAAAACAGCCTGCATTTGGCCTGCAAAAATGACGAGAAATGCCGAGAAACGAAAAAAGGGGTTTTCAGCGTAGCTACTGAAAACCCCTTGATATAATTGGTGAGCCCTGTCGGAATCGAACCGACAACCTAATGATTAAGAGTCATTTGCTCTGCCAGTTGAGCTAAGGGCCCCTTAGTGCTTTTTAAAAAACATCCGTTGCATCGGCCGCGCCGTCTTTTTTCGGATATTCCTTTTTAAAGAACATCTCTTTGTTCTGGTACGCCCGGTAGGATTCGAACCTACGACCAACAGATTCGAAGTCTGCGACTCTATCCAGCTGAGCTACGGGCGCTCATTTATTATAATGGGGTGAGTGAAGGGGTTCGAACCCTCGACCTCCGGGGCCACAACCCGGCACTCTAACCAGCTGAGCTACACCCACCATTTTCTCCTTGGTGCGCCTGGAGGGATTCGAACTCTCGGCCCACGGATTAGAAGTCCGTTGCTCTATCCAACTGAGCTACAGGCGCATTTTTTACCCGTACCTAAAAAAGAGATAGGCTAATATCTCCTCTTCGGGTTTTTGTCAAGATTAAACTGTCAAAGATTCTTTTTTTCGTATTTACAGGCGCCAAAATATTCAGCGCCGTAATTTATCCGTTATTTTACGTAACCGGCAATGCCTTCAAACCGGTAAACTTTTTTATTTATCCTGCCTCCCTGCATGTCGGTTGAATAAAAATAACCGCCCGTTTTGGGATTATACCAGCGGTAGAGCTCCCTGGTATTGGTCAGTCTTGATGTAGCAATGTTGCCTATTGGACCTTCAAATACATATCCCCGCAGATTTTTTCCTCCTCCCGCCTGATCGTAATGATAGAAATGAACTCTGGTTTGCGGATTATACCAGCGGTAGAAACTTGTCGTTCCAGGAGTATCGGCGTTAAAGAGCCGGAAGGCTATGCCTTCCTTTGTGTATCTGTTTTGAATAAGCTTTCCTGATTCCGCCTGGGGATTCGCGGTGAACATATAATCAGTTCCATTGTAGTATCTGTATACGTCAACGACTTTTGCCAGGCTGTCAGGCATCACTTCGGCAAACACTTCAACAACTTCTTCGCCGCCGTTGGTATTGAATATAATGTTGTTCAGGTAATACCCCGGCTGTAGTTGAGCCATATTCAAAGAAACATTGATGTAATTGGATTGTCTGGTGATAGCGCCGGAATTAGGCATGATTCTTATGCTGCCTTCAGGGAAATAGTACATGGGCTCTCCCAGTATTTTTACTCCTTCAAATCCCAGATGGTTGTTTTTACTGGTTATAGTAAGCACATGGGGACCATAAGCAATGTCCCTGGCAATGAGCAGTTCACCTCTTTTTTCTCTAAACATCTCATTTTTTTCGATCAGACGCCTGTCCAGCGATACGGTCATACCGGCTTCTTCATGGGAATTCAGTAAATACATAATGATTCCCGTACCGTTGAAATGAATCTTAATCAGGTTTTCCTCTTCCGCGCCTACCGGACAGCCGTTAATTTCCGCCCATTTGCCGGTAAATTCAAAAGTATCTTTTAAACGCGCGGGTAAGGCATATACTCCGGTTCCCTTCGCCTCATCATTGGCAAACGATATGTATCTGCCGACATTGAAGGGTTTATCCTCAACCGTATGTTTCTGCACTTCAACCGACCATTTAAGCATTTCCCTGCCGCTGTTGGTTGCAACTATTTTTCGGGAAACGCTTTTGTCCGGCGAAACACCGCCCATGTCCAGCCTTGCCGGATACAGATTAATCAAAGGAGCTTCCTGAGTGTAGCCTATTATAAAGGAGACAAATATTGTTTTGGGTCCGTCCGTAGAATTGATTTTAACCGTTTCCTTATAAATGCCTGCCGGAAATTCCTTGCGGCAGATAATCTTTCCGCTCCCGGCATCCAGTTTCATTTCCACATAATTAAATTTTTGTTTACTTTCACCGGGAATTGTTTCTTTGGGCAGCAGGCTGATTTCCACGTGCAGAAACCCGGGAACATTTTTTATAACACCCAAGAGTTTCTGTTTGTCGAGGTTTTCCCAGCCTTCCGGCCCGTCCGTTGACCATTTAATGACGCCGGAGGCGGTATTTTTAAAGATAAAGCTTCCTTCGCTTGACTTGTCTGTTATATTGATCGTTCCCAGATCAAGTTCCAGCGGAGCAATTGCATGCTGGAATTTCGGTTTTTCCGCATCCTTGCCTATGGATTTTCTGGAGGTTTTCTTGACAACTACTTTATTATGTTCAGGATTCGTACTGCTCTGGGAGAAAGCGATAAACGGGAAAACGATCAGCACTGCTATGGTAAAGATAAAATAATTCTTTATCTTTGACATCTTGACGTAAACACCTCTAAAAAAACTTTGATGGCTAACTAACTCAAACATTAAAATTAAGCAACCTTTTATATATATTTTTTTTGCAATACAAGTGAGGCTTTTGACCGTGAGCGCATTTCCGCAGGAGAGCGTATCTATAAATGGGCATTCCCCCTGCCGTAAAAAGCCTAAGGCTTTACAAAACGCTCACATGTCGCGACAAAATCGGGATTACGCTGCAAGCTGAACTGCTCAACGTACATTTATATACACCTCGCGATTCGGTTTTTGCATGCTTTACATCCGGGCATTTTTGAAAAGCCTTATTTTGAAGAGACTTATCAGGAAATTTAAAAACTTGACACGTCAGGTAAACAAGTTGTAGCGTGCTGCCTGTTTTTTTGCAGACCGGTTTCCAGAAAGACGAAAACCCGTCAAAACGGTGTAACGGTGTAAAGGACTGATAAGTTTACCGGTTTTTAATTATGAATCACGATGATTTAAAATACTGGATAGCGCTTAAATCCGTACAGGGCATCGGAAATGTCAATTTTACGGCCCTGGCGGACAAATTCGGCTCGCTGCCTGCCGTTTTTGCCTCCCCCATGGCAAAATTAAAGGAAATCACAGGAATTTCCAAGGGAATTGCCGAAGAAATCATAAATTTCAATGATTGGGACAAGGTAAAAAAAGAACTTGAGCTTCTTGATAAAAACAAAGTTTATATAATTACTTATCACGATGAGCTTTATCCCCGGAGGCTTCAGGATGTTTATGACCGCCCTCCTTATATATATGTGCGGGGGAATTTGAACTCCGAAGACATAAATATTGCGATGGTCGGCTCGAGACAGGCCAGCGCCTACGGCAAATATACAACCGAACGTATCAGCCGGGACCTGGCTCTGAGGGGTGCAACAGTGGTCAGCGGCATGGCCAGGGGAATTGATTCCGCGGCGCATCGGGGAGCATTAACCGCTCACGGAAGAACCGTCGCCGTACTGGGCAGCGGATTGGACGTTATTTATCCTCCCGAAAACAAAAAACTGTTTGAAGATATTATTCAAAACGGCGCTGTAATTTCCGAATATCCTTTGGGTACTCCGCCGCGCGCATCCAATTTTCCGGCGCGTAACCGCATCATCAGCGGCATGTCCTATGGGGTCGTAATAGTAGAAGCGGGAGAAAAAAGCGGCTCGCTTATTACGGCAAGGCTGGCCCTCGAACAGGGACGCGAAGTATTCGCCGTACCCGGAAGCATAGATTCCGCCGGTTCGCGCGGCACAAACAAACTGATTAAGCAGGGAGCAAAACTGGTCGAAAATACCGATGATATTCTGGAAGAGATCCTGCCCCAGTTAGAACAAACGTTTAAACCGGCCATCAAGCCGGAAACAGCGGACATCAAAGAAACAGAAACCTCAGACGTAAAAGCCCCGGCATTAAGCGCGGTTGACCGGAAAATAATTGATTTTGTTTCCAGAGGCAGTATTCATATTGACGATCTGACTTCTTCCACGGGATTGTCGTCCGCCGATGCCCTGAGCGCTTTGACGGCAATGGAATTAAAGGGAGTGATTCAGCAGCATCCGGGGAAGTATTTTTCTCTGAAAAAACAAATTTTGGATTAAGCACAGCGCAGCATATGGCGGATTTTTACGGCGTCATGTAAAAAATTTGTCTTTACAAATAACGATGTTCCCTTTATAGGGCAAAATTGATTTTATCCTGCGGGTGGACAAAAACCCTTTTAAAAGGAAATTTCCCGCGGGTATGTATCAGGAGTTATTATGGCAAATTCATTGATTGTGGTTGAATCTCCCACAAAAGTTAAAACAATTAAAAAATTCCTCGGTTCCGATTTTAACGCGGTTGCCTCGGTAGGACACATCAAGGATTTGCCCAAAAGTACGCTGGGCATCGATCTGGAAAAAGATTTCGAACCGACCTACAAGGTAATCGAAACAAAAAAGAAAACCATCGACGAACTGAAAAAAGCCGCAAAGAAAGCGGAAAATATTTACCTTGCCCCCGACCCTGACCGCGAAGGCGAGGCAATAGCCTGGCATATATCGGAAGTCATAGACACCAGAAACAAAAATGTCTACCGCGTTCTGTTTAACGATTTGACAAGGAACACTGTACTGGAAGCCATCAAGCACCCCCTGCAACTGGATTTCAACAAATACGAGGCGCAGCAGACAAGGCGCATTCTCGATCGTCTGGTCGGTTATCAGATCAGCCCCGTTTTGTGGGACAAGGTCAAAAGAGGACTCAGCGCCGGACGCGTGCAGTCGGTTGCCGTACGCATGATCTGCGACAGGGAAGAGGAAATAAACAAATTCGTACCAGAAGAATACTGGAATCTTGTGGCGCAGTTCGAAGGCGAAAACCCGCCCCCCTTTGAAGCAAAACTTATCAAGGTGGATGGCAAAAAAGCCAGGGTGACAAACGGCGAACAGGCGCAAAAACTTGCCGCCAAAATACGGGAAGCCGATTTTACAGTCGAAAAGCTGGACAAGAAGGAAATCAAACGCACGGCGCCCCCGCCATTTACCACAAGCAAGCTGCAGCAGGAAGCATCCCGCTGGTTAAGATTTTCGGCAAAGAAAACCATGATGGTCGCCCAGAAACTTTATGAAGGCATCGAACTGGGCTCAGAAGGCTCGGTCGGTCTTATCACGTACATGAGAACGGATTCCTATCGGATAGCCGAAGAGGCCCTAAATGATGTACGCGATTACATCAAAGAAAATTATTCCTCCGATTATCTGCCGCACAAACCTCATACTTACAAAAACGCGCAGAAAACGCAGGACGCCCACGAAGCGATACGTCCGTCGAAAATGACATATAAACCGCAGGACATCAAACAGTACCTGTCCGCCGATGAATTCAAGCTCTACCAACTCATCTGGAACCGCTTCGCCGCCAGCCAGATGAATCCGGCGATTCTCGATCAGACCACCATTGATATAGCAGGAGCCGGCTGCGTGTTCCGCGCTCAGGGACAGATAATGAAATTCCCCGGCTTTACCATCGTCTATACGGAAGGCAAGGACGACAAGGAAGAGGAAAACGGCGGCGATAAACTTCTGCCGGAAATCAAACCCGATGAAAAACCAAAACTTCTCAAATTGAACACGGAGCAGAAATTCACGCAGCCTCCGCCGCGTTATTCCGAGGCATCGCTGGTGAGAGAGTTGGAAGAAAAGGGCATAGGGCGTCCCAGCACTTATGCCGCCATTATCTCCACCATTCAGGACCGCGAATACGTCCGTCTGGAGAAGGGCAAATTTTATCCTTCGGAACTGGGAGTGGTTGTCACCGGGCTTCTGGTAAAAAGTTTTCCCAGTATTCTCGATCTCGCGTTTACCGCTGATATGGAAAACAAACTCGACGCCATCGAAAGCGGCGAACGCAAACGGGTGGAAACCCTCAAAGAGTTCTACGCGATTTTCTCCAATGAACTGAACAAAGCCAAGACCGAAATGAAAAATATAAAACGGGAAGAGGAACCGACAGATCTTAAATGCGAAAAATGCGGCGCTCCCATGATTATCAAATGGGGACGCAACGGAAAATTTGTCGCCTGCTCCAATTATCCCGAATGCAAGAACACCATGAATATCAAAAGGGACGAAAACGGCAAACTGGCTAAAGAAGACGTGGAATACTCCGATCAGATCTGCGAAAAATGCGGCAAGCGCATGGTCTATAAACGTGGACGTTTTGGCAGATTCCTCGGCTGCGAATCCTACCCCGCTTGCAAGAGCACCAAGGCAATTTCGCTGGGCGTGAAATGCCCGGAAAAAGGATGCAAAGGTTTCCTGACGGAAAAAAGAACGAAAAAAGGAAAAACCTTCTACGGCTGCACCAAATACCCGGACTGCACCTTTGCCAGCTGGGATAAACCGCTCACTGAAGCCTGCCCGGACTGCGGCTCCCCGTTCCTCGTGGAAAAATATTCCCGCGGAAAAGGGACATACAAGGCCTGTCCAAACAAAGAATGCGGGTACAAGAGCGAGATTATAACCCCGTCAACGCCGGCTAACGAAAAAGATTGACAGATAATGCTTAAAGACAATTCTGCAGTTATAATCGGCGGCGGGCTTGCCGGTTGTGAAGCGGCCTGGCAGCTCCTGCGGCGCGGCCACCGCGTTCAGATGTATGAAATGAAACCGCGGAAATTTTCTCCCGCCCATAAAATGGAAAATCTGGCGGAACTTGTCTGCAGCAATTCACTTAAATCCAACAGCCTCGACAACGCGGCCGGACTGCTCAAAGAAGAAATGCGCCGCCTGAACTCATTAATCATGACAGCGGCGGACAAAACGGCGGTTGCCGCCGGTTCCGCCCTGGCCGTTGACCGGATTGAATTCGCCCGTGAAGTGGAAGAAGGGCTCAAACAGCACAAGAATTTCACTCTGGACCGTGTCGAGATAACGGAGATTCCGAAGGATGATCTGACGATAATCGCCACGGGGCCGCTCACTTCCGACACGATGGCGCTTCAAATCGCACGGATGCTGGACAGTTCTTATTTATATTTTTACGACGCCATAGCTCCCATAATAGAAGCCGACTCCATAGACATGGACAAGATCTTTCGGGCTTCGCGCTACGACAAGGGAACGCCGGATTATTTGAACTGCCCGCTCGACAGGAACGAATACGAACTCTTCCTTAGGGAACTGCTTGCCTCGGAAAAGGTCGCGTTGAGAGCTTTTGAAGAGGTCCGCCATTTTGAAAGCTGTCTGCCGGTGGAAGTGCTGGCCGCCCGCGGCGAACAAAGCCTTGCTTTCGGGCCGATGAAACCGGTAGGCCTTGTAAATCCCAAAACGGGCTTAATTGCCCACGCCATAGTTCAATTGCGCCGGGAAAATGCCGCCGGCACTCTTTACAACATGGTCGGATTCCAGACAAAACTGACATGGCCGGAGCAGCGGCGCGTCTTCCGTCTCATTCCCGGTCTGCAAAACGCCCGGTTCGCCCGCCTGGGCAGCATTCACCGCAATACTTTCATTCATTCCCCTGCCCTGCTTGCGCCGTCGCTGCAGCTCAAAAAAAATGAAAATATTCTCTTTGCTGGTCAGATTACCGGCGTTGAAGGATACACCGAGTCGGCGGCGATGGGAATTCTGGCCGGATTGAATGCGGCCTTTATCCTCGAAGGAAAGAAACTTCCGCCGCCGCCAGCCGAAACAGCCATCGGAGCGCTGCTCAATTATATTACATCTCCCGAATCCGCCGCCCGCTTTGCGCCCATGAACATTAATTTCGGCCTGCTGAACATACAAACCGCGAAAAGAATCAGTAAGAAGGAAAAGAACTCCATGCTGGTAAATCAGGCGCTTGGCTCACTGGATAGCTGGATTGCCAGTCATATCAAGGATTAACAAATTGCGTATATATTCTATTGACACGCAAAACTACTTCTCTTATACTCCGTCCACCAAAAACCTGCCGTTTATTAAACGGTGTATATATCAAATTTATACATATTCAAAAACAAGGAGATTTTAAATGGCAAAGCAAAATCCGGAGAGTTCGCTTGTTCTTATAAAGCCCGATGCTCTCAAAAATTCATTGACAGGATATATACTTTCGCAATTTTCCGAATTCCACACGGGACTGAGTTTCGCGGCGCTGAAAGTTGTTAACGTAAATCTGGAACTTGCCGAAGAACACTACGCGGAGCACAAGGGCAAATTCTTTTATCCTTCTCTTCTGGACTATATCAGAGGCATTCTCCATTATCCCGACCAGCCTCAGAAACGCAGGGTCATCGCCATACTGTACAGGGGACCAAACGCCATCAAGAATATCCGGGAAATCTGCGGAAACACGAATCCGCATGAGGCAAGACAGCAAAGACCAGGCTGCATACGCGCCCTGGGAACGGTAATTCAGCTTTTTAATGAAAAAGGGAAACCTATCGGAGACAGATCGGATAACCTGATTCACGCATCCGCCAATCCCGCGGACGCGGAAAGAGAGATTAAGCTATGGTTCCTTCCCACGGATATTCCGCCGCTTGTCCGCAGTTTTCCCACGGAAACAAGCAAGGAATATTTTTATTACAGCAACAATACGGCAAGTTCAACCTATACACCGGGAAGTTTCTGCTTCGTTTCGCCCGGAGACATAGTCTGGAAATCCGACATGAAAGTTCTGCGGCAGATGAAGAAAGGTGAAAAACCGGATTATTCGATAAACGCGGTAATCGCCAAATATCTGATAAACAAGTAAACAGGATTCTGTAACCTATCCGCCTGATGATTCATAAAAAAACCGGTTGTCGAAACTTCAACAACCGGTTTTTCTGTATCATATACTATGAGAATTTTTTAGCGCGGCGGGAAAATAATTCCGGGGAACTAATCGCTCACACGCTTGTAGGTTTTCCATCCTTCGGACAAACCAAGTCCTTTTAACCTCTCACGCGCCTGCTCGCTGGGGAATTTGAAATAATATTCGAAGCTGTCCTTCCTGAGTTTGCGGACATCAACTTTGGACAGATCCTTTTTCTCCCACTTTTCGCTCACTTTAATGAGGCGTTGTTCATTATCATAGGAAACAAGCTGATTGTTTTCAACTTTGTATTTTCCCTTGAGTTCTTCCACGGGCACATTATTCTCGAAGTTTGTTGCAGAAAAAGTATAATCGGCGCCATAACGCACCCTCTGCTTCAATATCATCAGCTGACCTGCGTACTTAACGTCGAAATTAATTTCATAAAGTCCGGGATTTATCGTAGACAGTTCTTTTTCATCCTTGCCGCCGCAGGAAATGACTATTAAAGTCGCCGCTATAACCATAAAACAACAAAATATTTTTCTCATAGAAATCAAACTCCTTTATTAAAGATCAGCGTTATTTTTACTTCAGGAAACTTTAATACGGACTTAAGCATATTCGGCAAAACATACTGTCCCGCACGCCGCTAAAAAAACAAACAAATTTATATTTGTCAAGAATTAATTTGGCAAAAGGATATGCTGTCAGGCCTTAAACCGCATTTATATCAATTTTTAATGCGGTAATATTGTTATTCCCTGAAATTAAACAATTTGCTTTTTACGTCTTAATGTAATAAATTTTTACCCGGAAAGCATCCCGGCAACGACTTCAATTATTGTCAGTAATGTAATTTAATGCCGGTTTTTATAATTTAGGAAAATTCCCGTGTATCAGAAAATAATAATAGTAAGCGGCGGAGTTTTGGATGACCCTGTCTTCTTCCATAAAAAAATGAAGGAGATGGAAGACGGCATGATAATCTGCTGCGACGGCGGAGCGCGTCATTTCCAGAATTCGGCAATCAGACCGCATGTAATCATAGGCGATATGGATTCCATTGATGCCGCTCAACTGGCGGATTATTCCGCTGAAAAAACAGAAATCATAAAACATCCGCCGGACAAGAATTTTTCCGATACGGAACTGGCGCTCGATTACGCGCTGAATTTAAACCCGCAGGAAATATTTATCTGGTGTGCCCTTGGCGGAAGAATAGATCACACACTATCCAACGTTTTTCTGCTTTGCCGGGGACACGAAAAAGGAATCAGGACATTTCTGGTTGACGAATACTGCGAGTCTTTTGTGCTGGATAAAAAAGTTACGTTTATAAATGAAAAAGGTAAAACGGTTTCTCTTCTGGCGATGACTCCCGAAGTTACGGGAATAAATCTTTCGGGATTTCTTTATCCTCTGGAAAACGGCGCCCTGAAAATGGGCGAATCGCGCGGCATCAGCAATGTTATTAATGAAGCCCGCGCCGTGATCAGCGCGGCGGAAGGAATACTTTTTGTCGTCAAATACCGGCGGAAGAATTCTTTCCCGGAGGCTCTTTAATCCATGGAAACGGTCAAAGTAATATGCATCGGCGGCTCCGATTCAGGCGGCGGCGCGGGAATTCAGGCGGATTTGAAAGCCGTCATCGCCTGCGGCTGCTGGGGATTGAGCGTGATTACGGCGGTAACCGCGCAAAACACGAAAGGCGTTGCGGGCGTTTATCCGGTTTCTCCTGAATTCGTCGGCAGGCAGATGGATACCGTATTAAACGATATGAGCGTTGACGCGCTGAAAACCGGCATGCTTCCGACGGAAGAAATCGTCCGGACGGTGGCGCGAAAAATCAAAAAATATAAAATCGGAAAAGTTGTCGTCGACCCGGTGATGATTGCCAAGGGCGGAAAAAATTTAATGAGCGGCCGGGCGAGAAAAGCTCTGGTAAACGATCTTCTGCCTCTTGCTTTCGCTGTTACTCCGAACATTCCCGAAGCGGAAGCGCTTACCGGGCTGAAAATTACAACGGTTTCCATGATGAAGGAAGCGGCCCGCAGAATTCACGAAACGGGAGTAAGGAATATTGTGATCAAAGGCGGACATCTGCCGGGAAGGAGACGTTCGGGTATTGTTGACGTTCTTTACGACGGCGCCTTCTACGAGTTTTCCTCCCCCCGGATAAACACGCGCGACACTCACGGCACCGGCTGCACTTACGCGTCTGCGCTGGCAGCGGGCCTTGCCAGAGGGGAAAGCGTCGTTGAAGCGGCCCTGCAGGCTAAAATTATGATTGCCGCCGCAATAAAAAATGCCGTAAATCCGGGAAAAGGATACGGATCGGTAAACGTTTTCGGGGAATATTTAAAAAACTTACATTAATAACCCGGCGATTTAAAAAGATTGCTTTAATATTTTTTGGAGGAACAGATGACACAATTGGAAAAAGCCCGCAGGGGCTTGATTACCGAAGAAATGAAAATCGCGGCAAGAGTAGAGAAAGTCGCGCCTGAATATATCCGCCGCGGTCTTGTTGACGGAACAATCGTAATTTGCCGCAATGTCAATCATAAATCCATCAAACCGCTGGCTATCGGCCTCGGCCTTCGTACAAAAGTGAATGCCAACATCGGCACATCCAAAGATCACATGGATTTGAATCTGGAGCTGAAAAAACTGAAAACCGCTGTTGATGCCGGAGCCGACGCTGTTATGGATCTTTCCACCGGCGGAAATCTGGCCGCCATCAGAAAAAAGGTAATGAAAAAATCATCCGTGGCTATCGGAACCGTGCCGATTTACCAGGCGGCGGTAAAAATGATTAAAAACGGCAAAGCCATAGCGGAAATGACAGCGGACGATATATTTGAAGTCATCGAAGAAAACGGCAGAGATGGCGTGGATTTCATTACCGTTCACTGCGGCGTGACCAGACTGAGCGTATCCGCGCTCAAATCGCAGAAAAGAATTCTGGGAATCGTCAGCCGCGGCGGCTCCATGACAGCCAACTGGATGGACTGCAACAAAAAGGAGAACCCGCTTTACGAAGAATACGACCGGCTTCTGGAAATAGCCCGCCGCTACGATATGGTTTTAAGCCTCGGCGACGGACTGAGACCGGGAGCGATAGACGATGCCACTGATCAGGCGCAGCTTCAGGAACTGATAATTCTGGGCAAACTCGCGGGTAAGGCACGCGCCGCCGGAGTGCAGGTTATGATCGAAGGTCCCGGCCATGTTCCCCTGACCGAAATCACAGCCAACATCAAACTCCAGAAAAAAATCTGCAACAATGCCCCTTTCTATGTTCTGGGGCCTCTGCCTACTGATATCGCGCCGGGCTATGACCACATCACTTCGGCCATCGGCGGAGCGATTGCCGGAGCCGCCGGAGCCGACTTTCTGTGTTATGTCACACCCGCGGAACACCTGCGCCTGCCGACTCTGGCCGATGTCCGCGACGGAGTTATCGCCGCGCGTATCGCCGCGCATATTGCGGATATCGCCAAAGGACTTCCCGGCGCACGCGCAAAAGACAGGAGAATGGCGCAGTGTCGGAATAATTTCGACTGGCAGGGACAGGTGGATTTATCCATCGATCCGCAAAAAACGGTTTCTCTTCTGGAAAAAAGCAAAAGCGCCAGAGACGAAGGCTGCACCATGTGCGGTGAACTTTGCGCCATTAAGCTGGGGAAGAAAAAACACGGGAAATGACCTGAACTGTTTTTTACGGCTGATTTAAAAATCTGTGATACGCATAACGCGTTATTTTTTTCAAAGCAGTTAATAAAAAAATCGGCTGCCTGATTGACGGGCACCCGCTAAAACATCCTGCCGGTTAAACAATCCGGCAGTATATGGAGAATATTAAGGAGGATGCGGATTTTTAATGAAAAATAAATCTTCTACGTCTTATCTGATACGGTATCTTTTTTTTGCTTTCGCACTTGCTTTCACTTTTACAGCGTTCATTCCCGCATACGCCGACACGGAGGCGGCGGTGGACAGCAAACCCGCCGATACGGTTGTAAACAGGCACGCCACGCTCAAGATCGGTTATGAGAATACAAATTTGCCCGATGGTCAGTCCATGGGAATCATCGGCACGACATATCTTGTCGAAATAGGCCGCGGATTTTATTTCGGCCCGGCCGCCTACGGAGCGGTTACCGGCGAGAGGGGTGGTTTCTTCTCGGTGGGGGGAGAACTTGCATGGCATTACCCGCTGATTTCAAAGCTTGAACTGCAGACAGGGATTTTTGCGGGCGGCGGCGGTGGCGGCGGCGGAAAATCTGTGTGGGGCGGCGGTTTGATGTTGCGTCCGCACGTGGACATGCTGTGGGATTTCGGATTTATCAAAGCGGGTATCACTGCGTCGCATGTGGATTTCCCCAACGGCGGAGATATCAGCAGCGGTCAGATCGGATTCGTACTGGCCAGGGACAGCAATTTTTCCTGTTTAACATCCGGCAGCGCCGGGCACAGTATTGCGCCGCAGGGACGCCAGGGCATGGGAGTTGACCGCCTGGTTATTACAATGGGCAGCTATTTCCCCGGCACCGCTGTCCGTAATCTCGGCGGTGAACCTTCGGAAGATCACATCGGTTATGTCGGAACGCGTCTGGAACAGTTTATCATACCTTCATTGTACTGGGGCTTCGAAGCAGCCGGAGCGGCCTCTGGCGATTCGGACGGATATGCCGAATTTCTGGGAACACTGGGAGCGGAAACTCCGGTCTGGAGCGACCGTTTGACTTTCGGCTCGCGTCTCGCCCTGGGCATGGGAGGCGGTGGCGGTGTATCCGTCGGCGGCGGCCTGCTTTGCAAACTGGGAGCCTACGCAACCTTAAACCTGAACCGCGGCATTCATTTTTCACTGGAGGGCGGCTACGCTTCCGCTCCCGACGGCGACTTCCGGGCGCCCTATGGCTCGGTGAATCTCGGTTTCGACCTGGATCATCCTTTTGATAACAATGCCCGGAGTACTGTCGACGCCTACGAGTTTATTTTCGGATCGGAACATTATTTCGACGCCGCGTATAAAGACGGAACGAAGCGCGACATTGACGCCGTCACCATCAAGATCAACCGTTACCTGAACGATTTTATTTATCTGACCGGTCAGGCGCACAGTGCCTGGAACGGGAATTCGGGTAGTTATTCGGCCGGTCTGGTAGGCGCTGGTTTGCGCTCGCCGAAATTTGCCTCTATATTATCAGTAGGCGCGGAAATGCTGGCGGGCGCGGCAGGGGGCGCGTCGCTGGATACAAGCGGAGGCATGATCGTACAGCCCATGGCTTACCTGAACATGGAACTGACAAAAGAAATCGCCGTCAAGCTGGGCGTCGGCCGCATTATATCTGTCAAGGGAGAAATGGACAGCACTGTGCTTGATGCTGCGCTGTGCTTTAATTTCGGTGTCGGCAGCAGATAGAAAATAGAAGGATTAATTTTATCGCCCGGGATAAAAACAACTGTAACTTTATGAAGTGTAAAAACGGAAAGAATATCAATCGCCTCCATGCCGGGGAAATCGTCCGGCGGCTGAGGCAGTCGAATCACGAAGCATACCTTGTCGGCGGCTGCGTGCGGGATTTAATTCTCGGCAACGACCCCGGTGACTACGACATTGTTACTTCTGCGCTTCCCGATCAGGTGATTCAACTGTTTCCCCGCACCATATCCATAGGCGCGAAGTTCGGCGTTATTGCCGTCATTGCGGAGGGCATTCCCTACGAAGTTGCCACATTTCGCAGCGATGATGTTTATGAAGACGGCAGGCATCCCTCGCAGGTTCATTTTTCTTCCGCCAGGGAAGATGTGTTCCGGCGCGATTTCACGGTCAACGGTCTTTTAATGGACCCGGAAACAGATAAGATAACCGATTATGTAAACGGACTCTTCGATATAGAGAAAAAAATAATCCGCACTATCGGCGATCCCGACAGCCGCTTCAATGAGGATTATCTCAGAATGCTCAGAGCGATTCGTTTCGCCGCCAATCTCGGTTTTACCGTAGAAACCGGAACATTGAAAGCCATAGAAAGAAACGCCTCCAAAATAAACGGGATCAGCGCGGAGAGAGTGCGTGAAGAGCTGAACAAAATTCTCACGCGCGGCGAAAGCCGCCGGGGATTTGAACTGATGATTCAGACAGGTATTCTAAAAGAGGTGCTGCCTGAAGTGGACAAGCTGAAGGGAGTGGAGCAGCCGCCGCTTTTTCATCCCGAAGGAGACGTGCTGGAGCATACTTTAAAAATGCTGGAACTCCTGCCCAGGGACGGTGAAACGGATAACAATATTTGTCTTGCGTGGGGAGTGCTCCTGCATGACGTCGGCAAACTTCTCACCCGCAGCGAAGACGAAAAAGGCGTACATTTTTACGGTCATGTTGAGAAGGGAAAGGAAATCGCCGATGATATAATGCAAAGGCTCAGGTTCTCCAACGCCCAGAGGGAGTGCGCGCTCAATCTCATCGGACAGCACATGGCTTTCATGAATGTTCAGAAAATGCGTCCGGGACGCCTGAAAAAATTCCTGCGCATGCCCGATTTCGATCTGCATATGGAATTGCACCGTCTCGATTGCGTCTCCTGTCACGGCATGCTGGACAATTATGAGTTCTGCCGAGACCAGCTTCTATTTCTGGGCAAGGACGATCTGCATCCGCCGCCGCTGCTCAACGGAAACGATTTGATGACCATGGGATTCGCCCAGGGAAAAGTTATCGGAGAAATTCTGCACGCGCTGGAAGACGAACAGTTGGAAGGAAGAATCAAGACGCCCGAAGAAGCGAGGGATTACGTTGCACAGAACTGGAAGATAACACAATGAGGAACTTCCGTTTAAGTATTGTTTTATTTTTAATTATACTGATTACAGTATCGTGCTTTCATTCCCACCGCACGTCACGAAGTCAAGCCAGTTACAGCAAGCCTGCGGTGACGCTCTCGGCCGAACATAAACAGGCCATTGAACAGATAAAGAAAAAACCCGGGCTGGAGATGATGGGATATACTATTCAGGCGGGAGCATTCAGGAAAGCGGAAAACGCCTTTCGTCTGACCGAGATACTGAAGGAGCGAGGACTGGATGCGACATATTTTCTCGCCTCCGACAAACTCTTCAAGGTCCGCTTCGGCAATTTCACCACGAAGGATGCCGCCAGGCAAAGAGCCATTAGCCTGAAGGAAGCAGGCATCATCGAAGAATTTTATATCGTCCAGCCCGAAGAATACAGCGTGGCCCTGGCTCAAAAGAGAAAAAACAGCATTGATTATATCAGGGATTCTCTGGTCAGGACTGCGAAAGATTTTATCGGAGTGCCCTATCTCTGGGGCGGTCTTTCCGCCGATGACGGATTCGACTGCAGCGGACTTACAATGACCGTATATCAGTTAAACGGACTCAATCTTCCCCGCCACTCAATGAGGCAGTTCGACGCGGGAATATCCATAAGCAAAGATGCTCTACAGAAGGGCGACCTGATATTTTTTGCCAGGAAAGGATCCATGCGCGTTTCGCATGTGGGGATTTACATAGGAAACGACAGATTCATTCACGCTTCATCGCAGGGGAAAAAAATCCGCATTGATTCACTGTCCGCCGCTTATTTCACAAGACAATTTGTCGGCGCGAAAACTTATTTATAATTCTTTTAAGCCGCCTGATATTATTTTTTCACTGATTTTTTAAAAATATTTTTTTATTTTGCTTTTTTTCTTTTTTTTATTGAATCAATTCATTAACGCGGCAAACATAATCATCGTCATTGATTTCCATGCTCAAAAATATTTTTTCAGTCATCTGTTTTTTTCATCATCTCCGAAACGCAGTAATGACGAGGGTTACAACGTTTTTAAAAAAGATTAACAAAGCATTACGTTTCGTTTTTCTTCATCCGGCGGATTTCAAATCCACATGATGCAAATAAATAAATAAAAATATTTCATATTTTTTTGCAGTTTTTGTTGACGTAGTTAAAAAAATGAAGTAAATTACCTATCAAGAAGTTTTTAGCGGTGCCAAAAAAAAACATTTTTGATAAAGGAGGCTTCATCTAATGGCAACAGCAAAGAAAAAAGTGGTCAAAAAAGTGGCAAAGAAAGTAGTTAAAAAAGCAGCTCCAAAAAAGAAAGTTGCAAAAAAAGTCGTCAAAAAAGTAGCAAAAAAAGTAGCAAAAAAGAAATAAGAAAATTTTTTGAATTGACGTTTACACCAGTCAAGCTTGAGGGGGACGCGACCGCACCCTTTTATAGGGAGTGTTTTTCGCAATAAAACGTAGCGGGCTTTCCTTAATCTGAATTTGAATTGCTGAATATTAATTACTTTGCGTCCCTGAAAGAACACATAGCGGCAGCCTTTTATAAAGGCTGCCGCTATTATTTTATATACCGCGTTATAACGCCCCGCCCTATCTTTCGCCGTTGCTTTTTGAATTAAATTATGTATACATGTCTCAAGTTTTTCAGGGAAAAATCTTATCATCAGACAGACGTTTTCCCGCAAATTTCAAAAACAGAGGCAGGTTAAGCCAATGCTGGAATTAAAAAAATTATATTTTACCGCGCAGGGAAACGGCGCCGGAAACGAGCCTCCCCGCAATATTATCGACGGCATCGATTTCAATTTCGAAAAAGGTAAATTTTACGTCATTACAGGTCCGAACGGCAGCGGGAAAACAACTCTGGCCAAACTGATAATGGGAATCAATCCGGTATCAAGCGGCTCTATATTTTTTGAGGGCAGGGACATATCCGGTTTTTCCATTACCGAACGCGCCAAGGCAGGCATCGCCTATAGTTTTCAACAGCCCGCACGTTTCAAGGGAATCACTTTCCGTGATCTGCTTTCCATCGTCACCGGAACCAACGATGAGAAAAAGTTTCTGGAAGCGGTAGGCCGCGTGGGCATCTGTCCGCTCTCCTTCCTGGATAAGGAAATTGATGCAACGCTTTCGGGCGGGGAAATCAAAAAGATAGAACTGGCCACGACGATTGCCGCCAACCCGAAACTGGCCATTTACGATGAACCGGACACGGGCATTGATCTATGGACAATCGGTCCGATGGTCAGCCTTCTGAAAAAAGAACTCACAGACAAGACGACTACGATTGTTGTCAGCCATAACAAGGCTTTTCTGGATGTAGCGGACGTAATCATAATCATAAACAGTGGACGTATCGTTTACACCGGAGATTTGAAAAAGGCCATGCCGCTGTTGAACGATTTGAGTATTTGCACTTATCATCACAAATGCGAGGGAGAGCAAGATGCTGGATGCCTTAGATAAAAAATTATTAAAAACAGTCGCCGATCTGGAAGGATTGCCCAAAGGCGCCTACAATATCAGAAAAAACGGCAAACTCCTTCAAAGGCAGGTATCGGCAAATATTAATATAGAAACCAACGCCGAAGGAACCGGCATTATTGTATCCATCAAGCCGGGCACAAAAAACGAATCCGTTCATATTCCCGTTATCTTAAGCCAGGCCGGTCTTTTTGACGTCGTTTACAATTCGTTCATCATCGGCGAAGAAGCCGATGTGACGATAGTTGCCGGATGCGGCATCCACTGCGGATCGTCCGAACCGGAAGGCCATGCCGGCATCCACGATTTTCATGTCGGCAAAAACGCAAAGGTAACCTACGTGGAAAAACATTTCGCCACGGGTGAAGGCAGAGGACGCCGCACTCTCAATCCGACGACAAAAGTATTTCTGGAAGAGGGAGCCAGCGCGGAAATGGAACTGACCCAGATCAGCGGCGTTGATGAGGCAGACCGGCTCAACGAGGCAACTCTCGGCAAGGACAGTCTTTTGCTGATTACGGAAAGAGTGCTGACCGAAGGCGAGCAGAAGGCTGTATCCAACAACAAAATAATCCTTCAGGGTTCCGGAAGCAGAGCCAATATGATTTCGCGTTCGGTAATGAAAGGCAATTCCAAACAGATCTTTCACGCTTCGATGGAAGCCATGAACAAATGCTTCGGGCATATCGAATGCGATGCCATTATCATGGATAACGGCACAAACGAAACAATGCCGGCGCTCAAGGCGCTGCATCCGGATGCAGAACTAACTCATGAAGCCTCGATCGGGAAAATAGCCAATGATCAACTGACCAAACTCATGAGTCTCGGGCTTACCTATGATGAGGCGGTCAACAGGATTATTCAGGGATTCCTTAAATAAAACTACAAATACACGAAAACGGGCGGATAAAAATGAAAACGGAAAAAAATAATGTTGAATTCAGGAATTTGCTGGTAACGGGCGGCTGCGGATTTATCGGCAGCAATTTCATCCGCTGGTTAATCAACAACAGGGATTTCACCGGCAGAATAATCAATGTGGATAAATTAACTTACGCCGGAAATCCGGAGAATCTGGCCGATATAGCCGCGGACCAGACATCGAGATATATTTTCCAGAAATTAGACATATGCGATGCCGCCGGACTTGAAAAAATGTTCGCGCAATACGATATCGATGCCGTTTGCCACTTTGCCGCCGAATCGCACGTTGACCGTTCCATAAAATCACCCGGCGATTTTATACAGACAAATATTGTCGGAACCTTTAATCTTCTGGAATGCGCCAGGTCCCGCGGGGACAAATTCAAAATTTTTCATCATGTCAGCACTGATGAAGTATACGGCAGTCTGGGAGCCGAAGGACTTTTCCGAGAGGACATGCCGTATCGTCCCAACAGCCCTTATTCGGCATCCAAGGCGGCTTCCGACCATTTGGTCCGCGCCTATCACAAGACCTTTGCCCTGCCCTCAACGATTTCCAACTGCTCCAACAATTACGGCCCTTATCAGTTTCCGGAAAAACTCATTCCGCTGATTGTTATCAACGCCCTTGAGGGGAAACAGCTTCCTGTTTACGGCGACGGGAAAAACGTCCGCGACTGGCTTTATGTTGAAGACCACTGCGAAGCAATCTGGACGATAATGACGGCCGGAAAACGCGGAGAAACTTACAATGTCGGCGGCCGGGCGGAAATGGAAAACATTGCCATCGTGCAGATGATCTGCGATATTCTGGACGAAATCAAACCCGCGGCTGACGGAGAACCTCGGCGGAAGCTGATTACTTTCGTCAAGGACCGCCCCGGCCACGACCGCCGTTACGCCATCGATTTCTCCAAAATTAATAAAGAACTGAACTGGTCTCCGAAGGAATCATTCAATTCCGGCATGCGCAAAACAGTCGAATGGTATCTGAACCGGAAGATGTGGATAGAAAACATCAAAACCGGCGCTTACCGGAAATGGATTGAAGAACAGTACGGCTCGCAGCATCGTTTGGCGGATTGAAGTTCTCCCGGGCAAACCGCGGAGAATCTTCGATGCTTAAAGGAAATTAAAAATCCCGTGTTAACAAATATTGAGCCAAAAAAACAAATCATCATCCTTTATATTGTTTTGACATTGGCTGCGCTTGCCGTTTTCTGGCAGGTAAATCAATATGCCTTCGTCACTTTCGATGACAATGTCTATATCACGGGAAACCACCATATTCGGTCAGGGGTAACCACGGACGGGTTTTTCTGGGCTCTCGGCACAAAATATTTCGGCTTATGGAATCCGCTCGTGTGGCTTTCCTTTATGTTCGATTATCAGCTTTACGGTCTCAACGCAGGCGGTTATCATCTGACCAATCTTATCCTGCATATACTAAGCACTTTGCTTTTGTTCTGGCTTTTTAACCGCATGACGGGAATGATCTGGCGCAGTGCTTTTGTCGCAGCTGTTTTCGCGCTTCATCCGCTTCACGTGGAATCGGTTGCCTGGATATCAGAAAGAAAAGATACCCTGAGCGCTTTTTTCTGGATGCTGACTTTATGCCTTTATGTCTATTATACTGAAAAACCGAATATCAAAAAATATATTCTTGTTCTTTCCTGTTTTGTTTTGGCGCTGGCAAGCAAGCCCATGGTTGTTACCCTGCCGGCGATTATGATTCTTCTTGATTACTGGCCTCTGGGACGTCTTCAGCAACGGGCAGTTGCGCCTGATCCGAATGTTAAGCCCGTTTCCAATAGCAAAGGAAAGAAGAAAACAAAAAACCAAAAGGAAGAGCTTAATAAAAATATATCCCCGCCCGATGACCGGAAGCTGCCGGAAAAAATGATCGCGGACATAATTCCGTCATGGCAACTGCGGGAAAAAATACCTTTCTTTATACTATCTGCCGTTATTTCTGTTATTACGCTTTATACACCGGATAAACGGGAAACATTTTCAAAAAGTTTCCTCCTTTGGTCCAAAATAGTCAATGCTCCCGTTGCATTTATGACTTATCTGGAGAAAATTTTCTGGC
>Ga0153915_10000889_pt1 | contig 27681 bp, 23 predicted proteins | sample Opewatmetagenome_2_FD_107003 | JGI IMG/M metagenome (GOLD analysis project Ga0153915, IMG submission 107003) | Freshwater wetland microbial communities from Ohio, USA - Open water 3 Core 3 Depth 3 metaG | ecosystem: Environmental > Aquatic > Freshwater > Wetlands | place: USA: Ohio, Lake Erie...
CGATACTGACTCCGGTAAAGAGGTAATATCTCCAACCTAGAAGAGCTCTGTTTTTAGACAGGAGTTGAAGAAGAGGAAATCCATGAGTTAATTACGGTCAAGAGCTTTTCCTCTTGCACTTTCCCTCTGAGCTTGCTGACTCAGATTCTGTTAGTGTTCCGCCATGGTCGTGTCTCTATGGAAAAGAAAATAGCGGATGGGGGGACCCCGATTATGCCGCGTTCAAAAACGGACGGTGGGAGCTTACGACGAATCGCCAGAAGGTGAAGGGAATGGTATATCCGGGTAGGAAGTGAGAATTGGAGCAGATTTGTTTAGAGCATTGCGCTGATTGTTCTTTCAATAAGGAGGAGGCGGTATGAAACTCATGATTGCGGCTGAAGGAAAGACCCTTGAGCACACTGTGTCAAAAAAGTTTGGCCGTGCGACGTTTTTCCTCGAGGTAGACCCGGAGACGTTGGCATGTACCCCTATCGAGAACCCCGGCCATGCAGGCAAGCCAGCAATTCTCAAGAAAGCCGCAGATGACGGCGTCGTTGCGATCATCACTGGAAACATTGGTCCGCATGGGTTTGCACTTCTGGGGGCCAACAAGATGCAGGCTGTTTTCGCTCCTGGCATGCAGGCACGGGAAGCGGTAACAAGGTATCTTCGTGGAGATCTGAAGATCCTGGACGCACCCACTATCGCCCTTTCAATAGAAGAGCATGAGCAGTACAAGAAGCAAAAGCGGCTGGAGCACACCAAACATCCCTCAGGGAAAATTCCCCGACAATCGAAAGGTTCGACCCCACGTGGGCGTTATCACCTGCAGCAGTTTGGCGGGCGAGGACACTAGCCGCCCCGTGATTTCACATGCCGAGATCTTAGGATCTGCCTCTGCAAGAACCACATGGAGGTAGATTATGGCAGCCACTGTGGCTGCCATGATGTCGCATCCTTTTGCGAATTGGCAAGAGGAAAGGGAGGCACGTGTTCGAAAGCCAGGAGCCAAGAACGATTTCCCCCGACCGCCAGCATTTGGTCGTGTAGCACAACAAACAGCAGGACGACAAGCCACGCCCCGCCGAGACTATCGCGGCGGGGCGGAGTGTTTTGACGTGATGCCCTTATTACGATTCAGACTATTTGGTATCCAAAATGACCGGCAACCCGTCCTTACCGGATCCCACAATGATCACTTTTGTGTTGGCCGAACTCGCCAGTTTCTCGGTGGCTTCAACACCCTTCCACCGGAGCAACTGATCGCTAATGCCCTGACTGACGATCGTCTGGAAATCCGAAATGCCTTTCGCCTCGATCCGTTTGCGCTCCGCCTCCTGCCGTTCCTTGGCGAGAATAAACTCCATCCGCTGACTTTCTTGATCAGCTCGCTGCTTCTGTTCGATCGCTTCTGTCAACTGAGGGGGGAGGGCGACATTGCGAAGTGGGGTGGACTCTACGAATATACCACGAGGCCCGACGGTCCGGGCAAGCTCCTCCTGAATCCGTTCGCCCAGCCGCTCGCGCTCGGTTGAGTAGAGCGCGCTCGCTTGAAATGAGGCTGTCACCGCGCGACTGATGGAACGAAATTGAGGAACAAGCACGATGTCCTTATAGTCGCCATTGAGGATGGTCTGGTATACTCGTGCAGCAGAGTCCGGCATAAGTCGAAAAATCGCGCTGATCTCCAGCCCAATCGTCAGGCCCTCCCGTGACAACACCTGCATTGTTTCCTTGTGTTCCTGGGTCTGGAAGGAGAACCTAACTACTTTCGCCAAGGGATTGACAAAGTTGATGCCTGGTGGTAACGGCCTCTCTAATACTGTACCGAAAAAATCAACGACACCGACATTCCCCGCCGGAACAACGGTCAAGCATTGGATCAACGCAAGCAAGACAAAGAATGCTCCAACGAGCCCTGCTATGCCACTCAAGCCACGGAATGCGATGTTCTTCTCTTCAACCTTCTTGGACGCTGCCCGCCAGATAACGATCGCTCCGAGAGCAACAAGGATGCTTAAGATAAACAGCATTGTGCACCTCCATGATGATGTGAAACATAACCCCCTTCATTCCGAAAGTCAAGGTTGAGCTTGCTTTGATTTTGCGTGCGGCTTGACTATCTTGTCGCATGCGAATCCTGAAACCCTCCGCGTTAAAGAGGGGAGACCTCATCGGTCTCATTTCCCCCGCAAGCAAGATCGCCGACACCTCCCGCATTGATCGTGGAGTCCGATATCTAGAAGGACTTGGGTACCGCACTACGATCGGGGCAAATGCGACAAAGCTCCACGGCTATCTGGCTGGAACCGACGAAGAAAGGGCAGCCGACATTCATGCGATGTTTGATGACCCGCGCGTAAGAGCGATATTCTGTATACGGGGTGGGTATGGAACACCCCGCCTTCTTCCACTCCTCCAGTACCAGATCATCGTCAGTCATCCAAAAATACTGGTTGGGTATAGTGATATCACCGCGCTCCAGTTAGCCTTTTGGAAGAAGGCAGGTTTAGTAAGTTTCCATGGGTCGATGGTCGGGGTCGATATGGCCGATCCGATGGATCCCTTCACCGAAGAACTGTTCTGGCGCCTGCTAACCTCCTCAGAGAAAGTCGGCGTCGTTCCCTTCCCCGACCCCAAACCAGAGCCCGTCGTCCAGGGTACGGCGTCGGGAAGACTGCTGGGGGGAAATCTCGCAGTTCTCGCATCCCTGATTGGGACAGCCTACCAGCCAAGATTCGATAGCTCGATTCTCTTTCTTGAAGACATTGGGGAGGATCCCTACCGTGTGGATCGGATGCTCGCCCAACTCCGCGGGGCTTCCCTCCTGGCCAAAGCCTCGGGGATCATGACTGGACATTTCACCGATTGTGTCCCCAAGGACCTTAACACACCCACCTTTTCGGTCGAGCAGGTACTACACGATTACCTCACTTCTTCTGGGTGTCCATCTCTTACTCGGGTTCCATTTGGGCACGAGCACCGGAACCTGCCAATCCCGATAGGGGTCCGCGCGAGGATCGATGCGAGTGTCGGCGTACTGGAATACCTTGAGGGAGCTGTTCGTTGAATTTCACTCAAATTTATGATACTTTTTACGATGAAATTCTACACGAGGACACTCCCGGGTATGCTCAATATTGCAGTTTTCGGATCAGGTCGGGGGTCGAATTTCCATGCCATCCTCGACGCAATCAAGAGCGATAAAATCCCGCACACACGCATCGCCTGCATCATCAGCAACAACTCCGGCGCAGGAATTTTAGAATTGGCGCACGAGAATTCCCTTCCTGCGTATCACCTCAGTCAGAAACAATTTGGATCCGAAGAAGAATTTGTCAATCGCATGCTTGCGCTGCTTCGCATGCACGATGTAAACTTCATCGCTCTGGCTGGATATATGAAGCTCTTGCCATCGCGCATTATCGCTGAATACCGTGGTCGCATTGTGAATATTCACCCGGCTCTCCTGCCAAAATTTGGCGGCAGGGGAATGTATGGAAGTCGCGTACACGAAGCGGTGCTTGCTGCCGGGGAGACGTACTCTGGAGCAACGGTGCACCTTGTCGATGAAGTATTTGATCACGGTGCGATCCTCTTGCAGAAGGCAGTACCTGTCCTGGCGAACGATTCTCCCGAGTCCCTCGCTGCCCGCGTACTGCAGATTGAGCATGAGATCTATCCAGAGGCGATCCGACAATTCGCTCTGGGTCGGTGGGGAATCCCAGCCGACACTGCTACTGCCACGCACCCGTAAGGAGAATTTGTGCCCCGGATTAAACGAGCTCTTGTTAGCGTTTCGGACAAACGTGGTGTATTGGAATTCGCCCGGGGACTGCAGTCGTTGGGTATCGAATTGATTTCCACTGGCGGGACGCTTGCCTACCTCAGGGACAACAATGTTACGGCACGCGCAGTATCTGACGTAACGGGCTTCCCGGAGATTCTTGATGGACGGGTGAAAACGCTTCATCCTAAAATACATGGAGCGTTACTTGCTGTCGCGGATGTCCCAGCTCATCAGGCGCAGCTGAAGGAGTACGGTATCGAGCCGATCGACCTGGTGGCGGTGAATCTCTATCCTTTTCAGCAGACCACTATGCGTGCCGATGTCACATTGGCGGACGCCATCGAACAAATCGATATTGGTGGTCCGGCAATGATCCGTTCCGCGGCGAAGAATTACCGTTCAAAAGCCGTCGTCGTCGATCCTGATTGCTATCCTTCTCTCCTGGAAGAATTGAGCTCCACCGGTGGTGATCTTCCGGAGACTACATGTTTCGCTCTTGCGTGTAAGGCCTTCCGTCATACTGCGCGCTACGATGCTGTGATCGCTCATTACCTCGAGAAAGCCAATCAAACCGACAAGGCTTTGCCTTCCCTCTTCGATATCACGGCTCCTCGTGAGCAGGAGCTGCGCTATGGTGAGAATCCTCACCAGCAGGGGGCACTGTATGGATCCTTCGGATCGCTGTTCCAAAAATTGCATGGCAAAGAGCTCTCCTACAATAACATTGTTGACATTTCTGCAGCGGCACTCCTGGTGGCAGAATTTGACGAGCCGACTGTTGCGATCATCAAGCACACCAATCCCTGCGGCGTTGGGACAGCAGTCACACTTGGAGAAGCGTACGCAAAAGCATTTGCCACGGATACCAAATCTCCGTTTGGCGGCATCGTCGCCGTCAATCGTCCGCTGGACATGGACGCCGCACAGAAGATCAACGAGGTCTTTACAGAGGTCATGATTGCCCCGGGATACCCTGACCAGGTATTAGAATTCCTTCGCAAGAAAAGGGACAGACGTCTGATACAAGTCGCAAGTGATCTGCGCAACCGACGAGGGTTGGATGTCCGAAGTGTTCCCGGCGGTTTTCTCGTCCAACACCCCGACTCAGGCCAAGCCGCAAATGAACAATTCCGAGTCGTAACCAGGCGGCAGCCGACCAATGCCGAAATTGAGGCTCTCCGTTTTGCCTGGCGCGTGGCAAAACATGTAAAGTCAAATGCGATTGTTTATGCGGTAATGGATCGAACGCTTGGAATCGGGGCGGGTCAGATGTCAAGACTTGACTCAGCAAGAATTGCGGCAATGAAAGCCAAGGAGGCAGGTCTCAACCTCCACGGGTCGGTGGTTGCATCAGACGCCTACTTTCCGTTCGCGGACGGGCTCCTGGAAGCCATTCACGCAGGCTCCACTGCAGTGATTCAACCAGGCGGATCGATACGCGATGAGGAGGTTCTCCGGGCGGCGGATGAGAACAATATTGCTATGGTTTTTACAGGAATCCGCCATTTCCGGCACTAACCGTCGCCGGGGCGGAGACACCGCAGTGGTGAAAGGAATCGGGTGAACAGGAACAATGGGAATCATGTCAATCTTTTCTGCTGACTTAGCCATCGATCTCGGTACAGCCAACACTCTCATCTATATGCGCGGGCGGGGCATCGTGCTGAACGAGCCCTCCATCGTGGCATTCGATCGCAACACCAAGAAAATCGTCGCCATTGGGAAAGAAGCCCAGCAGATGCTGGGCCGCACGCACCGCGACATTCGTACTATTCGCCCGATGAAAGACGGTGTGATCGACGATTTTGAAATTGCTGAAGGAATGATGCGTGAGTTTATCAGGAAGATACACGCATCGTGGCTTCCAAGTCGCCGCATTGTCGTCTGCGTTCCAAGCGGAGTAACCGAGGTAGAGAAGCGTGCCGTACGCGATGCCGCCGAGCACGCGGGGGCAAAGGAAGTCCACCTAGTTGCTGAACCAATGGCGGCGGCGATTGGCGTTGGGCTCGACGTAGAGGCCCCGGTCGGCAACATGATCGTCGATATCGGCGGCGGCACCACGGAAATCGCGGTGATTGCTCTCTCTGGAATTGTGAACGAGGAATCCGTGCGCGTGGCAGGCGATGAGATGAATAATGCGATCATTCAATTTTTTAAGAAGAACCACAACATTCTTGTCGGTGAACGAACCGCCGAGGCCATCAAGTGTGAGGTAGGGTCGGCAATGCCGCTCAAGGAGGAAATCAGTATTCGTGTAAAAGGCCGCGACCTCGTCAACGGCATCCCGAAGACTACCGAAGCAAGTTCTGTGGAGATCCGCGAAGCACTTGCCGAACCCATTGCTCAGATTGTCGAAGCAGTCAAGCTGACACTTGAGCGCACGCCTCCCGAACTTTCAGCTGATATTCTCGACCGCGGCGTGATGCTCAGCGGCGGTGGTGCTCTTCTGAAAGGCATTGATGAACGAATCCGGCTGGAAACGAGTCTCCCCGTCCATGTCGCTGAAGACCCTCTGACGGCGGTCGTGCGGGGCACCGGCAAAATCCTTGAGAACATCAGCCGCTATCAGAATGTCCTGATCAAGAGCAGGAGGTACTGACGCCCACGCCATGGTGAAGCGTCTCTATGACATTGTTCTCCTTTTCAAAGAATACGTTGTTGCAGCCTTCTGTCTTCTCCTCTCTATCTTTCTCCTTGCGTTGAACGACACGCCGCAGATCCGTGTCCTTCGCTCATACGCGCTGGTCGCAGTAGGCTTGCTGCAGGACGGAGTCAGTGTCGTCCCAAACTACTTTGAACTTCGCAGGGAGAACGACGCCCTCCGCAACATGAATCTTGCATTGTCTGATGAGGTCAGCCGCCTTCGCGAGGGAAAACTAGAGAACCTCCGCCTGCATCAGTTACTCGGCCTCAAAGAACGCCATGAATATCGGTACATCGCGGCCAACGTGATTGGGAGGAACCTACAACTCTTGCGCAACACTATTACAGTTGATGTCGGGGAGAATGATGGCGTTCGAGTCAATATGCCTCTGGTGAACGAGAGCGGTCTTGTCGGCAAGATAACCGGCACAAGCAGTCACTATGCAGTCGGACAAATTCTGCTTAATCGCGACCTGCGCGTTAGTGCAAAAGTCCAGCGCAGCCGGGTGGATGGCATTATTCGCTGGAATGGCGGTTCCACTCTTCATCTTTACGATGTCGCCCGGACAATGGATGTCCAGACGGGAGATCTGGTCATCACATCAGAGTACAGTGGTCTGTTCCCGCCGGGGATCAAGATTGGGACTGTCTCCCGCACCGAAGCCATGAGTGGATCCCTCTTTCAGATTGTAGAGGTCATGCCATCAGTAGACTTCACGCGGCTTGAAGAGGCATTTGTCCTTGTCAGCGAGCCTGACTCTGCGCGCATTTCTCTCGAGAAGCAGCCCCATTAAACGCTATGTCGCGCACCGTCTCCGACATCCTGTTGTCAATCCTCGTTCTGCTACTGCAAACGACGGTTGTGCGGTTTCTTTCCATTCAGGGGATTGTTCCCGACATTGTTCTCCTGTGGATTATCTATCTTGCTCTTCGCCACGGCCAGATCTATGGAACTCTTGCAGGCTTTCTGCTCGGATTGACACTTGATCTGATCAGCGGCCCTGAGAGCATGCTCGGCCTGGCAGCACTGACAAAGACGCTTGCAGGGTTCATAGCCGGCTACTTCTATAATGAGAACAAAACGCTCCAGACCCTGGGTGGGTATCAGTTTATCCTGATCACAGCGATGGTATCCCTTGTACACAACGTCATCTATTTCGTACTATTCCTTCAAGGCTCCGGCCTGCAATGGGGAGATATGCTGATGTTGCACGGGGTTCCAACCACCGTCTACACAACCGCAGTGTGTCTGCTGCCAATGTTTGCTTTCGCACGGAAGGTACTTTCCTAACCATGGCCCTCCAAGATGACATTCTTCTCTACCGCCGACAGCGGATGGTGCTCATCCTTATGGGCCTGTTGTTTTGCGTATTTTTTGGGCGTCTGCTTCAGCTCCAATTCCTTTACCATGAGGAGCTTGGTAAGAAATCCGAAGAAAACAGTATTCGCACAATTCCCAAAGAACCTGTACGAGGCTACATCTTCGACCGTTTCGGACACCTCGTTGTTGACAACCGCCCTGCGTTCACAGTAACAGTAATGCCGTTCGAGTTCGACAAGAAGATGATCCCTTCGCTTGCACAGCTTCTATCCGTCGACTCCGAATTCGTTCAGGAGCGTCTTAAAAAGGGGGAGGCATACTCACGTTTTGCTCCGGTCAAGATTCAGCGCGACATCGACTTCAAGACCCTTGCCCAACTCGAAGAAACCCATGACCGACTGCCCGGAGTCGACGTGCAGGTGGAATCCAAGCGCGCGTATGTCACAGCCGCGCGTGCATCACACATTCTCGGCTATCTGAAGGAAGTTTCGGAACAACAGCTGCGATCGCTTGGGCCACTTTATGGACCTGGGGATGTTGTCGGGTCAATCGGACTCGAAGCGGAATACGAAGAATCCCTCCGGGGAACAAAGGGGGCCGAATTTAGTTTGGTCAACGTACGCGGACAGATCGCCGGCAGCTTGGACAATGGTAAGCACGATTTACCGCCGGTGGACGGCCGCAACGTCGTTCTCACGATGGATTTTGATCTCCAGGCTTACGCCGAATCGCTCATGGCCGACCGCCGCGGCGCGGTAGTCGCAATCGATCCTCGTGATGGCGGAATTCTCGCCATGGTCAGCAAGCCTGATTACGATCTCTCATCATTCAGCGGGGTCACTCCTCCCGAGCTCTGGCGCCAACTCAACGAGGACCCATCGACCCCCCTCTTCAACCGTGCCACGCTGACCCGATACCCTCCTGGATCTACATTCAAAATGATTTCCGCAATTGCCGCGCTTGAGAATAATGTCGTCACTCCATCATGGGGCATCACATGCGGTGGGGCCTTCCGCTTTGGCAACAAGACTTTTAAAGACCTCCACGTACACGGCCGCGTAGACATGCTGAGAGCCATTCAGGTCTCGTGTAACGTATACTTCTACCAGTTGATGCTGAAAGTGGGACTGGATAACTGGGCGGATATTGCACAGCAATTTGGCTTCGGCCAGATTACGGGGGCCGATATTGCCGAGGAAAGCCCTGGGCTGCTACCAACGACGAGTTACATGAACAAGCGCTATGGCGAGCACGGCTGGACCAAAGGGTTTATTGTCAGTCTCGGAATAGGTCAGGGCGAGCTTGGCGTGACGCCGCTCCAGATGGCATGCTACGCTATGGCATTGGGAAACAAAGGAGAATTTCACCGCCCTCACGCTGTCCTTGGGATTGCAGGGGGTAACCAGACTGGTGCTCTCGATACCCTACTGACCGACACGCGAACTCTTACACTAAAACCGTCCACTTGGTCAGTGGTCCGGGAGGGAATGCGCCGCGTGGTTATGGAACCTGGTGGCACTGGCGCTATGGCACGGGTTCCCGGCGTCAAGGTAGCCGGCAAGACGGGCACGGCACAGAACCCGCATGGCCCTGACCATGCGTGGTTTGTCGGCTTCGCCCCATTTGATGACCCTGTGATTGCAATCGCCGTGCTAGTGGAAAACGTGGGCTTCGGAGGGTCATTCGCAGCCCCAATCGCAGGCAAGTGTATGGAGCGCTATATGAGGAACCTCGGCATCCTCGAGTCGCCTCCCCCGAGCCCTGTGGCATCGGTGAAAAGACTGGCTTCTCATCCCACCGCGCAAAACTGAGCATGTTCAACTACCTCAAAGAATACTTCGACTACCGAACTCTGCTGCCTGTGATAGGGCTCCTGGTTCTCGGCATTGTGTCGGTGTACAGTGCCACTTTTGACGCCCGGTTGCCAGAGATATTCTACCGTCAGTTGACTTTCGCTGCTATTGGGATGGTCGTTCTACTCGTGCTGGCATTTTTTCCGTTCAAGTTGCTACATCTCATTTCTTATCCTGCATACGGTCTATCGATCATTCTGCTTGTTTCTGTACTGCTGGTGGGAAAAACGGTTTCGGGATCAACCAGCTGGTTCAATCTCGGCGCTTTCCGCCTCCAGCCATCCGAAATCGCAAAGATCACAACGGCACTCGCACTTGCAGCGTATCTGGCGCGCACCGATGTCTCTCTCCGTAGCATCAAGTGCTTTCTGATTGCATGTGCCATTGTTCTCTTCCCTGTTGCTCTGATTATGCTGCAGCCGGATATGGGAACTGCCCTTGTCTACCTTGGGATGTTTTTCCCCGTCCTGTACTGGGGCGGTGCTACTCGCTTTACCCTTACTACAATTATTGCTCCCGTGATTGTGGCTGTTGCGTCGTTGTTCGGCACAACACCTTTTCTCATCGCAGTTCTTGTGGTTGCAATTGCTCTCTACGCAATGCGAGAGAATCGTGTGTTGGCTGCGCTCGTTTTTTCACTCACGGTGCTGGTGGGCATTTCCGTACAATTTATCTACAGCGGCCTCAAGCCATATCAACAAAAACGCATTGCCACCTTCTTGGATCCGGGGGCTGACCCACTGGGGGCGGGGTATAACATTCTCCAGTCCAAGGTAGCCATTGGATCTGGCGGATTGCTCGGCAAGGGATTTCTTAAGGGGACGCAGACCCAGCTGAACTTCATTCCGGAGCAATGGACGGATTTCATTTTCTGTGTGCCTGGCGAGGAATTCGGCTTCGTTGGTGCTGCAGCCGTGCTGGCACTTTTTGCACTTGTTCTCTATCGGGGCGTGGCTATCGCAGCCTCGGTCAAAAATCCTTACTCAAGCTTCCTTGCCATCGCCCTCACCGCAACACTCGCCACACATGTGTTTTTGAATATAGGAATGTCTCTGGGTTTGCTGCCCGTTATCGGAGTCCCGCTTCCATTCCTTAGCTATGGTGGGTCAGCATTATTCGCCGCAATGGCCATCATCGGCATCCTCATGAACCTCTACGCACACCGGAAAGAATACTGATATGAAGAAACGATCCACCCGTCACCCTCTGGAACTCTCGCCCGCAACCCTTCGCTGGCAGTGCACTCCTGCACAACTCGGCATCAAATCCATGGACGACGTCAAACCACTAAAGGAAATTGTCGGCCAGGATCGCGCGCTCCGCGCCCTCCAGATGGGCTTGGCTATGAAACACTACGGCTACAATGTCTTTGCTACGGGCCTGCCTGGCACCGGACGAACGACGACGATCAAACTTTTGCTGTCTGATCTGTCGCAACAGAAAGCTGAACTCACCGATAAGATCTTCGTCCACAATTTCAAGGATCCTGACTCGCCGCTGTACATCAGCCTCCCTGCAGGCCAGGGAACAGCTTTCAAGAAGGACATGGCCACGTTACTGGCAGAATTGCTGAAAAATGTGCCGGCAGTGTTCGAAAGCCGACGTTACCAAGAACAACGCAAATCCATGCTCGAGCATTTCCAGGACCGGCAGAGGACAATTCTGCGAGACTTCGAGAAGAAAGTGAAGGAACGCGGTTTCGAGGTGGTGCAAGTCCAGGGTAACGCTGCCTCTCGGCCGGAAATCGCACCGGTCGGCGAGGGTGGACCGGTAAGCATGGATCAGATTCATGCAAAAGCAGAGGCTGGAGAAATCTCCAAGGAAGAACTCACCCGCATCATACAACAACAGGCTGAGCTTGATGCGCAAATGGATATTGTGATGCGCGAAATGCGGAACATTGAGCGAAAAGCAAAACGGTCACTCGAAGATCTAAGTCACAAGGTTGTCGTACCCCTAGTTGAGGAGTTGATCGATGTTCTTGAAGAGAAGTACAAATCTCCGAAGGTCCACGAGTACCTGCAGGAAGTGAAGGAGGACGTCCTCGATACCCTGCCACGATTCCACCAGAAGGATGAACCGCAGCCTTCTCTTCTAGGCATGCAGATCGCAAGGGAGGAGGACCATTTCCTCGAGTATCAGGTTAACGTTGTAGTGGATAACAACAATGTCAAGGGAGTGCCGGTGGAGTTTGAAAAGAACCCCCGCTATAAGAACCTTTTCGGAACCATCGAGCGCGTTATCGATCGGAACGGAATATGGCGTACTGACTTCATGCACATTAAGGGCGGTTCGATGCTAAAGGCCGACGGGGGGTATCTGGTAATCCATGCCCTCGACGCCATCACGGAGCCAGGAGTCTGGTCCACACTAAAACGAACCTTACGGAACCGTGAAATAGAGATCCAATCTTACGAGTCGGGTCTCTTTGGGACCGCATCCGCCCTGAAGCCGGAGCCCATTGGCCTCCAGGTCAAAGTAATTATGGTGGGAGACTCCTATACGTACCAGCTTCTCTACCTCCTCGACGACGATTTCAAGGAAATCTTCAAAGTCAGGGCAGACTTTGACACCGAGATGCCTAACGCTGACCAGGCGATCAAGAGCTATATTTCCTTCATCCGAGGAATTTGTGATCACGAACAGTTGTTGCCGTTTGACATTTCTGCGGTTGCAGAAGTGGTGGAATACGGCGTACGCCTCTCAGGACGGAAGAGCAAGCTCACTACCCGGTTCAGCAGTCTCGCAGACGTTCTGCGAGAGGCCAGCTACTGGGCACAGCTGGAGCGCTCACAGACCGTCATGGGGGCGCACGTCAGGAAAGCAATTGAGGAACGGATTGAGCGCGTGAAGATGGTGGAGGAGAAACTTCAGGAATTGATTCTGGAAGGATCCATTCTCATCGACACCGATGGAACCAAGGTGGGGCAGGTCAACGGGCTGTCCGTTTACCAGATGGGCGAGCATGAATTCGGCAGACCCTCCAGAATCACTGTCAAGACCTCAATGGGCAGGGCAGGGATTATCAACATCGAGCGGGAGGCCGAACTGAGCGGTCCCACGCACAGTAAGGGGGTTCTGATTCTTACCGGCTACGTCCGCGCAATGTATGCACAGCATAAGCCGCTCGTGCTGAGTGCAAGCATAGCCTTCGAGCAATCCTATTCCGGCGTGGATGGGGACAGCGCCTCCTCCACCGAAATCTACGGTATCCTCTCAAGTCTCTCAGGGGTTCCACTCCGGCAGGATCTTGCTGTAACGGGTTCCGTAAATCAGCACGGCGAAATCCAGTCCATCGGTGGCGTCAACCTCAAAGTCGAGGGGTATTACGATGTTTGCAAGGCACGTGGACTGACTGGCAAACAGGGGGTGCTCATCCCCGCCTCCAATGTCAATGACCTCATGCTGCGTCATGACGTTGTCGAGGCGGTACGCCAGGGAAAGTTCCACATCTACGCAATACAGACGGTCGACGAAGGGATCGCACTCCTTGCGGGCAAAAAGGCCGGCAAACGTCTGAAAAGCGGGAGATTCGAACCAGGAAGCATCAACGCACTGGTAGATCACAAGCTCGCCCAGTATGCAAAGAAGGTGAGGAAGCTCGGCGGGTAGATGCCGTCACACATGGTTCCTCCATGGATCTCATCGAGTTCCGCAAGCACGCACATGAACTGGTCGACTGGATGGCCGATTATCTTGAACAGGTCGGCACCCTCCCAGTCCGGTCATCCGTAAAACCGCGGGAGATCATTCATCAGATTCCCGACAGGCCACCACATAAGGGAGACTCCTTCGAGAGTATCTTCAGCGACTTCAAGACCATCATCATGCCGGGCATGACCCATTGGCAAAGCCCGGGCTTCTTTGCCTATTTTCCAGCCAACAACAGCCCAGCATCTATCCTGGCCGAAATGCTTACTGCCACCATGGGCGCGCAGTGCATGAGCTGGATCACTTCTCCGGCGGCAACAGAGCTGGAAGAGAGGATGATGGACTGGCTCAGAGTGATGATTGGGCTTCCTGGAGAATTCTCCGGTGTCATTCAGGATACAGCATCCACAGCTACCCTCTGCTCTCTGCTGACGGCACGAGAAGTGAAGTCTGGGTATTCTGTAAACCAGATGGGATTCACTCCCTCCACGCGGTTCATGGTGTACTCTTCAGTCGAAGCCCACTCATCGATTGAGAAGGCGGTGAAGATAGCTGGCCTGGGACGGGAAAGCCTACGGAAGATCGATGTAGATGACAACTTTGCTATGAAGCCTGCAATGCTGGAAAGCGCGATTGTACAAGATATGGAGCGTGGTTTTACTCCTCTCTGTGTCGTCGCCGCAACTGGCACAACGGGATCGACGGCCATAGACCCCATCCGCCCCATCGGTGAGATCTGCAGGAAGTTTAACCTCTGGATGCATATCGATGCAGCATTTGCAGGATCAGCGCTCATTCTTCCCGAAAAACGGTGGATGATCGATGGCGTGGAGTACGCGGACACGTTTGTGTTCAACCCCCACAAATGGCTCATGACAAACTTCGATTGCTCTGCCTATTTTGTGAAGGACGTTGGGGCGCTGGTCAAGACATTTGAAATCCTCCCGGAGTATCTGAAGACATCAGAAAGCGAACGGGTGAATAACTATCGGGACTGGGGTCTTCAGTTGGGCAGGCGCTTCCGTGCATTGAAACTCTGGTTCGTGATCCGCTCCTATGGAGTCGACGGTTTGCGGGATAAGCTCCGTCATCACATTGCGCTCGCAGCAGCCCAGGTTGAACGGATACGAGCCACTTCTGATTTTGAGCTTCTCGCGCCGGTACCGCTCAATACGATATCCTTTCGTTATCATCCTATTGGGATAGACGATCTTGAGTCCCTCAACAGAATCAACGCTGAAATCCTCGAACGTGTCAACCGGACCGGTGGAGCTTTTCTCACTCATACTAAGTTGAACGGTAAGTTTACCATCAGGATGGTTATTGGCCAGACAACGGTCCAGGAAGCAGATGTCGTTCGCGCGTGGCAAATCCTCCAGGAAACTGCCCGGACATTTTCGGCCTGACAGCGAGCCCAACTGAACACGAATCGCGAGCTTCACCATGTCACACATTACGACACGATCCGCGTATAGCCGGCTAGTCGACCGCCTCAATCAATTCCCGCAAGGTGCTCCGCCGTCGGAGCTACTATACAGGATTCTCCAGATGCTCTTTTCCGAGCATGAAGCGGAACTCGTTGCTCTCCTCCCGATCAGACCGTTCACCGCTGCTTCAGCCGCACGTCGCTGGAAAAAGTCCGAGGCAGAATCACGTGACATTCTCAATACCCTGGCCGATCGCGGCATCCTACTGGATACTGAGCGAGAAGGACATTCTGTCTACACACTCCCTCCGCCCATGGCGGGATTCTTTGAATTCTCAATGATGCGCCTGCGGGACGATATCAACCAGAAGGTTCTCGCTGAACTATTCTATCAGTACCTGAATGTTGAGGAGGACTTCATCAAGGCTCTCTTCACCAACGGCGAGACCCAACTAGGTAGAGTATTTGTAAACGAACCCGCCTTGCCCCCGGAATTGTCGCTCCACGTACTCGATTACGAGCGCGCGAGCAATGTCGTTCGCACCGCCTCCCATCGTGCGGTCGGCCTTTGCTACTGCCGGCATAAGATGCACCACCTTGGACGGGAGTGCGATGCTCCACTGGATATCTGTATGACGTTCAATGGAGCGGCCGAATCGCTGATCAAACACGGTATTGCTCGCTCAATCGACACGAGTGAAGGTCTCGATCTTCTACAGCAGGCATATGATCGAAATCTTGTTCAGTTTGGTGAGAATGTAAAGGAAGAAGTAAGCTTTATTTGCAATTGCTGCGGTTGTTGTTGTGAAGCCATGCTCGCAGCACAACGGTTTGGCATGCTTCACCCAGTACATACAACGAATTACATGCCCCGCATTGACGATCGACTCTGCAATGGCTGTGCGAAGTGTATCGACGCATGCCCTGTGGGAGCGATGACCCTAGTATCTGCAAATGATCCACTGAAAAAGAGGAAACGAAGAGCACGCCTGGAAGAGGATCTCTGCCTCGGGTGTGGTGTCTGCACACGCACCTGCCCTGAACACGCCCTCCGGCTCCGTCAACGCCCCGCGCGCGTTATCACACCCCTTAACGGAACACATAAGGCTGTCGTGATGGCCATTGAAAGAAATAAGCTACACAACCTTATTGTCGACAACCATGCACTCTGGAATCACCGCGCAATGGCTGCAATACTCGGAGTCATCCTTACACTCCCTCCCGTGAAACAAGCATTGGCAAGCAAGCAGATGAAGTCGCGGTACCTCGAGCACCTCATTTCCCAGTTCAAGAACTGATGTTCAATGAGCCAGCGTCAGGGTAAACCCCATCCCATCACTGCTATCATCTTTGATTTTGGGATGGTCATCAGCAGCTTTGACGTCGCGCAGTTTCTCCGCAATCTTGTTCCGTACACTGGAAAGACCGTCGATGAACTAAAGTACGTCCTTGCAGCAGTGCGGGAGATCGTCATCGAGTACGAAACTGGACTGATAACAACAGATATGTTCATCGAGAGCGTCCTCCGCTCCACCAACTTACCTATTGACCGCGAGCAGTTTCGCCTTGCGTATAATTCAATTTTCAATCCCATTCCTTCAACGTTTGATCTTATCGGAAAGCTCAAGCCGCGGTACAAACTCGGGCTTCTCTCGAATACCAGCGAATGGCATTTCCAGCACGCAATCAAGACCGTAGATGTATTCCCGCTGTTTGATGCCGTTACTCTTTCATTTGAAGTAGGGGCAATGAAGCCTGCAGACAAGATCTATCAGGACATCCTCACCAAACTTGCGGTACCTCCCGAGGAATGCATCTATATTGATGATATATCCGAGAACGTCGAGGCTGCTGCTCGCCTGGGCATGCATGCTATCAGGTATATCTCTCACGACCAACTTATCGTTGATCTTCACCGTGCAGGAGTACACTTCTAGAACGGCGTGGGGTTTTTGTTTTCCCCGCAATTTGTCTACATTCCCAAGCATGATCCTCACCGACAAACGTATTCTCGAAGAAATGGCAAAGGGATCAATTGTTATTGATCCCTTTGACCGCAGGTATCTTGGGGCCAACTCGTACGATGTTCACCTTGGGAAGAGCCTCGCAGTCTACACAAACGACATCCTGGACTGTAAAGCGCACAACAAGGTAGACCATTTTGAGATTCCGGAAGAAGGGCTTATTCTTCTACCCCACCGTCTCTACCTCGGCGTGACCGAAGAATATACCGAGACACATAAGCATGTCCCCTTCCTCGAAGGAAAGAGCAGCATCGGCCGCCTGGGGATTGATATTCACGCAACCGCTGGAAAAGGAGACATCGGGTTCTGCAATACGTGGACACTCGAGATTTCCGTCAAACAGTCTGTTCGGGTGTACGGTGGGATGCCGATAGGGCAGCTTATCTATTTTGAAGTTACTGGCGAAGTGCTCACACCGTACCAGGCTAAGTCTTCGGCTAAATACAACGTCCGGACCGACCGTCCTGTAGAATCAATGATGTGGAAGAATTTCATCGATCCGTCAACCAGCAAGACAACACAGAAGTCAGGGCAATGAGATTATTCAGGACTTATCTGCTCATTCTGATCGGCCTCTTGATCGTTACCTCCCCTGCCCAATCCAAGCGCCCACTTCGTCTCGGTGATCTATTTTTCATGAAGCGCATATCCTCACCCTCATTGTCTCCCGACGGCAATTGGGTTGCGTATACCATTACCACGCCAGATTTGGAGGCAAACACCAGTTATTCCGAACTGTGGATCTCCTCTATTGACGGAGGAATCACGCAAAGGTTAACAACCCACCCTTCGTCGGGTCGAAACCCTGTTTGGTCACCGAATGGAAAGAAACTGGCATTCGAGTCAAGCCGCTCTGGAGGAAACCAGATCTGGATATTAACATTGGGGGAAGGCGAGCCGAAACAGCTCACCACCATTTCCACAGAAGCCTCGCAGCCGGTTTGGTCACCGGATGCATCCATGATTGCCTTCGTCTCGCGGGTTTTCCCCGAATTCTCCAGCAAGCCATTTGCTCTCAGCGACTCAATGAACCACAGTAGGCTTGAAGAACGAGACCGAACGCCTGTCAAAGCGCGAGTGTATACTCAGCTGCTGTACCGTCACTGGGACAGCTGGAACGATGGGCGAAGAAAGCACATCTTCATCCAGCGACTGGAAAGACCCGAACCACTCGATCTGACACCGGGGGATCGCGACGCCACACCTACGTCATCGACCTTCTCAGCTGGTGCTGACTTCGCCTTTTCACCAGACGGATCGGAGATCGCCTACACCGCCACACCCTACCCCACGCGCACTGAAGCCTGGAATATCAACCACGACATCTACGTCGTCCCCATCACCGGCGGGACTCCGAGGCAGCTCACGACGAACCCCGCCGCCGACGGCGCTCCCCGCTATTCACCCGATGGTCGGTATATTGCCTACCGGGCGCAGTCACGTCCTAGCTTCGAAGCTGATCGTTGGCAATTGATGCTGTACGAGCGCAGGACCGGTTCGGTACGAAGCCTCACAGCCAACTTCGACGCGTCTGTCATCTCCCCCATGTGGGCGCCGGATAGCCACACCCTCTTCTTTGAATCTGAAGCGGAGGGAGAGGTACCTGTCTTTGCCGTCAGTGTTACAGGCAACGATGTCAGAAGGATCGTAGCGGGAAGCACAAATCATGACGTGCAGATTTCCGCGGACGGAACGACGCTAATCTTTAACCGCGTAAGCGCGGTGAGACCGTCGGAGATCTTCACCAGCCGGGTGGACGGCACCCAACTTACAGCGGTCACACACGTCAATGATGACCTCTTTGCGGAACTCGACATCCCGCCTCCTGAGACCATCTCCTATATCGGTGCGGAAGGAACCCCAATTCAGGCGTGGCTGTACAAACCGCCACAGTTTGATCCAACGAAGAGATATCCGCTTGTGATGTTGGTTCATGGTGGACCACAGAATGCTTGGCTGAACAGCTGGTCTTACCGCTGGAATCCACCCCTCTGGGCTGCTCAGGGCTATGTCGTGCTGGCACCCAACCCTCGTGGGAGCACCGGTTTTGGACAGAAGTTTGTGGACGAGATTTCGCACGACTGGGGCGGGAATGCATTTCAGGACCTGGTCAAGGGATTGGATTATGCACAATCACTCCCGTATGTTGACAAACAACGAACAGCAGCTGCAGGAGCGTCTTTTGGCGGCTACATGATTAATTGGTTTCAGGCAAAAATACCTGAGCGTTTCCGAACACTGGTGTGCCATTCCGGGACGTACAACTTCGTTAGCATGTATGGCGAGACAGACGAGGTATGGTTCGATGAATGGGACCATGGCGGGCCACCATGGAAGAGCCCTGAGGACTTTGAGAAGTTCTCGCCACACCGATTTGCGGGAAACTTCAAGACACCCCAGCTCATAATTCACGGACAATTGGACTACCGCGTCCCCGTCGGTGAGGGGATGCAGATGTTTACTGCTCTTCAGCGGCAGGGTATTCCTTCGAAGTTTGTCTACTTCCCCGATGAAGGACATTGGATTCTGAAACCAGCCAATAGCGAATTCTGGCACAAAACCGTCTTCGATTGGCTGGCTTCATATCTGAAGCCCTAGTTGTCACCCCGCTGGCAAGTGACTTGAGAACCAGGGACTTTTGCCGGCGAAAGAGGTGAGAACAACCGCGTAGTCTCCAACGCCCGATCTCCGCTGCATGTGCTGGAGACCGGGTTTTGTTGTCTCAAACCCCTTCAATTAATATTGCCTAAGGCCTTTCTATGCAGCAGCACAGCGAATCTAGCCACGTACTCAAGAACCTCGGCCTCACAAATCTTGGAAACGTATACTGGAATCTCTCTTCTCCCGCCTTGTATGAAGAAGTTGTGCGACGAAGGGAAGGGTGGATCTCCCATCTCGGCCCACTCGTTGTTCACACCGGACATCACACGGGACGCTCTCCGAACGACAAGTTCATCGTCCGCGAACCCTTAAGCGATAACAAGATCGCCTGGGGAAAAGTGAATCGCCCGATGGATGCCTCGAGGTTCGACGCCTTGCACGCCAAACTGTGCGCCTTTTTTCAAGGGCGAGACCTTTTCGTTCAAAATCTCTATGCCGGTGCCGATCCAAAGTATCAGATCCCGGTACGAGTCGTAACAGATTATGCCTGGCACAACCTCTTTGCACGCAATCTCCTCATTCAACCGGAGGAGCCAGTCGTACACACAGGCGCTGAGACTTTCACTATCGTCGACTCCCCCCGCTTCCATGCCACGCCGGAAGCCGACGGGACAAATTCCGAGGTCTTCATCGTCATCAATTTTGCTAAGCGTTTGGCGATCATTGGTGGCACAACGTATGCCGGCGAAATCAAGAAGGCAGTCTTCACCGTGCTCAACTATCTCCTCCCTGAACGCCACGTTCTGCCCATGCATTGCTCAGCAAACACGGGAACCAACGACGAGACCGCGCTCTTCTTCGGCCTCTCCGGGACTGGAAAGACGACGCTTTCCGCCGATCCCGAGCGAGCACTGATCGGGGATGACGAACACGGTTGGAGCGAGGATGGAATTTTCAACTTCGAGGGAGGATGTTATGCGAAGGTCATAAACCTCTCCCCAGAGGCAGAACCAGACATCTATCGCACTACAAGAATGTTCGGAACTATCCTTGAGAACGTCGCGCTCAACTACGACTCACGGCGCATCGACCTTGACGACGCCAGCCTAACCGAGAATACACGCGCGGCATACCCGATTGGGCACGTCAAGAATTATGTCGCTTCCGGACTTGGATCTCACCCCAGGAACATTATTATGCTTACATGTGATGCTTTTGGCGTCATGCCACCGATTTCAGCATTGACCCCAGAGCAGGCCATGTATCATTTCCTTTCAGGGTACACCGCGAAGGTAGCAGGGACTGAAAAGGGAATCGGCAACGAACCCCAAGCCACGTTCAGCGCCTGCTTCGGTGCGCCGTTCATGCCGCTTGAGCCAACCGTCTACGCCAAGCTCCTCGGTGACAAAATTTCGCGGTACAACGTTCAGTGCTGGCTGGTTAACACCGGCTGGAGCGGCGGTCCCTACGGAGTAGGGTCAAGGATGAAAATAGCTCACACTCGAGCAATGGTCCGGGCAGCTATCGATGGGACACTTGGAAACCTACCGACTGTCACTGACCCTGTTTTTGGTCTGCGTTTGCCTACCTCATGCCCGGATGTTCCCAGCGAAGTGTTGAACCCCCGGAACACCTGGAAGAACACTGCTGACTATGACGCGAAGGCGAAGGAACTAGCGGAGAAGTTTAGGACGAACTATGAGCAGTTTGGATAGGTCGGCACCCTCATGAAGGCACTCTCGTACAAAACCTGGGGAGTAGATATAGATCCGGAGGCCCGGGCACAGATGGATGCCGCGATCAGCCTACCGATCACTGTTGCTGGCGCCCTCATGCCTGATGCGCACGTCGGCTACGGCCTGCCTATCGGGGGCGTTCTCGCTACCGATAACGCCATTATTCCGTACGGTGTCGGTGTCGACATCGCTTGCCGCATGATGATCACCATCTTTGAAGTGCCACCTACTGTGCTTCAGGCAGACCAATCTCTCTACAGGAGCGCTATCGAGAAGAACACGAGATTCGGAATCGGTGCAGAGTGGAAGGTGCCCAAGAATCACCCCGTAATGGATGAGGATTGGAACGTCACGGAAGTGACCCGCCAACTCAAGGACAGGGCTCATCGGCAGCTTGGGACATCCGGATCGGGGAATCACTTTGTCGAGTTTGGTGACGTAACGTTTCATGAAGATGCCCTTGGAATCCCTGCCGGTACCTATCTTGGACTCTTGTCTCACAGCGGCAGTAGAAACGTCGGCGCCCAGGTAGCCAACCACTTTACCCGCATTGCAAAGTCTCTTCACCCCGACCTGCAGGGTGCTGCAAGGAACCTGGCGTGGCTCGACATGGATAGTGAAGGACAGGAATACTGGGCAGCAATGGAGCTTATGGGCAAGTACGCCTCGGCGAACCACCATATCATTCACTCCTCCATCATTGACTTCCTTGGACATTCTCTCCTCCGACAGATTGAGAACCATCACAACTTTGCCTGGAAGGAACAGCACCAAGGACGAGACGTCATCGTTCATAGGAAAGGAGCTACACCTGCAGGCAGAGGCGCCGTCGGCATTATCCCCGGCTCTATGGCATCGCCCGGATACATCATCGAAGGTCTTGGCAACCTCGAATCGCTTAACTCAACATCCCACGGCGCGGGGCGAAGAATGTCACGGACTGCGGCAGCCAAGAATTCTACTTGGCGTGAAGTGCTCAACTATCTTCACAATCAGGGTGTGACGTTAATCTCCGCTGGACTGGATGAGGCCCCATGGGCATACAAGGATATCGACGTCGTCATGGCCGCCCAACGGGATCTTGCTCGCACACTCGCAACGTTCAGGCCCAGACTTGTCAAGATGGCTCCTTCTGGCGAACGTCCTGAAGATTAGCCCGGCTCAGGCTCAGAGCGAGTTTTTCTTGATTTGCCTGCGGTCAATTCGTAGATTCTAGGAGACAGATGCAAGCGTCCACTCCTCCGTGAAGAGCTTTACCCAACTCCATATCGGTACTTCACTCCTCACACTCCTTCGCGGCGATATTACCCTACAGGACACCGAAGCCATCGTCAACGCGGCGAATTCGACTCTAATGGGAGGAGGCGGCGTAGATGGTGCAATCCACCACGCGGGGGGGCCAGAAATCTTGGAAGAGTGCCGAGCCATAAGGGCGCAACGGGGAAATCTCCCCACCGGTGAGGCTGTAATCACAACAGCGGGACGGCTAAACGCAAAATATATCATTCACACGGTCGGTCCTATCTGGGTCGGCGGGATACACGGGGAAGACACTCTCCTCGCCAACGCCTACAGGAACAGTCTCACACTAGCTCTTCAAAACCATCTCACCACGATTTCATTCCCTTCAATCAGCACAGGAGCGTATGGATTTCCTGTTGATCGCGCTTCTCGGATCGCATTCACAACGGTAAAGCAGTTCGTCCAGGCAAACCCATCGATTAGGGAAGTTCGCTTTGTTGTTTTCGACGAGCATGCCGAACGAACGTATGCCGCACTGTTCAACGAAACAAACGCGCCGCTGCAGGCCAAGGATACATGAGTACTCTCCAGACCCCTCTCTACCATAGGGTTCTCTTCCCGGAGCATTCCGCCGCCGACAGACATCCGGCCATGATCATGCTTCACGGCAGAGGTTCAGACGAAGAGGATCTTCTCGGAATCGCTCCGATGCTTGACCAGCGCTTTCTGGTCATCAGCGTGCGTGCGCCTTACCAGTTTCCCTATGGAGGGTTCACCTGGTACGATCTTGAACAGGGAGGTCCGCCGGACCTTTCAATGTTCAACGAAAGCTATCGGAAACTGTCAGTGTTTCTCGACGATGTCATCGCTGGATATCCCATCGACCCTTCACGTGTGATCCTGTTCGGGTTCAGCATGGGGACGGTAATGTCTTTTGCCCTTGGGCTCACGCGGCCCGAGAAAATTCGCGCAGTCGCCGCCAACAGCGGGTATTTACCTGAAGTTCCATCGCTTACCTACCGGTGGCAGGAGCTTGCTCGCACAGAATTCTTCATCACTCACGGCACAGAGGACCCCATTATTCCCATTGCCCTCGCACGCAGGGCACGCGAGCTGTTGGCCACATCGAACGCCTCAGTGACATACAAAGAGTATCCGATGCCCCATACGCTTGGCGATAGAGCACTCGCTGACGTCCTTGCATGGACGAAACTGTTTGCAGGAGACCATCCCTGATGCTCCTTCATGATGTCGCACTTTACGGCGGGTTCGTTGCGTTTATCCTGCTCATGCTGGCAATCGATCTTGGGGTCTTCAATCGGCAGGCTCATGTCGTCTCCCTGAAGGAAGCTGTTCTCTGGAGTATCATCTGGACGATTGTAGCCCTTGCTTTCAATGTAGGTGTTTTCTATTTCGAGGGTACGACGAAGGCCTTGGAGTTCTTTACCGGGTACATTGTTGAGCGTTCTTTGTCATTCGACAATATTTTCGTCTTTGTGCTGATCTTTTCGTACTTCGGCGTCCCCTCAAAGTATCATCACCGCGCACTCTTCTGGGGAGTCGTCGGCGCCCTCATCACACGAGCTCTCTTCATAGCCGCGGGTGCTGCCCTCATCTCGCGCTTCGAGTGGATTCTCTATCTGTTTGGGGCCATTCTGATTGTAAGCGGGTGGAAGATGCTGCGGAATAAAGACATCGAGGTTCATCCGGACAAGAACATTTTTATCCGAGCTGCACGTAAGATTTTCCCAGTCGCCTCCGGCTTCGAAACAGCGAAATTCTTCGTCCGAAAGAACCGCATCCTTTATATCACGCCCCTTTTCCTTGTTCTCCTTACTGTGGAAACAACCGATATCGTTTTTGCCGTTGATTCCATCCCGGCGGTTTTTGGGGTAACACAGGATCCGTTTATCGTCTTCACGTCAAATATCTTCGCCATCCTCGGCCTCCGGGCAACGTACTTCTTGCTGGCTGGTGTCATGGAGACATTCCATTACTTGAGCCATGGTCTGTCGCTCGTGTTGGTGTTCATCGGCACGAAGATGCTGCTCGCTGACGTTGTCCATCTCTCCATTACCGTTTCCCTCGGCGTTGTCCTGACCATTCTCATCATCGCCGTGCTGGCTTCCATTGCAAAGCGCCACCGCGAAGCAAAGACCAGCAGTGCTAAACCGCGCACATAGCTAGCCGCTGTATTGTTCCCTCTTGCTATACATAGCGCGGGGCCGGCCCTCATGCGAGAACCGGCCCCAGGAAACGAGTGAGGAGCAATGAGTGCAGCAGCTACTTGGTCAGCGCAGGTTGTGTGGCAGGCTTCCTAACCGAACCTCCGATTCCATCGGTGGGTTCTTGAGCATCCCGTACGGCCATCGCGGTGACGTTGACGATGTCGGCGACCTCATTGCCCGGAATCAACGCATAGACGGGTTTCCGGATGCCGAGGAGGATCGGTCCGATCATTTCCGCCCCGCCAAGTTTCGACAGCAACTTGTACGCGATGTTAGCTGATTCCAGGTTCGGACAAACGAGCAAGTTGGCCCCGCCCTTCAACGTACTAAATGGGAAGAGTGACTCCAGGATTTCCGTAGAAACCGCAGTGTCCGCCATCATCTCACCGTCGACCATCAGATCCGGCGCACGACGTTTTACGAGCTCCGCTGCCAACGCCATCTTCTTTGCCGATGGATGATTCGTGCTGCCAAAGTTGCTGAACGACAACATCGCAATCCTGGGTTCGATATCAAAGGTCCGCACCTTCTCCGCTGCCATGATTGCAATGTCAGCTAGTTGTTCTGCGGTCGGGTCGAAATTGACCGTGGCATCTGTGATGAAGCGGATGTCATTCTTGAACACAAGCATATAGAGCCCGGCAATCGTCGACGTCCCCGGGCGAGCTCTGATGATCTGCAGCGCAGGGCGGATGGTCTCTGGATATGACGTTGTAAGTCCTGCCACCAGGCCATCTGCTTCGCCGCTGTAGACCATCATCATCCCATAATTGATTGGCAGACGGACATGAGCGCGTGCGTCGACATGTGTGGATCCCTTCCGCTTGCGGAGATCATAGTACTTGCTCACATGCTCGTCGAATTTCGGAGATGTAGCGGGGTTGATGATCTCCACACCCCCGAGATCCAGATCGAGCATTTTTATCCTCTCTTGAATGACCTGTTGGTCCCCGAGCAGGATGGGCTTCGCGATCTCCTCGTCCAGAATGATCTGGGTGGCACGCAGGATCTTCTCCTCCGTTCCTTCGGGGAAGACGATCCGCTTCGGCGCTTTCTGCGCTTTGTGAATGACAACTCGCATCATGCTCTTTGATCGTCCGAAACGGGCTTCCAGTTGATCACGGTAGGCATCGAGGTTTTCGATGGGCTTCCGCGCCACACCTGTCTCCATCGCGGCCTTCGCAACTGCAGGGGCTTCCCAGAGAAGAACACGGGGATCAAGAGGCTTGGGAATGAGATAGTTGCGGCCAAAGCGGAACTTCTCGCCACCATATGCCTTGATGACCGAGTCCGGCACGTCTTCTTTGGCAAGTGCAGCCAATGCATGTGATGCGGCAAGCTTCATGTCGTCGTTGATTGCCGTCGCCATCACGTCGAGGGCACCACGGAAGATGAAGGGAAAACCCAGGACGTTGTTGACCTGGTTAGGATAATCTGAGCGGCCTGTTGCTATCACGACATCTTTTCGGGCGTCCATGGCGTCTTCAGGCGAAATCTCGGGATCGGGATTTGCCATGGCAAAGATGATAGGATCCTTTGCCATAGTCTTCACCATCTCCTTTGTCAACACACCTTTGACTGAAACACCGGCAAACACATCGGCGTCCTTCACTGCATCGGCCAGCGTGCGAGCTTTGGTGTCAGCAGCGAAGAACTCTTTGTACGGATTCATACCTTCCTTGCGCCCTTTGTAAACCACGCCTTTTGTATCGACAAGGGTCAAGTTCTCCTTCTTCACACCGAGCTTGAGATAGAACTTCGCACAGGCAATCCCAGCTGCGCCAGCACCGCTGAATACCACCTTCACGTTCTGGATTTTCTTCCCCACAATTTCGAGGCCGTTCATCAGTGCAGCTCCCGAGATGATTGCCGTCCCATGTTGGTCGTCGTGAAAGACAGGGATATTCATCATCTTCTTGAGCTCTTCCTCAATATGGAAGCACTCAGGAGCTTTGATATCCTCAAGATTAATTCCACCGAAGGTCGGCTCAAGCGCTTTCACGATCTTGATGATTGCTTCAGGATCATGAGAGTCAACCTCAATATCGAACACATCGACGTCAGCAAATCTCTTGAACAGTACACCTTTCCCCTCCATCACGGGCTTTCCCGCCGCAGCTCCGATGTCGCCGAGCCCGAGAACTGCCGTTCCGTTGCTCACTACCGCAACGAGATTTCCTTTTGCTGTATACTTGTAGACATCTGCCGGATTCGCCGCAATCTCGCGGCAGGGCTCGGCCACACCCGGCGTATAGGCCATTGACAGATCCCGCTGGGTAACACACGGTTTCGTCGAGATAACTTCAATCTTACCGCGGCGACCTGTACTGTGGTAGTCAAGGGCATCTTGCTTTCGAATCATTCCCATAATGGTAACTCCTCAATGGTAGGACTCTCTTTGGAATGGGGTGCAGGACAACTCAAGGAACTTCCGGAAGGGCGCGAAGCTCATGCCATACTGTAAGGTAGGAGAAAATCGGCAGGAGGTCAAATTCCAAAGTCGTGAATTCTTGATATTTGGGGCAGGTTTTTGTATTGTGAACAAACCACTGGGTACCAAACCTCGAATTGTACATGCGGTGTCCTCCCCCCAATCCCCGGACCAGGCAAAAGCCTATAACCGGTTAAAGCTCATTATCGGAATTGTCTCTTCCGCTCTCACTCTTCTGGTACTAGGGGTTCTTGTAGTGTCAGGGTATTCGCGCACTCTCGCCGAATGGGCCATGAAGAGCACTTCCTACACCTACATTGCGTTATTGCTCTTTACGGCCGTGATCGCCTCTATGGAATTTGCTGTCACCCTTCCACTCAGTTTCTATTCTGGGTATGTTCTTGAGCATCGGTTCAACCTTTCAAACCAGTCACTGGGACGGTGGACGTGGGAGTATGCCAAAGGAGTTCTTGTAAGTGCTCCGATTGCCGTCGTACTCGTGGTCATGCTCTATTCTTGTCTTGACCATTTTGGTGAATGGTGGTGGCTCCCTCTGGGTGTAGTTCTTACTCTGTTCACCGTGCTATTTGCGCGACTGGCACCGGTGCTGCTTCTTCCGCTCTTCTACAAGTTCGTCCCTTTGGAAGACGGTTCACTCAAGCAACGGATTGTGAACCTCTGTCGCGGCGCCGCCCTTCGCTTCGAGGGAGTGTACACATTCGATATGAGCAAGAATACGAAGAAAGCCAACGC
>Ga0153915_10000890_pt1 | contig 27679 bp, 17 predicted proteins | sample Opewatmetagenome_2_FD_107003 | JGI IMG/M metagenome (GOLD analysis project Ga0153915, IMG submission 107003) | Freshwater wetland microbial communities from Ohio, USA - Open water 3 Core 3 Depth 3 metaG | ecosystem: Environmental > Aquatic > Freshwater > Wetlands | place: USA: Ohio, Lake Erie...
TAAGGCGGAAATGAACTCTATGCACGGCTTGATGAAACGCTGTTCGAAATGAGTGGCTATCTGCTTCACGTAAAGGGCCGCTCCACCCCCGTGAGGCACTGCGATGACCAGCGCGACGAGCGACACCATGACGGAGCCGGCGACCAGCGGGATCACGCCGTACCAGTCCTGCCAGAAGCTGGCCGTGAGCCACTCGCGTCCGAACAGGAAAGAGGTGAACGACTCCCACCAGCCCACCGGCTTGTGGCTGTCCCAGGCGGCGGCCTGCCGCTCGGTATCGGAGAGGCTCGCGACGAACGTGCGTGCAAGCCGCTGGAACCTGGCGAGCTTCTCCTGAAGGCCGGGCGCCGAAAGCGCCGGTGCCGAGGCCAGGGCGGTCTCAAGATCCTTCGCAAACTGGCGGTTGGTTTCCCGAAGCGCGGGAAGGGTCGCGAGCAGCGGCTTCAGCTCCGCGTCAGAATCGACCTCGGCGACACTCACCGCCCCGGCCTCGCGCGTCCGTCCCTCCGCCAACAACTGCCGGCGCTCCTCCTGTTTGTCGACCTGGAGGAGAAACTTCGTCTTGATTTCGCTCGCCGCCTCCGTGAGGTCCGAGACCATCCCGCGCAGCGGGACGACGGCTTCGTCAAAGCGGGCGGCAAACGCATCGAACGCGGCCAGCGCGGCGCCGGCCTCCGCGGGCGACCGGCGGCGCTCCGACACCAGGTACTGGTACTCCCGGAGCCGGAGGTCGGAGAGGGCGCGGTTCAGCGCCGTGTGCGCGTTAGCCTCCTCGCGGAGCAGGTCGACAAACTCGAGCCCGGCGCGGCGGTAGACCAAGAGGTTCCGGTGGTTCTGTCCGATGAATCCGACGCCCTCCCTGAAGAGGAATATCGTGATCAGGGCAAGCACCACGACGGAAACCACGGCGTTCCCCCCGAAGAAGTACTTGACCGCGTCGTCGAACGTGAGCCCCAGGAAGCGCAGGCGGCGGCGCTTCACATTGAATTCCCTGGCGGGCGCTGGATCCATGAGGACGGGATTGGCCGGATGCTATGAGCCGGAAGAGAAACGACACAAGCCCGCCGGCTTACCCGCGCGGGCTTGTGCGCTTGACATAACTCAGCACCAAATGATCAGCGGACCGGAACAAAACCGATCTTGCCGGCAATCGCCTGCCCCTCGTCACTCAGGGTGAACTCGAGGAACTTGGCGGCTTCGCCGGTCGGCTCCCCGTTGGTGTAGTAGAACGTCGGGCGGGCATAGGGATACTTCTTGGCGAGCACCGTCTCCTTGGCGGGAAGCGTGCCCTCGATCGAGACCACCTTCATGCCGGGCTCGTTGATGTAGGCGAGGCCGCAGTAGCCGATGCCGTTCGGATTCTTGGCCACCTCGGCGACGATCTGCTCGTTGCCGGCCATCTTCTGCGAGGACGAGGTGTAGTCGCGCTTGTTCATCGCGAGGTCCTTGAAGTCCGAATACGTGCCGGAGGAGGTGTTGCGCGTGTAGATGGAGATCTTGCCCGGGTTGCCGCCGACCGCCGACCAGTCGGTGATGTCGCCCGCGAAGATCTGCTCGACCTGGCGCTTCGTCAGCGTGGAGACCGGGTTCGAGGCGCTCACGACGACGGCGATGCCGTCATAGGCGACGATCGTCGGCTTCATGTTGACGCCCTTGGCCTGCGCGGCCGACATCTCGGTCGCCTTGGCGCGCCGGGAGGACATGCCGATCTGGGCCGTGCCGTCGATGATCGCGGCGATGCCCGTCGTCGAGCCCTCGGCGGCGATCTCGAAGCTCACGCCGGGATTCTTCGCCTTGTATTCCTCGGCGAGCATCGGCACGAGTTTCGCGCCGAGCGTGTCCGAGCCCTTGATGACGAGCTTCTGGGCCTGGGCGGCGCCGGCCGTGAGGAGCGCGGTGAGAATAAGGAGAGTCTTTTTCATGTTCTTGTCGTAGAGGATTGATGATTCAGCCCGTGGGGCCGTTCAGAACTTCGCCACGAGGTCGATCTGCAGCAGCTGCGAGTGGTCAATGTTGGCGAGCGTGTAGGTGAGGTTCTTCTGCATCGCCGTCGTGTAGAAGTAGGTGAGGTTCAGGTTGCAGAAGTCAGTCAGATTATAGCTGCTCGAGAACTTCCATCCCTGCTGGCACAGCTTGCCGAAGGCGAAATCGGAGTCGCTCGTATTGGGGTCGACGGCGGCCAGGCCGATGCGGCGGTAGTCGAGCTTGAGGCTGTAGTCGCCCTGGACCTTGCCGGTGCCCTGGCTGTAGCCGATGCCCGCGAGCCAGGCCTCGGCGCCCTTGCTCCACTTCGTGCTGTCCACGCCGTACACCTTGTAGGCCCGCGTGCCGGCCAGGAGATTGTAGGAGGAATCCCAGTAGAGCTTGAACGCGCTTCCGGCGCCGGCGACATTGGCCCAGTTCACCTCGCCGCCGAACGTCAGGTAGTTCTGCGCCCGGGTCGATCCGTTGAAGGCATTCTCGTTGGTCGCGGCGTCGATGCCGGACTGGTTGTAGGCGGCATAGCCGGGGGCGAGAACGATGCTGTTGAGGTTGCTCGGGCCGAACCAGTGCGTGTACACGGCCTGCTGCTCGAAGAGCCAGGCATCGCGGCCGCCGGGACCGGCCGTCTTTTCGGTGCGGTCTTCCATGATGTCCTGCAGCGCGCGGATCTCGAAGGTGTCCTTGCCGCTCAGGAAGTATTTGTAGATTTCGCTAACGCCCTGGGGGTTGATGTCGGCATCCCAGCGCAGGTCGGTCGTGTAGAGAGGGTTCTTCTGCTTGCCGAAGACCAGCGCCCAGTTCCGGTTGGGCTGCCAGCCGATGTAGGCGCGGGCGAGGTAGATGCTGTAGTCGTCGTTGGCGGCGGCGAACGTCTGGTTGCCCGAATCGGCGGCCTGGCCGGTCTCAAGGGCGAAGCCCGCGGTCCAGCCCTTCTGCAGCGCGACATCGCCGTTCAGGCGGAAGCGGAAGCGCTCGCGCACGCGCTCGTTGGTAACGAGCACCGGGCCGCTGGCGACCGCCGGCGCCTGGGTCTCGATCTGGTGCCTCATGCGGAGATCACCGGAAATCTTAAACTCGCTGATCGCCGAACTGAGGTTGAGCTTGCCCGCTGCGGAGTTCGCGGCGAAGTCCTTCACCAACTCAGCGCGGACCTGCTCGGCCTCCTGGTCCGTCAGCATGCCTTTCTTGACCAGAAGGTCGATCAACGGACCGCTGTCCTGGGCGCGGAGCCCAGCCGCCAATAAAAGAGCGCTGCCGATGAGCGCCAGCCGTTTGAACAAGTGCTTTGACATAAGGTCTTGGGTTGTCGGATTAGGTTGTGCCATGCGCGGATGCGCGCCTGCGGCTTCCAAGATCGCAGCCGATTGTTACGGAACGATGGCGGCGCCGTTACGAGGGGGTGATTGTTCTGACGGATCGTCGACAACACGCGCCACTGGTGCATATTTGCAGCAGGTTTGACTGATGCGGATCGTGCGAATCCGATCCTGGATTCCGGCAGGGACATCCCCAAGGCCGTTCTCCGCGCCTTGACATGGCACCCTGTATTCCCTTCAAGTCGGAGATACGAATATCTGATCCGCAGATACTTACGAAAAAAGAGCCTATCCCTAACACTTTGGTTTGTGCTCCGGGTCGCAGATGCCGATCAGGATATTGACTACGATAATCGAGCTGCCCCGCCCTGCTGAAAGGCCAGTCTTCCCAGACACCAACCTCATGAGTACGCCCGCAAAGAGGAGAATCCTCTTCGTCGATGACGAGGACGGGGTGTTGATTGTGCTCAAGGCCTTCATCCAGCGGGTCGCCGAGGGATGGGAGGGCGAATTCGTCAAGAGCGGCGATGCCGCCCTGCAGGCCCTGACGCGCAGACCGTTTGATGTCGTCGTCTCCGATATGCGCATGCCGGGCATCTCGGGAACCCAGCTTCTCAACGAGGTGTTGCGGCGCTATCCCTGGGTCATCCGGATCATCCTTTCGGGTCATGCCGACGAGCACACCGTTCAGGAAAGCGTCGGCATCGCTCATCAGTGGGTGGCGAAACCGTTTGATCTCCAGAAATTCAAGGCGCTGCTCGACAGGATCGCCGCCTCCGCCGGGAGGATGGAGTGCCAAGGTCTCCGCGAACTCGTCGGCAGGATGGGCCATCTGCCCTCCTTTCCCCAGCTCTATTTCGACATCCTCAGGGCACTCCAGTCCTCCACCTGCTCGGCCCAGACGATCGCCGACATCGTGAAGCGCGATCCGGCGCTTTCCGTGAAAATGCTGCAGTTGGTGAATTCCGCGTTCTTTGGCATGGCCCGCGAGATCGCCAACACGACCGAAGCGGTGCAGCTGCTCGGCGTCAGCCGCATCCGCTCGCTTGCGCTGACCCACCACATCCTTTCCACCTTTTCGCAGGCCGCCCTGGAGGGAATTTCGCTCGACGAGGTCTGGGCACATGGGCTGAGGACCGCGACCTGGGCGCAGCAACTCGTCAGCTGGCAGGGAGGCGGTCGCTCGGACCAGGATCTCGCGTTCACCGGAGGGATGCTGCACGACATCGGGCATCTCCTGTTCGCGGTGAACCTCGCCGAGCCCAGTCGCGAGATCCTCACCCTGGCCCGCGAACGGCCCTGCAGCCTCTACGAGGCGGAGAAAACCGTGCTTCACAATACTCATGCGACGGTCGCGGCTTATCTGCTGGGCATCTGGGGCCTTCCGATCCCGCTGGTCGAGACGGTCGCCCTTCACCACGAGCCTTCGGCCTCGGCAAATCGGACCTTTGATGCGCTCGGTGCCGTGCACGTGGCCAGTTTCTGGAGCTACGGCCAGAGCCGGATCGGGAGGACCATCCCCGCTGTGCCACTCGACATGACCTACCTCCGGGAGGTCGGCGTCCACGGCAAGATCGAAGCTTGGAGGGCCAAGCTGATCGGCACCTGAGAGGAGCCGCCGCCTGCATTGCCAGGTTTCGCCCCGCCCCGGGACGGCCGCGACTATTGCTCCGCTTCCACTGTCGTGAGCTCGATCAGCTTGTGGAGCGACTCGAAATGGCGGCTCAGCTCGAAGTCGCCGCTGATGTCGCCGACGACACGGTCGAACAACACCTTCTTGTCGGCCTTGAGCGCCTGGATGCGCTCCTCGATCGTGCCGGCGGTCACCATGCGATAGACGAAGACGGTGTTCGTCTGGCCGATGCGGTGCACGCGGTCCACCGCCTGCATCTCCACCGCAGGATTCCACCACGGGTCGAGCAGGAAGACGTAGTCCGCCGCATGCAGCGTGATTCCCGTGCCCGCTGCCTTCAGGCTCACCAGCATAACCGCCGCGCCTTGGGCGCTCTGGAATCCCTGCACCGGTTTCTGCCGGTCGAGGGTCATGCCGGTCAGTTCGAACCGCGGAAGATCGGGGAAACTCGCGGCGAGCGCCTCGCGCACGCGGTTGAGGAACATGACGAACTGGGAGAAGACCACGACCTTGTGGCCGCTGCCGATGATCTCGGCCAGTTTCTCCAGGAGCAGGTTGAGCTTGCCGCTATCGGTGATCGGCGCCTTGAGCCAGGGCAGCATGTCCGGGTCGCAGCAGGCCTGCCGCAGCCGCGTCAGCAGCGCGAGGAACCCGAATGATTTCTCGCGCATGGCGGCGCCAAGGTCGTCGCCGAGCCGGCCCAGGCCCTCCGTGCAGATCCGCGCATACTCGGCGCGCTGCAGGTCGGTGAGCGGGCAGAAAAGGTCCATCTCCACCTTCGGCGGAAGCTCCTGCGCCACTTCGTCCTTCGTGCGCCGGAGGATGAACGGGGACACCTGCTGGCGCAGCCGCATCAGCGTGGCCGAGCGGTCGGCCGCCAGCGTCGACTCGAAGGTCTGGCGCGTCCCGAGCAACCCGGGGAGGAGGAAGCGGAAGATCGACCACAGGTCGAGCTGCCGGTTCTCCAGCGGCGTGCCCGTGAGCACCAACCGGTGCCGCGCCCGGAGCGAGATCGAGGCATGGGTGACCTTGGCGTCGGGGTTCTTGATGAATTGCCCCTCGTCGAGCACCGCGTAGCCGAACTCCACCTGGTCGAGCAGGTGCCGGTGCTTGCGCAACTGCGTGTAGCTCGCCAGCCAGATGACCGGATCGCGCCGGAGCGTGAAGTCGTGCCCAGACTTGAGGACGTCGCACTCGAGCTGCGGGAAGAAGTGCGCCATCTCCTCGCGCCAGACGGGGACCACGCTCGCCGGGCAGACCACCAGATTTGGGAGGCCCTTGACCGGACGCGTCGCGAGCAGAGTCAGCACCTGGAGCGTCTTGCCCAGGCCCATCTCATCAGCCAGCAGGCCATGGCAGCCGACCTCGCAAAGGTGGTGCATCCACTCGACGCCGCGCCTCTGGTAGGGTCGCAGCACGTCCGGCAGGGGAGGCAGAGGAGCCGCCTGGGACAGCACCCTCTGGCGCCATGCCTCGACCTCCTCCGAAAGCGTCAGTTTCAGCCGGTCGTCGTTGTAAAGCGAGAACACCAGGTAGGGGGGCAGGACGCCGTCGGCCGGCAATGTCTCCTCGACGGTCCGGCGCCACTGGGTCAGTGAATTCCACTTCTCCGCGGCCACCGATACGATGCCAATCCCCGGGAGAATCACGGCCGAGCCGTTGCGGCAGCTGAGCTGCGAGACTTCGTCATCGGTGAGCAGCCGCTTCCCGGCGCGGAAGAGCCAGCGGAGCTTCAATCCGGAGCCGTCCGCCTTTTCGGCAAAAGCCTCGATCTCCACGGACTGCTCCCCGAGCGCCAAGCTCTCCGCATGGGCATCCAGATCGATGGTGAAATACCGCCGCCATATCGGAAGCACTGTTTTGAGGAAGCTCGGGATCTCCGGGAGCAGGCCGAGAATGTAGGAATGCGAGTCCTGCTGATAATGGAAATGTGCCTTCCGGGCATACGTCGTCAGGCAGATGAGCTTGCCCCGCTCGCTCGAGTTCACATGGCCCGGCAGGCCTTCCTCGGACACCTCGGCGCCATGGTCGGGGGCGCCGCCATTGCCATTGCCTCCTTCATGCCCACTCCCGTTCCCGTGGCCATTTCCATGGCCGTTGCCATTACCGTTTCCATTGCCGTTGGCCTGGCCAAGGGCCGGAGTTTTCGCCCCTTGGGGATCGAGCCAGAAAGCCTCGAAGGAGAGACCCTCGCTCCTGGTCCGAAACACGAGAAGCAGGTTGCGCGCAGCCCCGCCGTTCCGGCCATTGGCTGAGGTTCCGTTCTTTTCCGGACTCTGGGCCGGCACAGGTTCCGGGGGAAGCTCGCTGGGCACCGGCGAGATCTCGTCAGCCACCAACTCCTCGATCTCGTGCAACCCTGCCACGGCTATCGCCCGCGAGAGCTCGACATCGGTTGAGGACGACCGCACGGCCACCCCGTCAGATCCCCAGTCGATGACCGCGTAGTCCTCCTTTTTTTCGACCTTGCGGTGGATGATCGCATCATTGGCGGTCAGCTCGATCTCGCGGATCTCGCTGTTCCTGTATATCTCCCTCCCCTGCTCAAGCTGCGTCGCACTGAAATAGGCCGACCAATCGGGTTCCAGACGGCCGAACCAGACCTCAAGGGACTGGGGAGTGTAGATGCGCTTCGGTCCGTGCCTTTGCATCGAGCTGAAAGGTTCATCGTAGAAAGGCCTCCCTGCCGTGCAACTCCGAATTCCACCGCGGGGATGTCATACGGCACTATTTTCCTAATCCATTGATACCCCGAGCTATAAACTTCCAATTTTGTCACATAATCGCCACATCGCCGTCACATCAGCTCGCGATTCTTTCGGCAAATGGGACCTGACTTGATCTGGAGCAGTGGAATACGCGCCGGCACCGGGCGTCGACAGGGTTTCTCCATCCTGTGAAAATCGCCCTGGTGACTGAGACCTTTTTCCCGGAGATCAACGGCGTTTCCCTGACGTTCGGAATCCTTAGCCGGAAACTCGGTAAGCGCGGACATACGGTGACTGTTTTTCGGCCTAAACGATCAGATCTACCTGATAATTCGAGTCATCCAGAATTCCACGAGATCCAGGTGCCAGGTTTTCCGATCCCCGGCTATCCGTTGCTCCGACTGGGGATGCCGGCTGGACGCCGGCTTTCGGTCCTCTGGCGACGCGATCGGCCGGACATCGTCCACATCGCCACGGAAGGCCCTCTTGGGGCATCAGCGGTTTCAGCCGCCCGTCGCCTGGGCATACCGGTCACCTCGAGCTTCCATACCAATTTCCACACCTACGCCGGCCTTTACGGCTGGGGCGCCCTCAGGTCGCTGACGATCGCCTGGCTCCGCTACGTCCATAACCGGACCTGCCGCACCCTGGCCCCGACCGCCGAACTTTGCACCGAGCTTTCCGCTCTCGGGTTTGCTGGGCTCGGAGTGCTTTCCCGGGGAATCGACACCCACAAATTCTCTCCGGGGCTCCGTTCCGCCGCGTTGCGCGCCCGCTGGGGGGCCGCCGGCGATGAACCCGTCCTCATCCATGTGGGACGCATGGCGCCCGAGAAGAATTATCCTCTGCTTTTTCGCGCGTACGAAGCCATGCGCTCGGTCGAACCCCGCCTCCGCTTCGTGCTCGTCGGCGACGGCCCCCTGCGCCGTTCGATGGAGGCGGACCATCCCGAATGTATCTTCACCGGGTTCATTTCCGCCTCGGACCTTGCGCAAGCGTACGCCTCGGCCGACCTCTACCTGCACCCCAGCCTGACGGAGACATTCGGCAACGTCCTCACCGAAGCCCTCGCTAGCGGATTGGCGGTGGTAGGATTCGACTACGCAGCCGGCCGCGAATGCATCCGCCACCGCGGAAACGGGTTGCTCGTTCCCTGCGACGATCCTGGCGGCTTTGTCGCAACCGCCGTCGGCCTTGTGCGCGACCCCGCCCTCCAGCAGAGGCTCCGGAAGGCTGCCGCAGCCTCTTGCATCGAACGTTCCTGGGATGCCGTTGTCGAACAGTTCGAAAAAGAGCTTTCAACAGCCGCGGGCCTGTCATGAGCAAGATCCTCATCCTCACCGCCGGTTTCGGGGAAGGCCACAATGCAGCCGCCCGAAACATCGCCGCCGCCGCCGACTCCCTGGGCGGCCCGGGCACGGCCTGCATCGCGGACCTGTTCGCCCTGACATCACCCCGCATCGACCGCTGGTCGCGACGCGCCTACCTGGCGGCGATCAACCGCACTCCCCGCCTCTGGAGCCGATTCTACCTCTGGATCGACCGCAGCCGTCTTCTCCCCCGGCACCTCTGGCTCTTCAGGGAGCAGACCCGCTTCTTGGCGATACTCCTGCTCCGGGAACAGCCCTCAGTCGTCTGCAGCACCTATCCGACCTACGCCTTTCTGCTCAACCAGCCGGAGTTCCACTCGGTCTCCCATTACAGCGTGGTCACCGATTCGATCACGATCAACTCCCTCTGGACCCGCCCGGCCTGCTCCGGCTGGTTTGTGCCGAATTCCGATACCGCGGCGGTCCTGCGGGAGAGAGGCATCCCCCCCGACAAGATCCACGATCTGGGGTTTCCCGTCTCCTCGTTCTTCCTCGAAAACGCAGGCAGGCTCTCTCCTCCCAATCTAGCCGCAGGAGAAGCCCCGCGTGTTCTCTACATCGTGCATTCCGGGCTCAGCCAGGCGGAACCCACCGCGCGCCTCCTCCTCGCCGAGCCCGGCTGGCAAGTGACGATCGCGGTCGGCCGCGACGAACGGCTTCGCCGCAGGCTGGCGCCGCTCGCCTCAGCCCGCACTCCTCCCGCTGCCGTGCTGGGCTGGACCAACGAGGTTCCCCGGTTGCTGATGACCCACAACGTCGTCATCAGCAAGGCGGGCGGGGCGACCACCCAGGAAGCCATCGCAGCCCGCTGCCCTATGCTCATCAATCAGATCGTCCCGGGCCAGGAGGAGGGGAATTTCGAGCTGCTGCGCAGGCGCGGAATCGGCACCCTCGCCGAATCTCCCGAGAGCGTGATCGCCGCGCTTCGAAAGGCCTTCGCCGACCGGGGCTCCACGTGGATGCGCTGGCGCGACGCCCTCTCCCCCATCTCGAGACCGAACGCCTGCTTGGCGATTGCCGCGCGCCTGCTCGAGTCGTCTCCTGTCTTGCTGTGAAGACACGCTTTATCCTGAACCCGTGCTCCGGAAAGAATCGCCGTAGACCCCGGCTCGCGTCCGGGATCCAGGACTTCATCTGCGAACGCGGGCTCGATGCCGGCCTCGTCTTCACCGAGCGGCCCGGCCATGCCACCGAGCTCGCGCTCGCCGCCCTCGACGAGGGCTGCCAGCGCATTGTCGCCGTCGGTGGCGACGGGACCATGAATGAGGTCGCCAAGGCCCTCGTCGGCACCGGCGCAGCCCTGGCCCTCGTCCCGTGCGGGTCGGGCAACGGCCTCGCCCTTCATCTCGGGATCCCCACCGACCCGCCAAGGGCTCTCGCGCTCCTCGCAGATCCCCGCGCCCGCGTCGTCGCCATCGATTCCGCCACGGCAAACGGAATCCCCTTCTTCAACGTGATGGGCATCGGCTTCGACGCCGAGATCAGCCGCCGGTTCAACCGCCTCACCCGCCGCAGCCTTCCCGCCTACATCCGGACAGGCATCGCCGCCCTTCTCCGGCACAACACCGAATGGGTCACGATCCAAGCCGGCGGCGGCTCGCGCCACTCGATCGAGGTGTTCCTCGTGGCGGTGGCGAACTCCGACCAGTACGGCAATTTCGCCCGCATCGCTCCCGGGGCCGACATCGCCGACGGCCTGCTCGACCTCGTCGCCGTCAGGCGGCCCGGCTTCCTTGGCTCATGCTTGCTCGCGAGCCGCCTTTTCCTCGGGAATTTCCACCGGAGTCCCCGGGTTCTCCGGCTGCAGGCTCCCCGCTTCATCATCGAGCGCCCGGCGGCCGGCTTCCTCCACGCCGACGGTGAGACCCATTCGACCGGCTCGGTGGTCGAGATCGCCGTCCGCCCCCGCAGCCTGCGAATCCTCGTTCCCGCCACCTGCCCGCTCGACGCCGATCAGCCCTTTCTCACGTGACCATCGAAAAACCGCGCCTCAAGGCCCGCACCGTCATCATCTCCGACGTCCACCTCGGCACCTCCGAGTGCAAGGTGCAGGAAGTGAATCATTTTCTCCGACACGTCCGCTGCGAAACCCTCATCCTCAATGGCGACATCATCGACGGGTGGCAACTCAAGCGCTCCGGGCAGTGGACAAAGGCCCACACCCGATTCATCCGGATCGTTCTCAAGATGCTCGAGAAGCGCGATACCCACGTGGTCTACGTGCGAGGCAACCACGACGACATCCTGGCAGCGTTCCTCCCGCTTCAGTTCGAGGGACTCGAGATTGTCGAAGACTACATCCACGAGACTCCGCAGGGTCGCTACCTCGTTCTACACGGCGATGTCTTCGACACCGTCACCAAGAACCTCGCCTTCCTTTCGCACCTCGGCGACTGGGGCTACCAAGTCCTTCTGAAGATCAACCGCGCCTACAACATCTGGCGCGCCTGGCGCGGAAAGGAGTACTGGTCGCTGAGCCGCGCGATCAAGGCACGGGTCAAGTCGGCGGTCAGCTACGTCTCCGATTTCGAGGATCACATCGCTTCGCTGGCGCGCGAGCGCGGGTGCATCGGAGTGATCTGCGGCCACATCCATACCGCCGCCGACAAGAGGATCGAGGGCGTCCACTACCTCAACTCGGGCGACTGGGTCGAGTCGCTCACCGCAATCGTCGAGCACCCCGATGGCGGCCTCCAGCTCCTCAATTTCGCCACATTCTGCCGCGAGTTTCCGATGCCCGTCGAGGAGCCGGCGTCGGAACCCGCCGCCGGACTCCTGGGGGCCTGACGCCCCGGTTTTGCCTCGCCGTTCGGGGAGCGGGGCGTTTCGTTGGGGGCATACATGAGTTCCCCCTCCGCCCCCTCCATCCCCGGGTCGGCGCCTGTCGAGCGCGACGACCGTTTCCCCAACGGGATCCCCTACATCGTCGGAAACGAAGGCGCCGAGCGCTTCAGTTTCTACGGCATGAGGCAGATCCTGTACATCTACCTCACCGCCCTGTTCGTGAACTTCGCTTCCGAGAACACCGTTGCGCCCGACGCGCTCGCGGCAGCCAAGGTCCACGCCACCCAGATCACCCACCTCTTCAATGCCGGCGTCTACCTGTTCCCGATGATCGGCGCCATCCTCGCCGACCGGCTGCTCGGCAAGTACAAGGTGATTTTCTGGGTGTCCCTGGTCTATTGCGCCGGCCAGGCAGCGCTCGCCTTCGGCTCGCACGTGGGAGGCCTCGGCAACATCAGCCTGGCTCAGGCCGTGTTCTTCGCGGGACTCATGCTCGTCGCCGTGGGCTCCGGCGGGATCAAACCCTGCGTCTCGGCAAACGTCGGCGACCAGTTCACCGCGAAGAACGCCCACCTCGTCACCCGCATCTTCCAGATCTTTTACTTCATCATCAATTTCGGCTCGTTCTTCGCGTCGATCCTCACCCCCTGGCTCTACAAGACCTGCGGGCCGGCGGTCGCGTTCGGAGTCCCCGGTGTGCTCATGGCGCTCGCCACCCTCGTCTTCTGGATCGGCCGCAACAAGTTCATCCGCCAGCCGCCCCGCCCCGGAGGCAGGCTCGGCTTCCTCGATTTCCTCGCCTCCTCTCTGTTGGCCACCCCGCTACTCGTCATGGTCGCCGTCGGCGCCACGGTTGCCGAGGAGGTCGTCCGTGCTGCGATGAGCCCTCAGGCAGGCGCCGTGGTTGCCGCCCTCAGCCATATCGCCCATGGCTATTGGCCGCATGCGCTCGTGGCCGTCGGAGGATTCATCCTCGGAGCCATTCTCTTCGTCGTGCGCCAGCAGATCCAGCAGGACACCGGCTTCTTCGCCGTCCTCCTTTACTGCTGGCGTCGGCGCGGTGAGCGCGCCCCGGGCGACGATTTCTGGAAGCCCGCCCGCGCCCGCTTCGGCGACGAGGCGGCCGACGGCCCGCCCGCCGTTTTCCGCATCATCATCGTCTTCTCGATGGTCAGCGTGTTCTGGGCGCTCTTCGACCAGCATGCCTCGACCTGGGTAGAGCAGGCCAAGGCCATGAACCTCAACCTGACCGTCCCCACGATCTTCTGGACCTGGGGCGCTGTCGGCGGACTCGTCGTCGCCGCGCTTTTCGGCGCGGTCTGGCTGTTCCTCTGGGTCGCCAACCACTCCGTCCCCCGCCGGGTCGTCATCAGCTTCTTCGTCGTTCTCGGCGTGTGGGAGGCGGCCGCCCTCGGCCTGCAGTTCGCCTTTGGCGGCACGGCGACGATCACCCTGCTCCCGGCGCAGATGGCTGCGATGAACCCTCTCCTGGTCATGGCAATCATCCCGCTGCTGAACGTCCTCGTCTACCGGCCACTCGAGCGCCGCGGCCGGCCGCTCAGGCCGCTTCAGAGGATGACGATTGGCATGTTCCTCGCCGCCTTTGCCTTCGCGGCGGCCGCGCTCCTTCAGGTGCGCATCGAGGCCGCGGGCCCGGGCCAAGTGCACGTTCTCTGGCAGATCATCCAATTCGCCATCCTCACCACCTCCGAGGTGCTGGTCTCGGTCACGGGCCTCGAGTTCGCCTACACCCAGGCGCCCCGCGCGATGAAGTCGACGATCATGGGCTTCTGGCTGTTGTGCGTCACCTTCGGCAATGTGCTCGTCGCCTTCCTGGCTCCCCTGGAGGCCCTGTCCCTTTCGAAGTTCTTCTGGATCTTCGCCGGGCTGATGGCCGCGGCCGCAGCGGTCTTCGCACTGCTCGCCGCCACCTACAAGGGCAAGGCCTACCTCCAGTCCGCCTCCTGAACGGAGGATCTCCCGCCGTCCCGAAGCCGCGGCGCCCGCCGCGGCTTCCTTTTCGCCCTCGCCGACGCGGGGCTATGCCGGCGGAAGAAATTCCCTCACCACCGCAAGCGTGCGCGCGACGGCGCCGCGGTTGCGGGCATGCCAGGCGGTGACGGCGTCGCTCATGCGCGCGCGGTCCGCCTCGTTTGAAAGCAGTTCCACGCAGGCAGCCACCAGCTCCGTCTCATTCAGCACCTGCCGCGCCGCGCCGCATTCGCGCAGCGAGCGGGAAATCTCGCGGAAGTTCGTCATGCACGGGCCGAATAACAGCGGCTTGCCTACGGCCGCCGCCTCAATTGGCGACTGCCCGCCGTCGTGCGGCGGAAGGCTCTTGCCGCAGAACACCAAGTCGGCCAGCTGCGTGAGCTCGCGCATCTCACCGGTCGTGTCGGCCACCGAGACGTCGACCTCGTGCGGCGCGGCGCCGGCAGAGCGCAGGTGGAATCGCAGGCCTGTCCGGGCAAGCGCGGCGGCGACGACGTCGCGGCGCTCCGCGTGCCTCGGGACGAGCAGCAGCATGACTTTCTGCCCGCGGCTGCGCACCGCCTTCAGCGCCTGCACGAGCGCCAGTTCCTCGCCTTCCCAGGTCGACGAACCGAAAAGCACCAAACCCTCCCCGATTCCAAGCTGCCGGCGCCAGTCGGCCGCCTGCTCGGATGTCAGCGGCGTCAGGGTCACGTCCAGCTTCATGTTGCCCAGCATCCGCAGGCGCTCCGGAGGAAACCCAAGCTCACGAAAGCGTTCCTCGTCCTGGGTGGTGACCGGCAGGCTGCAGGAGATGCTCCCCATCAGCGAGGGCACTATCCGTTTGATCCGCTGCAGCCGGCGGAAACTGCGATCGGAGAGCCGGGCGTTGATCGCCACCACCGGCACGCCCCGGGCGGCCGCCTGCCGGAGATGCTCCGGCCAGCGCTCACCCTCCATCAGGATGGCCATGTCCGGCGCCACGCTCTTCCATGCCCGGGCGCTGATCGGCAACCAGTCGAGGGGGAAATAGCCCACCCCAATCACAAGGGACAGGTATCGGTCGCGCGCGATCTTCTGCCCAGTGCTCGTCGTCGTCGTCAGGTAGACTTCTACTGAGGAATCGGCCTTCAAGGCCTCGAGCAGGGGGCCGATCGCAAGCATCTCGCCCACGCTCACGGCCTGCAGCCAGATCCGGCGCACTCCGGCCCGCCTGGCGGGCAACCCAGGCGTGGCGCCCAGGCGCTGACTGAAGCCCGTGCCGTAACCGCCGCGTTTTCTCATCCTGAACAGATAGTACGGCGCCATCACCAGGAGCGCGGGCACGTACAAAATCCGGTAAAGCCAAATCATTGCTAGATACACATCTGAGCAACCTTGCGCCGGTTTGCGAGGGCGTTTGTGAGGACGCCCTGTTCTCTTGCCATATCCCCCGCCCCCGGCAACCTTCGCCCCATGCCAACTTCTTTGATCCGCCCCCGGTTCTTGCTGCTGCTGACCGCCTGTGCGCTCACCCTCCTCGCGCCCCGTACTGCGCCCGCAGCTCCGCCCGTCTTCTCCCAGGAGCACAGCGACCTGAAAATCGATCCTGCCGCGACCTTCGGCTCGCTGCCCAATGGCGTGAAATATGTCGTCCTCGCAAACAGGGAGCCCAAGGGCCGCGCAAGCCTCCGCCTCGTGGTCGGCTCCGGCTCGCTCTACGAGACCGAGCCCCAGCGCGGGCTCGCCCACTTTCTCGAACACATGGCGTTCAACGGCAGCGCCCACTATGCGCCCGGCACTCTTATCGAGTACTTCCAGCGGCTGGGAATGGGGTTCGGCAACGACACCAACGCCTACACCTCCCTTGACACCACGGTCTACCTCCTCGAGCTGCCCGACACCAAGCCCGCCACGCTCGCCGAGGGATTCCAGGTCTTCGGCGACTACGCCGGAGGCCTCCTGCTCGATTCCAAGGAGATCGACAAGGAGCGCGGCATCATCCTCGCCGAGAAGCGCACCCGCGACTCCGTCGACTACCGCACCTTCATCGCCGAGCAGGAGTTTCTCCTGGAGGAATCGCTCCTGTCCAAGCGCATGCCGATCGGCCAGTCCGCGGTGATCGAGAAGGCCCCGCGAGAGAGCTTCACCGATTTCTACAATACCTGGTACCGCCCCGACAATATCGCCATTGTCGCCGTCGGCGATTTCGACGCCGCCGCGGTCGAGGCGCAGATCAAGCAGTCCTTCGCCTCCCTCCAGCCGCGGGCCACCGCGCGCCCCCAGCCCGACCTCGGCAGGATATCCACCGAGCCAGGTTTGCGTGTCCGCTTCCACGCCGAGCCCGAGGCCGCCCGCACGGTCGTCGCCATCGAGTCGATCACGCCCTTCCCCGGCGAGCCTGACACCGCCGCCAACCGTCTCAAGGACCTTCCGCGCGATCTCGCGTTCCAGATGATCAACCGCCGCCTCTCCGTTCTCGCGAAGAAGGAGGGCTCACCCTTCATCGGCGGCCACGCCGGAGCCGGCGAGCACTACCATTTCTTCCGCACCACCGCGATCGAGCTCAGCGGCAAACCCGAGAACTGGCGTCGCATGGTCGATGTCGCCGAGCAGGAGCTGCGCCGCGCCCTCGAGTTCGGCTTCCAGCCCGAGGAGCTCGCCGAGGCCACCGCCAACTACATCAATTCGCTCGAGCAGGGCGCGAAGACCGCTGCCACCCGCCACTCAGAGGAGCTCGCCAAGGAGGTCGTCGACTGCCTCCTCCACGACGAGGTTTTCACCCACCCCGCCGCCGATCTCGCCCTCCTCAAGCCCGCCCTCCAGAAGGTGGCGCCCGACGCCTGCCTCCGCGCCCTCCGGGAGGTTTGGAATGTCAACCAGCGCTACATCTTCGTAACGGGCAATGTCGACTTCTCCAAGGATGCCACCGGACCCGAGAAGGTCATCGCCGATGCCTACGCGGCCAGCCGTGCCACCGCGGTCAAGCCGCCCGAGAAGATCGCCAGCGAGGCATTCGCCTACACCTCGTTTGGGAAACCCGGAGCAATCGCCCGCCGCGAGCATATTGCCGACCTCGACGTTCACTTGGTCGAATTTGCGAACGGAGTGCACCTCAATCTCAAGAAGACCGACTTCGAGGCCAACTCCATCGGCGTCTCAATCCGGATCGGAGCCGGCCGGCTCTCGCAGTCCCTCCTCCAGCCCGGCGTGGACTTCTTGACGGACCTCACCTTCATCACCGGGGGACTCGGGAAGCACAGCATCGATGACCTCCAGAGGCTGTACGCGGGAAAGACCGTCGGCCTGGAATTCCGCGTGCGCGACGACGCCTTCGTTCTGGGAGGCAAGACCAACCGCGAGGATCTCGTCGCGCAGCTCCAGCTGCTCACCGCCTACATCGTCGATCCCGGGCTGCGGCCCGAGGCCCTGCGCCAGGCCCATAAGGGAATCGAGCAGCGGTACACCCAGTTCGCTCACGTCCCTAACGGCCCCATGATGACCGAGGTCCCCTGCCTGCTGGCCTCCGGCGATCCCCGCTTCGGCCTGCCTCCCAAGGAGGTCGCCCTGAGCCGCACCCTCGACGAGGTCCGCGCCTGGATCAAGCCCCAGTTCGTCAGCGGCCCCATCGAAATCGGCATTGCCGGCGACATTGACGTGGATGCTGCGGTCAACGCGGTAGCCGCGACGCTGGGCACCCTGCCCCAGCGCGCGAAGAAGCCCGGCTACGAGGAGGCCAGGAAAGTCTCCTTCCCGAAGCCGTTCAAGAAGGACTGGCACGTCGCCTCCGAAATTCCGAAGGGGCTCGTCACCGTCTTCTGGCCCACCACCGATTCGCGCGACGTCAAGGTCGCCCGGCGCCTCCATGTTCTCTCAGAGATTCTCTCCGACCGACTCCGCGTGAAAATCCGCGAGGAGATGGGCGATGCCTACAGCCCCTCGGCCGGCAGCGCTCCGAGCGACACCTACACCCACTATGGGTTCATTCTCGCGCAGATCAGCATCGATCCGCACCAGGCGCAGAAGATCGTCGACACCGTACTCGCGCTCGCCGACGACCTTCGGAAGAATGGAGCGACCGCGGATGAGATCGAGCGCGCGAAGAAACCCATCCTCACCTCGCTCAAGGAGAGCGTTCGCACGAACGGCTACTGGCTCAACAGCGTGCTCGGTTCGTGCCAGGAGTTCCCTGAGAAGCTCGAATGGTGCCGCACTCGCACCAGCGATTACGCGAGCATCTCAAAGGCCGAACTCGATGCGCTCGCCGTGCAGTATCTGGATTCCGCGGCGACGTTCCGTGTGATCGTGCTCCCCGAGGCCAAGCCCCCGGCACCTGCCGGGAGCTGACGAGACGGGGGCGTCTGTTCAACTCGCGCGCCGGGCCTGCATGCCTTGGCGCGCGTTCGTGCTTGAGCCTCAGCTTCCGGCGTGACTCTTGGAGCGGTATCGTGTGTTTTTCTACAAAGTGATACCCCGATCCGTTCTGCTGATCCTCGGAATCGCCGTGCTGTCGGCGGCAAGGCTCTGCGCCGCGGCACCCGCCCAGGTGGAATCGCCCGCCTGGCCCCATGAACTCGGCGATCTCGCACCAGACCCGGCCATCGTTTGGGGGCGTCTCCCCAACGGGTTGCGTTATGCGGTGCGTTCGAGCCCGGAACCGCGCGGCCGGATCAATCTTTGCCTCCTTGTCGACGCCGGGTCCCGTAATGAGCGCCCTGACCAGCAAGGCTATGCCCATTTCGTCGAGCACATGGCGTTCAAGGGCACCCGGCACTTCCCGTCGGGCACGCTCATCAAGACGCTCCAACGGCATGGCATGACGTTTGGCGCCGAGGTCAGCGCCTTCACGACCCTTTCGCACACGTTTTATAACCTGTCCCTTGCAGGCAATTCCGCTGCGGCGCTTGACGAAGGTCTTGGCGTGCTCCGCGATTTCGCCGACGCAGTGGTGTTCAGTCCCGAGGACATCTCCACTGAGAAAGGTGTGATTCTCAGCGAACGGCGCGCCCGCGACTCGGGGATGGAGCGGAGCGGCTGGGGGCGCACCTGCACAATCTACGCCAATACCTCGGTTCCCAATCATAAGCCTATAGGGACCGCCTCCTGCATTGGGAAGGCCGACCGCGCCGGCCTGCTCGAATATTACGATTCTTGGTACCGCCCCGGGCGCATGATCGTGATCGCCGTCGGCGATGCCACCACCGAGATGCTCGCTGAGCATATCACCCGGCTATTCGGCGATCTTCAGGCGCGTTCACCGGCGCTCCGGGAGCCCGACTGGGAATATGTCAAACCTGCACCGGGCACCAGGGCTGCTCTTTTCACCGAAACGGAGAGCGGAGGGGGAATCTCCGTCGAGATTGCCTGTGTGCAACCCGCTGTCCTGCCCCGCCGTATCGCGTCGGCCCGCACCGAGATCGCCCGGACCGTCGCCTGCGATGTGCTCGCCATGCGCCTACAGACGGAAGTGAAGAACGACAGGGTGTCCTTCGGCGGGAGCTCTGCGTCCTGGACTGAGTACTTTGGCGCCTTCACTGAGGCGTCGGTGGGTATCCAGTCAAAATCATCCACTTGGCGGAGGGCGCTCGTGACGACCGAGCACGAGTTGCGTCGCGCCTGGCAGCGTGGATTTAATCAGTCCGAGATCCGCCTCTCGGTCGATTCCATCCGCGCATCGGCGCGCCACGCGCTTGATCGCGCCTCCACCCGCAAGTCGGAGGAGCTCATCCAGGAGATTCTCGGTGCCCTGATCGCGGGCCAGGTTGTCCAGAGCCCTGCAGACCGGCTTGCACGGATCGAGCCGGTTCTTGCCTCGCTGACCCCCGCCGAGTGCCTCGACGCCTTCCGGGGGCTTTTTCCTGAGAATGGCCGCCTTATTTTCGTGTGCGGATCGCTCAGATTGTCCAACCCCGGCGAAGAGCTTGCGGAGATCTATGATTCCAGCCGGAGGTTTCCTCTTGCCGAAGCTGACGAGGAGCAGCGAATCGAGTTTGGCTACGCCGATTTCGGTCCGACAGGAATCGTGGCGGATCGAAAGGAGGTGCCGGATCTTGGAATCACGCAGGTTCGCTTTGCGAACGGCCTCTCCCTCAACTTGAAGAAGACTGACTACGAAGCCGGCACGGTGAGTGTGCGGGTGCGTGTCGGCGGGGGGCTGGCAACCGAACCGGCCGACAAGCCGGGGCTAGGCTTGATCGCCTCATTCTGGCTCACAGGAGGCGGGCTCGGTCGGCACGATCTTGAGAGCTTGGAGAAAATCCTTCGTGGCCGAACCTTAAGGCTCGGCTTCGCTGTCGAGGACGATGCCTGCGTTTTCACCGGGACTTCGGACCCGGCGAACGTCCGTTTGCTATTCCGGCTTATTGCCGCCTACATGACGGATCCCGGCTGGCGACCGGAGGGTTGGGCAGGTGCAATCGGCCAGATCAACACTTTCTATTCGACGGTATCGACCGACACGACGAGGTTGGCCGGCAACGCCGGCGTCAGCATGATCACCCGTGGCGATTCCCGCTATACCCTGCCGCATTACAATGGTCTTTCGACGAGAAGCTCGCAGGAGGTTCGTGCCTGGATTGAGCCGCAGATGACCGGTGGCCCGATCGAAGTGGCCGTTGTGGGCGACATCGATATGAATGGGGTGATCGCGGTGATCGCCGACACCTTGGGCGCGCTCCCGAAACGCCCGCCGCGTTCCAGCCTGCCGGTGCAGGCCATCCAATCCCCTGCGAAGGCCGCCTCGTCGGCGAGCAGCATCAACAGCCAAACCCCGAAAGCCAGCATCTGGCTCGGCTGGGTGGTTCCAGGGGTCGAGCAGGTTTCTTTGGTCCGCCGAGCACATATGCTCGCCGACATCCTCGGCGATCGGATCCGAGTGAAGATCCGCGAGGAGCACGGTGCGAGTTACGATTCCGACGCTACAGTGTGGACTCCTTCTGCCGACCAGCGCTTCGGATGCATTCTGGTGCGGCTTACGGCTCCGCCCGAGAAGGCGCGCGAGCTTGTCTTGTCGATCGAGCGTATCGCCGCCGATATCGCCCGCAACGGCGTCACGGCTGATGAGTTCACGCGAGCCCGTGAGCCCATTCTCGCGAGTCTTGAGCAGGAGATGCGGAACAATACCTACTGGCTCTATTCGGTCATGGACCATGCCGAGGAACAACCCTTCCGACTCGATTGGCCGCGCACTCGTATCAGCGACTATCGATCCATGACCCGTGACGAGATTTCCACCCTTGCCCGCCGCTGTCTTGGCTCTAGCCAGGTGTTCTCCTATATTGTTTTCCCAAAGCGTTGATTCCTGAGGGACAGGTTATAGTGGCGTGCGCTTTATGTGGAAGCAGAAGGGTTGACCCTGGGTTGCGCTTGGTAATGAACCCTGGGAGCATGCGTCAGCTACGCATCAAGGTTTCGCCGGAGAGCGGGCAGCCGTCTATCACTGCATGAGCCGGGTGGTTGCCGGAGAGCACCTGCTCGACGATCAGGCCAAGGAGGTACTGCGCATCATGATCCGCAAGGGATCTGTTCAAGACTTGGATTTCCCATAGGGAAGCGCATGCTTCACAATTCACTCTTATGAATGTATTGGAAGCGATTCACTCACGCCAATCCATCCGCGCCTATCAGCCAAAGCCTGTCGAAACCGAGAAGCTGCGGCAAGTCCTCGAAGCAGCCAATCGCGCTGCTTCCGCCGGAAACCTCCAAGCCTACCAGATCTACATCGTTCGCAGCGAATCCACAAAACAGGCGTTGATTGCAGCAGCAGCAGGGCAGAAGTTCCTCGCCGCCGCCCCTGTTGTCCTTGTATTCGCAGTAGACCCGGCGCGTTCAGCCGCCCAATACGGCCCCAGGGGAGCGCAGCTTTATTGCATGCAGGATGCCTGCGCCGCAGCTTCCAATGCGATGCTGGCTGCCGTCGAATTGGGGCTTGGCACCTGCTGGGTCGATGCGGTGGACGAAGAACTTGCCGGACAAGCGATTGGAATCCGCTCCGGCCAACGAGCCGCCATCATTCTGCCGCTCGGCTATCCAGCAGAGAGCCCCTCCCGGACCTCCAGACGCACTCTCTCCGATCTGGCGACAGATCTCGGAGACTAAACCGTTCCCAACAACCTGTCCCTGCTGGATCACCGGTTGAGCATGCTCCCGAAGGAGCATGCCTTGACAACTCCACCCGGCGCGCGCGCCGAGACTTCCCCACAGGCCTAATCCAGCGGCCGGTATGAGGTCTCGATGCGTTGCTCGCGCCTGTGCCGCTCCACCGCCAGATCCAGAAGCCGCTCGATCAGCGTTCCATACGGCACGCCCAGCGCTTCCCAGAGTTTCGGATACATGCTGATCTTCGTGAAGCCCGGGATGGTGTTGATCTCGTTGACGTAAGCGCATCCGTCCGCGCACACGAAGAAATCCACCCGCGCCATGCCTGAACACTCCAAGGTCCGGAATGTCTCGACCGCGAGCTTGCGCACGCGATCGCCCACCTCCGGCGGCAAGTCGGCCGGAATCCGGAGCAGCGCACCGTTCTCATCGAGATATTTGGCCTCGTACGAGTAAAAATCATGCTGGGGCACGATCTCTCCGGGCATTGATGCCTGAGGATCATCATTCCCCAGGACTGCCACCTCGATCTCCCTGCCCTTGATGAACTCCTCGACCAGCAGCTTGCGGTCGTAGCGGAGCGCCTCTGCTCGGGCCGCCGCCCACTCCGCCGCATCGCGCACCTTGCTCACGCCCACCGACGAACCCGAGTTCGCCGGCTTCACGAAGAATGGCGCGCCAAACCTGGCTGCAAGCTCCTCAAAAGTCGTTGCCGCTGCGCTCCTGTCCACCAGCGTCGCCCACTTCGCAACCGGGACTCCCGCGTCGCGCAGAAGTCGCTTGGCAACATCCTTGTCCATCCCCAACGCCGAGCCGAGAACGCCAGCGCCGACGAAGGGAACGTTGGCCAGCTTTAGGAGCCCCTGGACGGTGCCGTCCTCGCCATACGTGCCGTGCAGGACGGGGAAAACCACATCGAACCGCGGCAGCAGTTCCCGCGAATCGACTCCCACGAACGTCTTCTCAGTCTCGCCGGGCACCAGGGCGAGCGCTTCCCCGCCAGCGCCTGCGGGGAGCTCGGCCGTCGGCTCCCTTGCCTCGCCAAACAGGCCAGCCGGGCAGACATGCCACTGCCCGGCCTTGTCGATTCCGATCAGCGCCACCTCGAACTTCGCCTTGTCGATCGCCTCATAAATGTTGCGCGCCGACTGCAGCGACACCTCGTGCTCGACGGACTTTCCGCCGAAGAGAATGCCCACACGCTTCTTTGCCATACCTCCATTTCGCGGTTCCGAGCCGCCGTCTCCAGCCTGAAATAGCAATTCGAGAGCAGCCCCGCTCCGGTCCCGCCTTTTTCTCGGTCAGCAGCGCGCCTCATCGCGCGGTGCCGCTGGCGGCGCCGTCTCTCGCGCAAGCATCCACCCGAGCAAGCCCTGGCCCAGCCCGTGGCACGCCGGCTGGTCGCGCCGCACGTCGACCGCGCCGAGCGATCGCAGCAGCACGGCGACCCGCGGAGGGAGATCCCCGACATACCAGTGAAACCAGTATCCCATGAGATCCCGGCCGTGACGGGCCGCGACCAAGGGCAAGAAACCATCGCATACCAGGTTATCCTCACGAGTGCCGCCCACGGCACCAGCCAGGATCTCCCCCGACAAGCGTCCGCGCCATTCCGCAATCTCCAGGCGTCGCCGAGCGGGGCGCGTCGCCAGCCCCGGCTCCACGCGGACAGCCATGGACATCTGTTCCCCGAGCACCGCCAAACGCTCCGTCCAGTCGGGCCGCGCACGGCTCCATGCCGCATATTGCCCCAACCGGCACCGCGGATGGTTGGCCGGCCTCACCCCCTGCAGGCTCCACGATGTCTCCTCCTCGAAAAGCGTCCTGATGTCGACGGCGCCACCGACCCAACGAGCCCGCGGTGCGCGGGCGGCGATTTTCAGCATCGGCACCCTGTTGAAGCGGTACCCGAGAATTTCGAGCGCGCTGTGATGGCAGGCTCCATCCCACCCGAGCCGCTCGATCCTCCGCTGCGCGAAAAGCACCTTCTGCCTCCAGCGCCCTGCCGCGCTCCCCGTGAGCACCGCCCAGAGCTCACGCGGCGGCATTCGCGCCAGATCCTCCGCCGCGCTCCAGTCGCTCCTCCTTGCCAGCGCCTCCAGGGCGTCCTCGGCCGCATACTCCTCGAGATCGTGGAGCAGGAGAGGCAGAAGCACCAGTATCGGCACCTCGCTCCCGTCCTCACGCCGTGCCCTTTCGCCCGGGCCCGGCGTGAAGAGAACGACGTGAAGCACCACGCGATCGTACGCCCTGTCCTGCGCGTGCCCGTGGGCGCCCCAGTCGCCGGCACGCAGATGCAACTCGACATCGCCATCGACCTCCCGGTCGCCGAACTTCAGGCGCGCCCGCAGAAAATCCGGCCCTCCAAGCCGGTTCCACTCGCCCGGGTGGAGCAGGCGCAAAGCCACACCATCCGTCGTCACCGCCGCCTGCGTGTCAAACTCGCCCCGCAGCCATATCTTTTGAAGCAGCCTTTCCGAGAACGTGAAGGGGCCGTAGAGGCCTTGAAGCTCCTCGACCTCCCACACAGTCGCCGCCAGTGCCTGATTCTCCATGCGCCGCTCCTGCGCCCAGCCCACACCGCCGAACCCGTCCCTAGCGAATCGGCATTCTCCGCCATATGGCTGTAAGTTTTTGCTTGCCCACTGGCAGAGCTTGAATCGTCCCGTCGAGAAAGCTCGACAAGCCCACGCTCCGGGCAAAGTTAGGGCCTACTGTCGGAGGAGTGGCAGAGCGGTTTAATGCACCTGACTTGAAATCAGACGTGGGCGCGAGCTCACCGGGGGTTCGAATCCCTCCTCCTCCGCCAGTGCTCACTTACGTGAGTAAACGGGTTATCCCCAAAAACGGGTGTCGGGTCGGAATTGAATTCAGCAACGAATTGCCAAGGGTTTTTGAAATCCACGGCCAAGGCTTTTCCCGCCACTTTTAGGTTCGAACCGATTTTTTTGAGGAAATCGCGGTTTTTCTCACGATTGCCCTCGGCGAGCAGAATTGAGGCGTGTTTAGCCTCAGAAACGAACTGGATGGCCGGTTCGAACCGATTGCGTCGGTTGTGCTCAAACGACTCCAGTTTGCCTCGAAGTTCGGCCTTCCGGTTGACCAAGATATGCTTCTTGGAGACGTATTCCGGCTCGCTCACCTGCTCGGAGAGGCGCAGATCGAGAAGGAGGTCGATTTGCTTCTCGCAGGCTGCCAGGGCGGTCTTGGTGGCTGCAATGGCAACCTTTTCGGCCTGAGCCGAGGCTTCACGATCTTTTTCGAGCTCAGCGATCATTGCATCGGCTATAGCGGCCTCAAGGGCCACTTTGCTGATGATCTGGTCAACCTGGTCAGCTATGGACTCCTCCCTGACGTATTTCTGCGTGCAGGGAGAAACCCGCTTGGTGCAGCGGAGGTAGTTATGACCCTTTTGGGTCTCGGTGGTGATGATACAGCCACACTCCCCGCAACGAAACAATCCGCGGTAGAGGAAGGGCTTGAGTTCGGGTGTCTTGGCCTTGCTCTTGCGCTCCATGACCGCCTGCACCTCGTCAAAAAGGCGTTTCGAGATGATCGGCTCGTGCTTGCCCTCGTAGAGTTCGCCATTTGAGAGCATGACGCCGTAATAGAATGGGTTCTTGAACAACGCCTGGTAGTTTGAGACGGAGAAGCGCGTGCCGGTGAACGCCACCAACCCGACCGCGCTCATTCGCTCCCGGATCTCATGGAGTGCATAGTTGCCGGTGGCGTAGAGCTCGAAAGCCTTGCGGACGAGAGGAGCCTTCGCCGGGTCAACGACGATTGACCGTTTATTCCGGTCATTGAAGTATCCCACGGGTGCCTTGCTCGGCCAGACGCCATTGCGGAGCTTCTGGCGGATACCACGCTTGATGTTCTCCGACAGGTTATCGACGTAGTACTTGCTCTGCGAAAAGGCCACGTTGAGCATGAACTTCCCGTGTGCCGACGGCTCGAAACGAAAAGTGGGGAAGCGCAGGTCTTTGATCTTGCTGATATCGACGAGGTAGACGATCCGGCCTCCGTCCACACTGTTCCTGGCGAGGCGGTCGGGATGCCATGCAAGAATGCCCTGGGCTTTGCCCCTCTCTATTTCGGAAAGCATCAAGTTGAACTGTGGCCGGCCTGGTGCTTTGGCAGTCCGGCTCTCCTCAAAGGTGCGAACGACGGTAAGCCCTTCGCGTTTCGCCAATTCCCGCAGCTCGAAGAGTTGCGCCTCAATCGAGAGGATTTGTCGGTTGCTCTCGTCGGTGGATTTTCGGACGTAGATAAAAAACGTTGACGGAACGCTCATTGTCTAAGCGTACCATGTTATGCTTGCTCGTGCAAGCATATTGCTCCCACAAAACCTCATTCACCGCCCATTCACGGAATCGGAGATAGGCCATCGGGATTCTCTGGATGTGGCTTGCCGCCTCGCTCCGCATGATTCCAGAGCCCGATGCAGCCATCAGTTTCCCAAGTCTTGACGAGTGCCCACTCAAGCACTTCTGGCAACGTCGCATCTGGCTCTTCGCCTTGCTCTACCTTCGTTAGCGCTACCTGTCCTGCCCATTCAAGACGGCGCCGAAAAAGCCATGCCTCAAGAAGAGTTAAGGAGCACGGTCCCTTTCCCCCGATGAGTAACCGCAATTTCGTGGACAAACCATCTCGCAGGGACATCTCGTGCTTGCACGCAATGAACCAGAAATCAGGCGTGCTTTCCGGAGGGAGCTCCGGGGGATAAACCTTCGCAAGACTTGCCTCAGCATGGCACAGCCACGTCATAAAGTCCTGCCAGATGGACTTGCGCTCAACAGTCACGCTAGAAATGCCCTCTCTCTTGCGGCACGTTCAGTGTCCATATCAGTCATGGTTTTTACAGCATGGAGCTGAGACAGGTAACTCTCGGGCAACCCAAGCTTCTGGCCGCCAGCGATAATGAGTTCGAGATACCAATCGTATGGCAACAGCGTGGGATCGAGCATGTCGGCCACAAATGTTAATGCGTCCACTTTTCTGCCGTTGGCCACGACAGGCACTGGCAAAACTGAGTATCCGACTTCAATCCTTTTCAGAATCTCATGATCCTTATCGGCGTACGTAAAAAGAGCACCCTCAACCGTCGAATTACCGTCAGGAACAATTGTCGCCTTCCCAGAGCCATCAGAACTGCGCTTGTGAAATACCAGGCGATAACCGGGGAGGCTCGCGCACGATTGGAACCTGGCCTTAATCCGAGAATTGAATCTAGTTTCGTTGAGGTTACTGCCGTACGCGAAGTATAAATTCATAGCTGTATCCTTCCTTTGGTTACATCACTGTCATTACGCCTAGAGTGCTTCCGTCTTTTCTGCCCACCGGGCCTTTGCGCCAAGGCGGGCAATCCGCGAACGCTTTGCAGCAGACAACTTTTTCGCCCGAGCAACACCACCTTTCGCTGCTCCAAGTTTCGAAAGTGCCACTGCCGCGGGGTTCTTCTCTCTCGTGGGATTACCGGGTTCACGCTTTGCCATAGGTTTATCCTGGTAGTATATCAGAATTCGTGCGAGCCGAATTCCTCGTCGAAGAAACCAACAGTCTCTCACGTTCCTTGCCTCGGCTTTGGTCGAACTTTCAGATGGCGGGAAAAGCCTTGGCCGTGGATTTCAAAAACCCTTGGCAATTCGTTGCTGAATTCAATTCCGACCCGACACCCGTTTTTGGGGATAACCCGTTTACTCACGTAAGTGAGCACTGGCGGTGTTTATTGGACAAAGTTCGAACCTATTTCGACGAAAACCCGTCAATTTAGGGTATCCCCGCTCCTATCCCCGCATAGGGGAGAGGCTCGGATTCTGAAATGAGCTTAACTATCAA
>Ga0153915_10000891_pt1 | contig 27677 bp, 19 predicted proteins | sample Opewatmetagenome_2_FD_107003 | JGI IMG/M metagenome (GOLD analysis project Ga0153915, IMG submission 107003) | Freshwater wetland microbial communities from Ohio, USA - Open water 3 Core 3 Depth 3 metaG | ecosystem: Environmental > Aquatic > Freshwater > Wetlands | place: USA: Ohio, Lake Erie...
AAGGGAGTTCGAGTGCGCTCCTGATCAGCAGCCGCCAGCATGCTGTCCATATTCAACTCAAAACCGATCGAAGCCGGGCTGAGTTGGATGGTATTTTCATTGTAATGGAGCTCGACGGGCAGCGTGTAAATCTCCAGCAAGCGCTGGGCTGCCTGCTGCCGGTTCAGGTTTCCCACAGGGACGCCTGCTATGGTCAGACCCGATGGGTAAGTAGCCCATATACGGCTGAAGCGGATCAACTGGAAGATCAACAGCACGATCGCGAAAAAGATCAGTGACAGTGAAATCCAACGCAGGAAAGAAAATGAGACCCGGCTTTTCATGGTCAACAGATGGTTATGATACCATCAAAAACGCATGAGAGCGGGGTCTTATTTTAGGGTCCGCTTAATTTTTTTACCTAGCGAGACACAACCAGTTTCACCAACTTTCCCTCGGCATCCAGGGTCAGCCTGGCAAATTGCTGGTGGAGGTGAGAATTTTGCTGGATTTGTTTGCTCAAAGTAACCACCTGGCGGTCGGGCTGGTGGGCTGGAACACCCTTGGCCCCCATCTGTGCTGAGGGGCAGGTATGAGCATGGCTTGTGCACCCGGCATGTTCATGCGTATAGACCAGGTTGGCGCCCTTCATCCCTGGTAAGTATTGCGCAACCACACGCTTCACTTGCGACATAACCTCTTCAGGAACGGGTTCTGGAGAAAGAGGAACATCACTCTTATCACAAACGGTGCTTACTGGAGCTGGGATATGTGCCGGGCGTAAAACGCTCTTCGGTCCCAGGCGATTCTCGTTTGTTTGGGCTAATGGATCGCCATAGCATATAAACGATATCAGCGTCTTTTGATCTTCTCCGTCTAAGTAACCCTGACGACGGTGCATTTCGCGCGCCAAGGAAATTTTCGCTCTGCGCAGCGCTTCGCCGGCAGGATGACCCTCTCCCAGTAAATGCCAGAAAGCGCGTCCAAGCAGATCGGCTGCAATCAGGGGTGTGGAGATTGAGCCATACGAAGTAACCGTCGAGCCGATAAACGCACGGCTGCCGGAAAGGAGGAATTTTAAGGACATTGCCTGATCAGCCTGGCGAGAAAGTATATTTGCGCCATAGCAGGCCTCGCTGAAGACTACCTCCGGCACACAGCCTGGATGTCCATTGGATCGACCGATATCTTCTGGTCTTAAAGCCATCGGAAAATCAATCTCTTCGCCCGGTTCAGTTGGATCACGCTGACCGTACCATTCGTTGGCATCCGGCAAACCATGCAAGTTAAAATATCCTAAGTGTGCTGAAGGAAGCCGTATGCCTTTGATCTTGTTGTTCCCGTTATTCGATTGATCACCATTAGTTTCAACTTGCATAGGAGGTGATATGAATAAATGACGTGGTTCGCCTACTTTCCGAAAGACAGAGAGTGAGGCACGGCGCCAAATAGCAGCGGAATAACCAACCCCAGGCAAAGTAGAAGTCTTGAAAGGCCATATGCTTAGGAACACTTTAGAAAGTTTCCGCCATCCACTTTTATACCAGGTAGGCGAGGTTGCCTGAGTTGTGTGGTAATCCACCATACGCCTCAATGATTGCAGCAAAAGTCTGGGACTATCTCCATTTCCACCTGGTAAGCGTCCAATGGGCCATTCAGGGATGAAGTAATTCTCATCCCGGGTTGTATAAGGGTTATCCGATGGGATCTCAGCATCTGAATCATCCACCGGGTTGGGTAGATTGTGGAAGGGCACTACTTCAGGTCCGCCGACAATCATGACTGCGCCAATCATTTCACCCTGCTGTCCAAGCGCGGCATCCAGATCTACCAGGGCGAGTTTTAATTCCCAGGGGTCGGTCGCCACTGCTGGGAGCAGGTTGTAGGACGATTTTGCAGGAGCCATTTCGGGATCATCCGCATAGAAGAGCAAGGCATTCCAATACTTTCGGGATGCGATTGCTTTTGCCAGGCAGCGAAGTTCTTGATCGATCAGTGCAAAATTATCCTCCCCATACTGCCTTGTCAAGCCAGAACGAGTCGTAAAGATTACATAAATTGGAAAACGACCATCCATGTGAGCCAGCGCAGGTTGTTTGAGCCGGGTAGCGACGCGTTCTAGATCTTCTTGAAGAGATACCAGGCTTTCTGGCGGGGCATAATGAGCGGTTGGGCGACGAGATTGCCTGGGTTTGACAGGTAGTGTTTCGGCTAAGTTTTCTTTTGATTCGGGTTTGACCTTTACGGGAACAGTCTCCTTTAAAATTTCGGGAGAAGTAATGGGTTCGTCATCCGACAGGCCAGAATTGGTCGAGAAGGCGGGCAATTGATTCCAACCCAATGAAGCTGCCACTGCCGCTGGAACAGGGATATCTTGTGGGCGGGATGCAACATCGGATCCTATTTCAAGTTTTTCAGGCCATAAGGCCCGGTAAGGGTGATTCGGTTCCCATAAGCGTGCTGCAACTTGTCCGGCTACATCTTGAGCAACTGCCTGGTGCAGTAAAGCCACGGCTTGATCTGCAATACCACTATCCATGAGCACATCAGCCAGGATCAGTGTAAACAGAATACAATCCGGCCAACGCTCGTGGTAAGCTTGAGCCAGGTCTCGCACTGCCAGCTTGGGCAGGTCCTTTCGCGCAATTTCAATCCTCAAGTGAGTGACTGAAGCAACCGGTGTGGCTGGATTTGCAGTCAATGCCTGATGAATTAGCTGTTCAGCCTTGACGAGCGGCGTTATATCATTACCTTCAATACTGCCTTTATTTCCTTTGTTATTAGAGCGCTCTAAAATCTGCCTGGCTTCACGCGTAGCAATCACCCATTTGGGTAACATGGATTTGGCTAAAGGACGACCTCCCAGAGCCGTATATGTCGCATTAATTTCGTCCAATGGAAGCCCTAATGCCTGCCGGGTGCGCAGGAGCAATTTCTGTGCAGCAATAAATTCGGGGTCAAACCCGACCAGAATCTCTAATAAGGGAAGCGCCTGACGTGGCTGTTTCTCCTGCAGGAAGGATTGAGCATGCAGCAAGCTGACAGCCAGGTCTCCAGGAAAACTAGTCAGCCAGGCCAAAGCCAAACGCCGCGCGTAGCGGGCTTCTCCAACCAAAAGGGAGGTGTTTATCAGGGAAAGTAAGTCTGAGCGTGAAAGAATCTGGTGCGAAAAAGGTTGAGATGGGTATGAAATTTTCATAAAAATTTATCTTCCTGCCGCAATGTTGATGTTGTGAGGATTATGCACCAGGTTCAAAGCAGCCACAGCTGCCAGGTGCTTGCGAATTTGGATATCCGATGGAGCTAATTGTGCTGCTCGACGTAACATTGTCTCCGCAGATTGATAATCTTTTCCTTCTTTTAAGGCCAAACCCGTATGCAGAAACGGCCTGGGATCGTCAGGTGCAATGACTGTAGCTTGTTGGAAAATATTCTGAGCTTTTAAGTACTGGCGTGATTTGCTATATGCAAATCCCAGCTCCAAATAGGGTTCCACAAAGCTGGGGCGCAATTGGATGGTCTCATTCAGGTGGTGGATGGCATTATCCAATTGCCCGTTTTCGACAGCTTGCATGCCGATCATGTAGTGCAGTTGAGCTTTTTCCTGTGCGTTAAGATCAGCCTGGTTCGGGGAGGATTTTAAAGCCATTTGGGCAGCCTGGATTGCAGACTCGTTGAGGCCAGAATCTAAAAGAATTTGGGCCAGCAAAGACAAAACTTCCGGTTGGTCAGGATTCTTCTCAGCCAGCTCGCGGATCTGTTTTAAGGGGACCTCTGGAGACTGCGTTTGTCTCAGCAAAGCTACTTTCTTGAGTTGGAAAAAAAGAGGTTCATCACCTGTGTGGATCACTTTTTCCAACACAGTGAGTGCCTCTGCGGGGCGGTTTAGTCTTTCCAAGGATTGTGCTTTTAACCAGGCAGCTTTTGTGTTTTGAGGTTCATGAAACAACACTTTTTGGGCAAATTGGATGGCTGAATCTGGATCTTCCATCCGGAAAGCAATTTCAGCGCGCAGTAAGTAAAAATGTAGAGGAGGCTCTTTTTTCTGGCCTGAGGATGCCAGAGAGATAGCTCGATCAACCAGGGTAGCTGCCTTGGTAAGGGCTGAAGAATCGCTTTCTAAGAGAATTGTTTCTGCCATGTAAATCCAGGCATCTGGGCGGTTGGGTTCCAGATGGCTGGCCTTTTCGAAGGCTTTCAGGGCAGTTTGAATGAACGATGGATCATGTTTCGCCATCTGGTAATATGCCAGTCCCAGCTTGATCAGATGGGAATAGTTTTGTGGCTCTAGTTGAACCGCGGTTTCGAGATGCGTTATCGCATCCTGGTTAGCGCCTGCCTTCTGGATTGAAATAGCTGCTGCCAGGGCGTGCCAACGAGGCTCATTTGACCAGATATTCAGAGCTGTATCAATGGCTTGGTTAGCCAGCTCATAATTACTAGTTTGGAAAGCCAACCGTGCTAGCAAGGCATGGCTCATAGCAGCCAGGCTGGTGAGGGTTGTGTTTTGTAAGGTGGCAGCATGTTGCACAAAATAAAGAGCCTGAGTAGGCTGGTGAGGTTCAAATATTAACCCGGTCAATAATTGGACAAGGACCGATTGGGGATAAGCCTGGGAAATTCGAGAGGCAGCCTCCAGATATTCTTGGTCTGGATCCAGGGGATTTGTGACGTTATTGGGTGCGAGCGGGGCATTTGTGAGAACATCCTCTTGAGCAAGGGCTCCCTTGCGCATCCAATGTGCCAACTGTGCAGCGGCTGTCTCTTCATTTTTTGGAAGCACACTCCAATCGATACCTTCGGTGAGAGCCCCTTGTACTTTATATTCGAAAACTGCTCGTCCGCGGCTTTCCCAGATAGCCAGGATGGATAACTGCGGTTCCCCTTCGACGCTTGGTAGCGACTGTTTTACAGCGGTGATTAATTTTAGAGATAATTCTGCCTGCTCAGATGAAAGTGCATCCTCTCCTGGTGCGTGCGTAAGGATCTCCAGGTTTTGGCAGAGGTATTGTTGTTCAGCCTTGCGAATAATCAGGCTTGCCAGGCAAAGCTTGAGGTAATGTTCCTGAGGGTTAGCCTGCAGCGCTTGCTCAATGAGATATAACGCCAGATCCCATAATTTGAGCTCGATAGCAGTTTCGCTCAGGCTGATATAATCCACAGCAGCAAAGCCACCTTTTGATTCTGGAGTATGTGGATTGGGGTAACGGTTATTCGGAAGGTAATTTTCTTTCTGCGACCCATTGCCACCCAGCTCTTGTGGAATTGGAAGCTGTAACAAGGCTTCATGCAATGTTCTTAGAGCCAGCTCATCATCTCCTCGCCTGTGTTGGAAACGGGATTGTAAGGCTAGAGAACGTGGATGGGTTGGAGCTGCCTGCACGGCAGGTGTCAGAGCATTAGCTGCCTCAATTTCCTCCCCTCCTTCGAGGGCAAGCTCAGATTTCATGCAGTAATAGCCGAGTAGCGTATTCAATATTTCTGGATCCATGGTTTCCAGCTGCTCCGCTGTCAACAAGGCATGGAATTTTCCCTCCAGGTAACTGCGGGCATCTTTCGTTCTCAGCAAGGCGCGGGCAAGCTCAGCTGCTAAATAATGTTTTGCCAGGTGGAGCCAATCGAACTTTTCATGAACTTCCTCCGTCTCGCTCAACAGGAGGGCTTGTTCGGCATTGCTCAAGGCATCTGGAAGCTCGCCTAAACCACGTTGGATCTGAGCAAGATGGTAATAAATATTGGACAGATCTTTGTTATCTTCCAGGATACTTAATGAATCTCTCAGGCTGGTCAGTGCATCTTCTTCTCGTCCAGATTTTATGAAAATCTGCGCTAACTTCAAATGCAATTCTGCTTGCTGTGGATAAACACCAATAGCCTGGCGTAATGTCTCCAACGCGTATTCGGTATTGCCTGTCTGGAGATAGGCTTGTGCCAGGTTTTCCATTAGCTCACAAGGGATTCCACCTTGTTTCGCCTTTAGAACCGAAATGGCACGTTCCAGGCAAGCCACAGTGGCATTATTTTCTCCCAGGTTTGTCAGCCATTCAGCTGTGGTCAGGAGATCTTCCAGGGTGACGATCTCCTTTGAAATCACCTGGCGGAATGACTCGCTGGCAGATTTCCTCTCTCCTGCGAGAATCTGTAATTCACCCAGCTTGAGACAAATATCAGCACGTTGCGGTGCAATCTGAGCCGCTTGTGAAAGGGCATTCATTGCCTCTGATAGAACCTGTTTCGGCTTTATCCCATACAACCTGTCTGGTTGTGGATCATCACAGTTAGGTTCTTGCCCGGAGGTTTGAATTTTAGGATTGGATAATTTGTAAAAGCGAGCTGCCTGTTCTGCAAACCATAAGAGGATATTTGGGTTATCGGTTTCCAGGTTTAATGCCGATCGTCCAGCCTGAATGGCATTATTATATAAATTCGCAGCCCAATAGGCCTCACACAGTTTTTGATGATATTCGATGGGTGTGGGATCAGCATGGATGGCTTCCTGCAATGCTGCAATCGCTGTGTCGATATACCCTAACGCCAGTGATGAGCTACCCATGCCGTATGAAAGACGAGCTACCCATTTCCTGTCTTTAGACAATTCAGTCTCTAACGATGCCTGGTAGGCTTTCATGGCACTCAGATCATCACCTGATGCCGATAGAGCTTCAGCGAGGAGAGCCCGCGCTTCGAGGAGACTGGGATCTTTCTCAATAGCAAGCTGTAATACGTGGACGGCCTCTTTAGGGTCTACCCCGGTTTCCAGCAGGGACTTTGCATAATCCAGGTAAGGAGTTGTATCCTGAGGTTTCTCCTTTAGCGCCTCCCGCAAGACAGGAACTACTTGATTGGTCTTACCCAGAGCCAGGAGTGTTTTAGAGTAGGCGTATGCCAGTTCAGACCGTGGATGTCCTCCAAAATAATCCCGCTGATAAGCTTTTTCTAGTACCTCATCAGCCTCGTGGAGGTGCCCTAATTGGTGCAGCACTTTTCCCAGCTGTAAGGCGATCTTCCAGTGGAATTCCCCAGCCTGGTTTTGAGCAGCATTTGCCAGCTCGTACGCACGTTGGAATGACATACGCGCTTGTGTGTGGGCATCTTGAGCAAGGTACTCTTCGCCGAGTGAGAAATGGATTTCATACGATAATGGCGCAGCTTGAACAGCCTCTTTGAGTGTGTCAATAACCTTATTTTCCTCTCCCATAGCGTGGTAAGTTTTGGACAATCCTAACCAGGGTTCTGGAAGATGGGGGGAAAATTGAACGGCTTGATTGAAATGATCCAGGCTGGCTTTCAAATTGGATTGTTCCAAGGCAGCCTCACCCAGGAAGAAGTAAGCCAACCCATCTTCTGGGTTGATCGAAATAGCTTTTTCGCTCGCATCGACCATCAGATCCAGTTTTCCTACCTGCAAGGCACATTGTGCCAGCGCGTGGTAAGCCTCGCTAAGCGCCTGTGGATCTTCCGGATTGGTTTTACTTAAGATGCTCTGCCTTTCTGGCAGTGCATAATTCCAGGCTCCAATCGACTCTAAACCGTCTGCCAGACTCTGATGAATATCCAGTCGGGTAGGAGAAAGCATTAGCGCTAGCTGGAATGTTTGGTTTGCATCGGTTTGTTTATAAGATGCTTGAAGGGCTTTACCAAGTTGGAAAAGCAGCTCAGGATCGTTTGGATTAGTTGATAATGAAATATCCAAAATCTCGACGCATTTCTCATAAAGCCCCAGCTCATAGAATAGCCTGGCTAAAGCCCGGTAATTTTCTTGCCTGTTACGCAATAAATTATTTTGCAGTGGTTCAAATATATTTTCGTCTATCTGGCTGGTCGGCTCACGTGCTGCTACTAATGCCTCGCTTGCATATTGCTTCGCTCGAGAAAGATCACCCAATTGCAGAGCAACCTGAGCCATAGCCAGCAAGGTTTCAGCATCCTTGGTGCTATCGCTTACCGATTCTTCTTCCTCAATTTCGGGGAGATACGCTTCGCCGGTTAAATTTTCCCCTTCCTTGAGGCGAGCCAGGCTTAAATGCGATTGAAAGGGGGAATTGCCATCCTTAACATAAGATGCTGGCGTCCATTCCACGGCTTCTTCCCAGGCTTTTAGGATTGCCCTTTGATTTGTTTCATCGACGTTCGCTAAAGACCCTGATTCGGCTGTAGTTGCCCAATATGCAGCCAGCTCAGCTTGCAGCCAACGCGCTGATTGCTGTGCTTTGGAAAGGATTTCCAACGATTTGTCTGTCCGCCCAGCTATTTGCAGGATTTCAGTTAGATTGACAATCTCCTTCATTCGCTCCAGGCTGAGGCTCTCCGGAAAATCGGCATTGACCAGTGCAGGCAGATTACCTTGCTCAAGGATCCACTCCGCCAGGCTTTTAGCTAATTCTTCTTGCTGGAGAGATAGTAATCTTAACACGGCGGTTTTTTCACTGAGCTCACTGGTTTGAGAGTATTGACCGTCGGTAAATATATTTTGAAGAATAATGAGCCGGTTTGCAATTGGTAATGGATTGCACAGGAAAGCATGTAAAGCCAGTGATATTGCACCAATAGAGGCGCCTGGGTGGATGAAAGCCGACATGAATTCAACCGGATCAGGAATTAATCCGAGTAAGCAAGCCAATGGGGTGTACCAATGTTTGAGAGGTACCTCAGGTTGGTTCCAAATTTCCAGAGCAAAGCTATTCCATGAACCGGTTCCATGTAATCTTTCGCGCAGCGCCAGAGCGACTAATCCTGCTTCTGCCAGGGTATCCACCGGAGATAAGCTGGAGATAGATTGATCATCACTTGAACCAGGCTCAAGGGAGGTGATTTTGATCTCTTCCAGATGCTCTGAGAACTGTTTGCCTTTTAAGAAGTTTTCATAAGCCTGAGAAGCTTTCTGGCATAAGACCGTTTCCAAAGGATTAAGGGGGGTAGCATTGAACAATTCTTGGGAAACATTGACATCCAGAGCCAGGAGTGAAAGCAAGCCAGGCGTCCAGGTCATGGGTTGGTTGCTGCAGGTTGCTAAAGCTTTTCCGGTCAGGCTTGTATTTTGCAAGGACTGCCAGACGGTCTGATCTTGCCTTAAAGCATTGATAACCCAGGTTTGAGTCTCTACTGGAAGGATCTCACGCAGTCGTTGAATAAAACTAGGGGCTTCCATAGGCCTAGTTTAATTTCAAAAGGACAAACCAGCATGGAATAACCATCAATAATCCCCCTGTGATAATGAGAATAATGCCAATGCCGTTACGCGTTTTAATGAGATCATTGACGGTAGCAAGCAGGGAGGATGCGTTACCTACAAGACCAGCGATTTCATCAGCCAATCCCTTTTGCGCGAGGCGGTTGGTTTGCTCCAGGGTTGTGCGCAGGTCTTTTCCCCATGCCCCACTAAGCAGAATGATTACACCCGCGCTAAAGGTGATAAAACCCAAGATAAAGATTCCGAGTAACATGGTGTATTGCAGGTTATGAAGTTGGGTTGGATCCATAAGTCCTCCTCATCTCAAAAAAATAATTAATTGCCAGCTTGGAAGTACATTGGGAATTCACAAGATGGGACTTTTACATTGGAGAGCAATGCGACCCAGTCCTGCCCGGTAACTTCTTCAATAAAATTCACACCAATATGTTTATTGAATTGGCTGTTCAGATTTAATATATCTTCAGGCGAGTGCAGAATGTTCCAGCAAATTTCTCTCCACAGTAAAGTGTTATAAGTCATGCTCAGTTGCCTGGTCTCGAATGCAGGGAATTTATATGACGCCAGCTCATCCCGATCCAGCGTCTCTCCTCCCACTTTAATGGGTCCGAAGGCATCGATAAAATAAGCCAAAGCCCGGTTATCCAAAATGATCGACCCATCCCATTCCAATCCACGCTCCTGTAACTTCAGGGTTGTAGCTTGATCGAGACCGAAAAGCCCCCCTGCCTTTATTAAGTCAAAAATTTTTGATAATTCAGCATCATTGGTAGAATCCTCAGGATAAGATGGATAGATTGGAATCAACTTGATGGGGGTATCTGGATTAAAAGCGACCATCCAAATGGCTTGCAAAACAGGTTGGGAATGTTTCAGTTGTTTTACATTTACCAATAACAAATTCATTTGCCTGGTTTCAGATGTGTCTGGTAAAGGAAACTCGAGATCGGTTGGCGTTACGCGTGGAATTTGGGAAATGGATTGTTGGCCCAGCCCATAACCGACCCATGCTGAGAGTGCAAAAATAAGCACATATCCAGCCACCAGGAAATTTCTCATGAAGATGGTCTCTTTACAATAGTCTTGTGGCTGTGTTTCTTGATTATCCCTTTTTGAGTCTGGGGAACAGCCAGTAATGTGTCGATTGACTCACCTGTATTGGAAGTGATATTGCTTAGCTGAGTAGCAGCGGGGTGTAAACTGCCGTCAGCAAGCACCAGGCTAGAAGAGCTGTAAAAGAAGTCTTCAGGAGAAGATGGATTGAGGCTATTAAAGAAAGCTGCCCCAATGTACAGTTGAGCCTTAAGCAATTTGTATGCGTCATGTACCCATATAGCTTGTTCTTCCATGGTAGAAAGATGATTGGGCCAGGAAAAGCCTGTAATCCAGATGAGATCTGTGCGGTGGTTATTCTGGAGCATAAAATTGCGCAATAATTCGTAGTGCCGCAACACACCTGGTTCTCTTGGAGTAGGCTCAGAAAAGGGCTGACCAGGGATATCCTGATAGCGAAGTCCCACGATAGGGGTTGCCATCCCGGCCTCGTAAAATTTCGCCAGGAAGGTCAGGTCATCGATCTCACCACCAACAGGTGTGGCGGAAAGAGGACTGAAGCTGGGGATTACATAGGTTTGGTAGTTTTGATTCGTTAAAGCATTGCGAGCTTTTTGGATCACTCCAATATAGGCTTCTGGGTTGGGAGTGGTTCCCCAACCGCGCACCGTATTCGCACCTGGGAAGAGCTCAATGACTAAAAGCGATGATGGATCGCTGCTGACCAACCGCAAGGTGAGGGCAGTTGTCACATCCGGATTGGGACCAGCAGGGGTCATCGCCCAGGCTGGAGGGTTTGAGATTGAAGCTAAAATGTGTAGATTCTTTTGCCTGGCACTTGCCATCAATCCGACTAAGGTTGAAAGATCGGGTTCCACTTCGGGGTCGGGCCATTGGCGAGCCCAATCGAAATTGACTGCAATCCAATCTAAACCAAGAGAAGGAGCTATCGCCAGGGCTTGAGTCAATTGCTGCCCAGAAGTCGAAATCCTCGCCCCGTATCCAAATTCAGGTGAATTGGGCAATCCAGAGGCTGCATCAACAGTAAAGGCAGTGTTGGAAAGCAGAAATATGGTGAGGGAGATCGCTAAAATGTATTTTCTAGCTTGCATCGCTTTACCATCCTAAAAGGTGTACTTTTACATATCCGATGACAAACCCTACGCCTAGTCCAATTGTACAAACGCAGAATAGCAATGCGATATGGATTTTTAGAGAAGGTTGTATATATTGGGTGAAGGTTATCCAACCATCCCGTAAATGCTGTAAGCCTTTCATTAACCAAAAAAGTACATCCCAAAATAGGATTTCAATTCGAGCGTAACTGCCTCGTACTTTGATCATTTGATTTGCCTCCTGCGATTCACCAATATTCCGTCGCAGCGAACAAGCGTTCTTTCTAACGAGAAGTGGTAACTTTAATAATTTTGCCTTCTTCGGTGGCAATCACACGCACCCAGCGGGTCAGTGATTTTCCTCCCGCTGTGAGAACCTTGCTCTCGTAAGTCAGGAGGTAGGTTGGGGATTTGAATTTCCCGCCGGTTTTCGCTTCTGCCTGCAGGCGTACTTTCGGCTTTTTACCGGCGAACTCTGGGAATTGCTTTTGGATGGAGTTGGTGATCTCTTCTATGGTTCTCGATTCCATTTTTGCCTCTAGACTCCAGCTTGAGGTTCAACCCGTCATCTTTGGTCCTAATTTTCTTGCCTTGCCCGACGTAGAAAGGCAGGCACATCCAGATCATTCGATGCAGGAGCAGAAATAATCTCTTGGGTTATTTTTCTCGTTCCCGTTTCAGTGGTCTGGGATGGGGTGGGTTGGGTAGCTGAAGCCAGATTCTTGGTAGCTTTAGTAGATTGAAAACCCGGTAACGACTCTTCAATCGATGATGCACCCAAACCAGTCACGACCAAAATAACTTCGACACGATCGTAAAAGCGCTCGTCATTAACAACGCCCATCACAATTTCTGCTTGCGGACCAGCCTGGTTTTGGATGGTGGTTAGAGCTGCCTCGATCTCAAAAAGCGAAAGATCATCGCCCGCAGTGAAATTCACCAGAATGCCCGCTGCATGATCCAGTGAAGCTGAATCCAATAAGGGGTGGTGCAAAGCCTGGTCGATGGCTTTGATCGCCTTGTTCTCGCCTTCTCCTTGACCGATGGACATTAAAGCTCCTCCGCCCAATGTCATCAAGTGCCTGATATTGGCAAAATCTACATTAATTAATCCTGGTGTGGTCACCAGTTCTGTGATCCCTTGAACACCCTGGCGAAGGATGTCATCTGCCATACGGAAAGCCATGTCCAGGGGCAGATTGCGAGTCTCTAGAAAAAGCAAGCGGTCGTTAGGGATGGTGATGAGTGTGTTGGTGATTGGGCGTAATCGAGCTAAGCCTTCTGCAGCATTACGCTGGCGACGTCCCATTTCAAAGGAGAAGGGAGTGGTGACAACGGCGATGGTCACTGCACCCAGTGAACGGGCAATCTTTGCTGCAATCGGAATTGAGCCAGTGCCAGTTCCACCCCCCATGCCGGCGGTTAAAAATACCATATCGGCGCCTTTTAATGCCTGGGCCATCTCTCGCCAGCTTTCTTCAGCAGCAGCCTGACCTGTAGACGGATTGCCTCCAGCGCCCAGGCCGCGCGTTGTTTTAGGCCCAAGATGTATTTTCACTGGCGCCAGGCTATTTTGTAGCGCCTGGTGATCCGTATTCGCAGTAATAAATTCAACTCCTGATAGACCTAATTCGATCATCCGGTTAACCGCGTTCGATCCGCCACCACCCAAACCAAGGACTTTCAAGACGGGCTTATGAATCGCAATTGGCGTAGGGCGCGTCGGGGCATCTGAAGCAACCTGGGGAGGATTAGTGAACCTGTCTATGGATTTGTGGGGTAGAGTCTCAACCATGGTGAATATCCTTTATTTCAAGAATTAGATCTCTGACATCTTTGTTGCAAGCTCTGTGCCATCACCTTCGATCAGTTCAACTGTGCAACCTGAGTTGATTAAGGTATCCAGCGTGTTCGCAGGAAAGCAAGTCAGATTTCCCAAAATAGTCACTTTGCTGGCTTGGGTGGCTTCGGAAACTGAAAACCCGATCGTCGGCAAATATTTTTGTACGAAGGGTCGGATCAGTTCAAAATGCCAGCCTGAAACACCCCAAGCATAGGATGGCAGCAGCAGATAATGTTGAATAGGCTTCGATGTTGTCGCCGGGTGAAACAATCCTTTCATGGCATCTGGTTTGTGTTCAGTTGGATTTTCTGTCTCAATCCACTGGCGGAGCTGGCCCACGACCGGTAAGGTGCTTTCGTCTTGGTTAAACCAGGCGTGACCCACTTCCGGACTACCCGAAGCGGCAGTTAATAACCAAAAATTGCACGCCAGAACATTATTCGTAACTGGCTCGAGACCTGCGGGAAGAGTCTCAGGGGAGTTGGCTGACATTAATTTGGCGATCGCTAAATTCATTTGTGTATGCAATTGGGCATCAACAGGCGGGTTGCCAGGGTGAATTTGGTCCCCTAATCGGCTGCCTGCGCCGATTAGAATCACCCTCCCAGGTTTACCTAGAATAGCCTGGGAAAGAGCCAGATACCAATCAAAAATCCGAAACCCAAGGTGATCTTCTGACCCTGGTTTCGTTTGGTATGGGGTAGCACCGGGCCATCTCTCAGGCCCTCCAGCTCCCCAGTTAAGCGAACGATTGCCTGACCAGGCGTATGCTCCCAATACAAGCTTATCTGCAACCTTTTGAGCACCGCGCCTATGAATGCTTTGAAGTGCAGCCTGTAAGAAAGCCATATCCCAATAATCTCCGCCGGGTTGCAGGGGAGAAAAAACGGGGGTCAGACCAGCCTGGAATGCTGCTTCTGCCAGGGGCAGGTAAACATCCAGGAAGCGCTCGACCAGGTTATTTTGTGCCCAGACCGAAGCTGACCAGCTAGAGCGAAGATTGGGCCGGTCAAAAAAACAAACGTACTGTACTCCCCAGGAAGCATACGTGCTGAGGCAGGGGGATATTTCAGCAAGGACGGTTGAGTTGATTGGGGCGTGGAAATGTAAGATAGGCTTGATCCCTGCATCGATCAATCCTTTGAGAAAAGTTTCTGGAATAGCGCGTTCTACCGGTGCTATCAAAGTAATCCAGGAAGCGCCTAATTCCTGGAGCACGGGTAGCCACTTACCGAGATCAGATTCCCGGTAATGGAGTGTATCTGGGTAATAATGAAAACCTAACCGGTGATTGTCGAACTTGGGAGCCATGGCATTCTCCTGGAAGCTGGATGATATCCATCCATGCGAAAGCATTACCCGCAGGTGAAACTCACTTGAGTAGCCTCGTAAGATGCAGGATTTATGCCAATGAGTTTTTTTAAGACCCGGAAGGATTGCCTAACAGCATTGATAAGTAATTGCGAATCTTTACCTATGTTATAATATTCATACCGCGTATTAGCGAAAAATTAATTTTTCAATGAAGCATTATTCGCATCATTGCCTGGAAAGCATCTATCCGGTTGGTTTAAGGCGGAAGATGGGCGGAATTGGTTTCTTGCGGAATTATTTTATCGTTCTCTTGGTCGTGTTCAGCCTGACCCTGGCTGCCTGTGAAGCACAAAGTGAAGAATCAGTTTCAGGGTCAACAGTCTCTGCACGACTTTATTCAATTGATACTCAATTTAAGAACATGGCCAGCCGCCTTGAGAATATTTGCGGCCAGGGGATTTCACCGTTATTTGAGAAGAACGGGAAAAAATACCAGTACACAATCTCATGCCTCTTCGTATATGACCCTAATTCAGACGCGATAAAGCGGTATTCAATTGCCCCTCTGGGAAGGAAATGGAAAACTGTCGAACCAGAAGAGCCCAAACCCCAGGACGGAGAAGGAATTTATGTAAATGGCCATGTGGTTTGGGATGAGGTCATTCCCCTATACACTAAATTTGGCGCTGGTGTCATCGGGAAACCATTGACAGGGGTCCATTTTTATCCAGATCTTAACCGTTATGCGCAATATTTTGAGAATATGGGCTTTTACCGCTTCAAGGATGATCCTGAAGGGGAAATCCATTTAATGCCATATGGGGCCTGGATGTGTGATAAGGCATGCCGCCCGGGTAGAGATATCATTCCCCTGGATTTGTCCACTTCACCTCCCCAATCTCCGAATTCACCAGTTTATCAAGAAGCGGCAGATGCCTTCACTGCCACAGTAGAACGCCTGGGGCGTGATTTTACCGGCTTTAATCGCAGTGAGATTTATCAAGCAGAAGATGGTATGTTCGAGATGGTGTTTGATAACCTGGTAATGTTCTCTGCCCCAGAGAGCACTTTTCGGGTCCAGTTCCGTCCTTTGCCTCAGCTTTCAGGAATTCAGCCAGAACCTCCTGTGCCCCCAATGAATGACCCCGGCATGGTTTTCTTTCCAATCGTGGGGCAGGAGCTGGGTTATAACATTCCTAAGCTTTTCTTGGACTATATATCCATGCACGGCACTTTGGAGGTGAGTGGCAATCCCATTACAGAACTACATGCTCTGGGAAACGGAATCTCTCGCCAATGTTTTGCGTATATTTGTTTGGAATATCATGCGAAAGCACCTGAGACTTTGCGTATTCGTCCAGCTGCCTTAGGAGCCCAGTACCATCAAAATCGCATTGGGGCTTTACCTACCGATACCCCTGTTCCTACAGAGCAACCCGTACAAGTTGAACAACCCACCCCAACGATTGTCAAAACTTCGCAAGCATTGAGCTTGCAAGTCTGGGAGCGTTATCCCCTGCTGCCTCCCAACCAGCCGCAGGAAATAGGTGTAGCATTGTTTGAAGGCCTCCAGCCATTAAGTGATGTTGGTTTTACGATAACCCTTACCTTCCCAGATGGCACTTCATCCACTCATGTAATGCTCCCAACGGGTCTCAATGGTCAGACCTCTGTGGTTTTGGACCCGATCGACGCGCCAATAGGGACGATCATCCCTTACCAGGTTTGTATTACCAACCTGCTTGATCGTCCGGTGTGTGTCGGCGAGAGCTTTGTGATCTGGGACGGGCAGTGAGTAACCCAAAATAGATTACCCAAACAAAGTATTTTTCTAATAAAAAAGCTGGCCTCTAAAGGCCAGCTTTTCGAACCATATCGGGTGGAAGGTGACTGATATCGATAACCGGATCATCACAAAAGAGCATCGCGCGCTCGATTACATTGCGCAGCTCACGAATATTTCCAGGCCAATATTGTACTTTCAGCACATTGAGTGCACGCGAGGTGATTCCAGATATATTGAGCCCCATGCGCGGGTTGTTCTGCCTGATAAATAGGCCCACCATTTCGGGGATATCTTCTTTACGTTCCCTCAAGGGAGGCATGTGCAGATCGACAACTTTCAGGCGATAAAACAGATCCTCGCGGAACTTGCCTTCAGCCATCATGCCCGGCAGGTCGCGGTTCGAGGCAGCAATCAACTGAATATCTACGTGGATGAGGGCTGTGCCTCCGACGCGTCTGAAGGCGCGCTCTTCAAGTACTCGTAGAAGCTTGGCTTGCATATCTACAGGCATGGATGAAATTTCATCCAAGAACAAGATTCCTCCATCAGCAATTTCCATCAATCCGTGTTTTCGCTTATCAGCGCCCGTGAAAGCCCCCGCCTCATAACCGAACAACTCCGATTCCAGGACGGTAGGTTGAATTGCTGCACAGTTGATTGCGACGAAGGGGCGGCTGTCGGCATCCTTGTTCCCGCGCGGTCCCATGCTGTGGATTGCGCGCGCCAAAATCTCCTTCCCAGTGCCAGTTTCACCGGTGATCAATACAGATACACAGGCAGCCGCCGCGCGAGAAGCTTGATCGAGCAGAGTCGTCATTGCTGGATTTTTTCCAACAATGAAGTCCAATGCCGCGTGTTGAGAGTTGCGAAGGTGGATCAACTCACGGCGCATGGCGACAATTTCTAGCGCTCGCAGGATCGATTTCTCCAATTGAGCCAGTTGGATTGGTTTTTGTAAAAAATCATGTGCCCCGCTCCTCATTGCCTCAACAGCCATTTCGATATCGCCATAAGCTGTGATGAGGATCACTGGTGGTCGCATGGGCAGCAATGCGATATCTTCCATGATGGAAGGTCCGTAACCATCTGGAAGCTGAACATCCAGCAAAACGATATCAATATCTGCTTGCCGAAGCTTGTCTTTGGCTTCTTGTAAAGTAGCGGCGCCGATCACCTCATAACCCCGGGCGCTGAGAAAGTCTCCTATATTCTGGCGGGCATTTTCTTCATCATCGACAATTAATATCGTTGCATTCATTTCAATTCTTTCATGGATAGTCTTTCTTGCGCAGAATCGGGAAATGAACCCGGAATACCGTCACACCTGGAATACTGGTGACACTGATCGAGCCTTTATGAGCGGTGACAATCCGTTTGACAATTGCCAAGCCAATACCGGTACCTCCTGGCTTGGTGGTAAAGAAAGGCTCGAAGATCCGATCTCGGATTTCCTCTGAAATGCCGGGGCCTGTGTCCGAGACGCTGACTTCCACCTGTGTCCGTTCTTCGACGTTGTGCAGAGACTGAATTTTAATCGCCAAAGTGCCACTGCCATCGGATTCTTCGTTGTGCATAGCCTGTACAGCATTATTGATTAAATTAGCAAAAACTTGTTCCATAGCTCGTGGATCTCCCTCCACCAGTGGCAGCCCATTTTCGACCTGAAACTGGCAAAGGATATTGTTCTGCTGCAAGCGATGCTGCCATCGATCTAAAAGATTCTTCATCAATCTTCCAAGATCGATAGCTTCCATTTTGTATTCAATGGGTTTGATGAAAGATAAGCCCGATTTTATCAGATCGGTTAGCCGGTTGCAGTCTTGTTGGAGGCGCTTCACATTCTCCAGGTTTGCATCACCAGGGGGAAGATTGAGATCCGTGAGCTTGATCTCCAGGAGCTGTAAACCCGTGCTGATATTGTTGATCGGATTTCGAACCTCGTGGGCAAAGCTGGCAGTGACTTCTCCCAGCAGCGCTCTTTGTTCAAGTTGCTCGTTCAGAAGGCGGAATTGCTCCCTTTCACTGATATCCTGGAAAATGATGATCAAGCCTCCAAAGCCAGCTTCTGAATTGATGGGGATGACTTGCAGATTAGCAGGAAAAGTTTGACCGTTCCGACGGTATAGTTTGGCATTATCTAAATGGAAAAAGGGCTGCCCATTTTGCACTGATTCCAGGGCTGGCTTGATAGCCTGATCGCTTATAATGATGTTTTCTGCAGCATGACCGGCTACTTCCTCAAGTAAATATCCCAAAGATTGCTCTGCGGCCCGGTTCATATCGCTGACCAGCAAGTCAGGGTTGAGTACTATCAGGCTATCCTTGATCTGATCTTTCAGAGTATCTGAAACTCGAATGATCTGCGAGTTTGATTTCAACTCCTGATTGAGATGGTTGACGAGTATATGCTGCTGGATAATATTGGTCAATTTTAGAGCCACTAATCTAAGGGCATCCATCAGATAAGCTGGCGCGCTGGAGAGGCCTCCTGCCACTACCAGGCCAATTGTCGCATTAGGTTGGCCTAAGGGGATCGAAGCCAGGTAAGCCAGACCGTTGAGACGTGCGAAGCGATGAAGCCCTGATGCTGCACGTGTCCTGGGAGACCACATCACAGGACTTTGCAGGCTCATGAAATCTCCCGGTAAGATTTGCTCGGGCAGCAGGCTTGTTTGCCCGAAAGAGGCGCTCCGTTCAAGCAGGAGTTGATTACCATTCAATTGATATACTGCCAGGGCTTGGGATCCGCAAAGGATTTGTGCGGCTTCTAATGCGGCTTGAACCGCTCCAAGCGGGTCATTAAGCTGTGAGGCATTAACCAAATCTTGCAAGGCTTGCCAAAATTGCACCTGGGCTTGTGTGGTCGAAAATTTTTTTTCCTGGGACTGGAGTGTTTCGATTTGAAGTACAGCCCATCCGTTTGAGGGACCGGTATATTTGATCTTAAGATCAACTTCTGTTTGTGTTCCATTCCTTTTTTCTAGAATACATTGAAGATTGGTTGGTGGCAAGCCTTTTTTAAATATTTCACTCAAACCAGGCTGCCCTTCAATCGGCAAAAGCAAAGAGTCGATATTAGCCCCTAAGAGCTCTTTTCGAGAATATGCAGTTAAGGCAACCGCAAGAGCATTGGCAGAAACTAATCGATTCTCCCCCACATGATACAAGATCGCGGCTTCTGGTATCATCTCCAGGAGCGTTTCAAGTTCAGTGGAACCCAGGGAGAAGTGTTTTCTTGTGATAAACCCTGAAATCGCTGATGCGCTTTTCATAAATTGTTCCTCAGCGATTATACCGACTGAGGGCGCAGGCGTAAATGGGCAGGTAATATTCCTTCCATTGATCGATATTTTGCTACCGTCCGCCGGGCGACAGGATAGCCCTCCTGGGCTAACATGGTCGCTAAATCGGCGTCGCTAAGGGGCAAGGTTTCGTGCTCGATGAGTTTCTTGAGGGTGGTCCGAATGTGTAGACTTCGATCAAAGAAGCGCGCCAGAGGAATGATATGTCCATTGGGGATTTGCACGGCTTTGTCGGAAACGGCGCGCGATATGGTAGCTTCATGTAATTCTAGCTCATCTGCTAAGGCAGCGCGGGTTAAAGGCAGAAGGTATTCATCACCATAAAGGATAAATTGACGCTGAAACACGACCAGCCGTTGCATCATGCGCACGATGGTATGGTTGCGTTGTTGGATGCATTTTACGAGCAGAGAGGCGTGTTCCATGTCCGCTTTCCATTGTTCTATTTTCATTTCTGGAGCGTGTTGAATCGCCTCACGAAATAAGGGATTGATGCGTAAAGTGCCTCGAATAGGCAAGGCAATTTCTACCACCAGGGGGGTATCCCCCTTATCGTTGAGCCGAGAAATAATGATATCGGGTGAATAATAGACTTGCTGCAGGTTGTTTCCAGATGGATGGACAGAATTATTTTCCCCCCAATGCATGCGAGCCGGGAAGGGATTCAGATTATCACCGATGAAGCAGGCGATCTCCCGAGCTTGTGCTGAAGAAATGTTGAGTAAACGACCCAGTTCGAGATACCGTCGCCTGCTGAGTAATCCAAACCCTTCCCGTACGGCTAAAGCAGCCAACGCAGGAACAGAACGTGTCTCGGATAATACCTCCAGCTGCACCAGCAGAGCTTCTTGGGGCGTCTGTGATCCAACGCCTAGAGGTTCTGCGCGTTGGACCAAACGGATGATGCGCTCTACTTTGGATAAGGGAACAAAATGATATCGTGCGATTTCGGCAAGTGTGACGGTTAACAAACCATCTTCGTTAAGCGAAGTGAGGATGTGGGCTGCAATGGCACGTTCATCGGGCATAAGTTCGGACGCGATTTGACGTAATACAAAGGCAGGTAATTCCTCTGTACTGGACGTGTAATCATCATCTGAATTATCTTCTTCGGACACAAAGGACTTATCATGTGAAAAAAAGTCATCTCGCGAAGATAGAAAAACGATCGGCTCCTCTGAAGCCGTAAACTTGGGCTGGGAGCATAGAGGACAGAGTCCTCGCCCGGACACGATGCGTCCACAACCGGGGCAGCGAGTTTCCTCGATCAGTTCCAAAGCTGGGTTAGATGACAGTTCAGCCTCGATCCGCTGGCGGAGTTCGGCGGTGGTTAATTCCAGGAGTGTCATCGTTTGTGCAAGATGAGCGGTGGTTAAAGGACGTAGGGAAGGCGCATGTCGTTGAAGTAACATATTTATACCTGCAGTGATTTTATATTGTACCAGGTTGCAAGAATCATGCCATGGGAATTTGTGTTAAAATGGATGAGTCCAATATTCATTGAGGTGAACATGCTGAGATCTTTCTTTATTTACCTGTCCCAGGCGACCTGGGCGCGGAACACGGTTACAGGTTGGTCAATTGCCTGGCGCATGGCTTCACGTTTCGTAGCTGGAGATCAGCTTGAAGATGCTCTGAAAGTCATTGTCGTGTTGAATGGTAAAGGTATCAATGCCTCATTAGATCACCTTGGCGAACATACCACGAATGCCACAGAAGCCCACCAGGCTACTCTGGATATTATAAAAGCATTGGATGGTATTCAAAATGCTGGGGTGCGCGCCAACGTATCGGTCAAGCTGTCGCAGATTGGTCTGGCTGTTGATCCGACGGTTTGCGCCGAGAACCTACGCAGTATCCTGGAACACGCCTGGAACCAGGGAAATTTCGTACGCATTGATATGGAAGACTCTCCTGTCACACAGGCAACCCTGGATATCTTGCACCAAATGCGCCACCTGGGTTACCAAAATGTGGGGATCGTGATCCAGGCTTATCTTTACCGAAGCGAGGCTGATGTCGAGAGCCTGGTTAAAGATGGCTTTAAGGTTCGGCTTTGCAAAGGCGCTTATAAAGAGCCTCCTGCAGTCGCTTACCCAAAGAAGCGAGATGTTGATGCAGCATATGACCGATTGACCGAAGTCCTGATGCGCGGGGCGTTGGATCAAAAGTGTCCGCTGATCAGCGAAGATGGTAAAATACCTCCCTTTTTTTCTTTGGCGACGCATGATCCCAGGCGTATCGCCTTTGCGAGAGCTCTGGCAGAGAAGTTAGGTTTACCCAAGCAAGCTCTAGAATTTCAGATGCTGCATGGCATCCGCCGTGACCTGCAGGAGACCTTAGCTGCTGAAGGTTTCCCGGTGCGAATTTATGTCCCCTATGGTACACAATGGTACCCATATTTTATGCGCCGTCTGGCGGAACGCCCGGCGAATGTATGGTTCATCGTTTCAAACTTCTTTAGAAGATAGGGAAAATTTGAGCGCTTCAAAAAACTAAATATTGCGTCGTTGCCTTCGAGAGGTCGGCGTACTCGCCCCGGTAGGTTTCTGGCAGTAGAGAAGCGAGTTGGTACATAATTTCATCAGTCATCTGCTGGCGAACAGCACTCTTGATTTTCTGGCTAGGAAACGCTAATCTAAATGGCTTTCCTACAGCGATATGGAATTTTGCTCGCCTTAGATGCTTCAAGCTTTGCTGGTAATTCTCGTGACCATAATATACCAGGGGCAATAACGGAGCGCCGCTATGCAGTGCCAGCAGAACAACTCCCGGACGCCCGCGCTGCAAGTGCCCACTTCCCGTACGCGTGCCCTCGGGGGTGATCGTCAAAATTTTTCCTTTTTCCAGCACCTTCAAGCCCTGGCGTATCGCGGTAGTATCTGCTTCACCGCGATGGATGGGTATCCCTTCCCAGAGCGTAAAAAGCCATCCTAACATTGGGTTGTCCCAGGACTCAGCTTTGGCATACCCGATAACCGGGCGGGGCTGCAAATGGGTGAATATTAGCGGGACTTCAACAAAATTAATGTGGTTACACACCAGGATAAGCGGACCTACGTAAGGCACGTTGGCAAGCTGTTCATCCTCTACCTTGCACATCAACCTGGTTATGCTCTTGACGATTTGATTAACGATGCGAAATTTCAAACTCATCTTTTTTAGTTGTTTTTGCAGATGATTTCAAGGGCTTGAGGGATGATTTTCATGGATAGGTATTCCCCCTCTGTGCACAAAGTTTCCCCATCGGAGTGTGCTGGCAATTTTCCCTCTATAGCAGAAACTGAGATCGTTCCTGTCCTTGCAAAACGAACGGCTGGGTGACCCTGCTGGGTGCCTTGCATAAAGCGTGGAATAAGGACAGAGATACCCGCACGGCTCACCTGTCCAACGATACACACATCCAGCTTACCATCACCCGTCTGAGATTCGGGCGCCATCATGAAACCACCTCCCATGCGCCTTCCATTCATGACGGACACCATCAAAGCCGGCTGTTCCAGTGTTTCATTATCCAGTTGAATTTTTACCAGTGGGGCATTGAAATATAAGAAAATTGTTTTCAACGCGGCAACAATATAAGATGGAAAGCCGCTCAGGGGGGCAAGTTTTAGGGCTTCAAAGCCCACTACGGCATCGAAACCAATGCCAACCCCATTTCCGAAGTAGCGTCCTTGAGGATACAGACCACCTTCCACGAGTCCAACATCGATCATCTTACGAAAATCATCCTTCAAAACTTGTATGCCCTCTACTACGGTGGCGGGAATCCCCATACCAAAAGCAAAGTCATTGCCTCGCCCTACACATAAGACGCCCAGGGCAGGAGTTTTGATCCCTTTCAAACGCGCCTGCATCAGACCGTTTATGACCTCGTTGGCTGTACCGTCACCCCCTACGGCAATAACGGCATCAGAGCCGGCTTCCGCAGCCTGTAAAGCCAGCTCACAGGCGTGCCAAGGGCACTGAGTTACAACCAGATCATAATCAAAGTTCAGAGCCTGGAGAGATTGCTCTAATAGAGGTATAGCTTTTTCACCTGCACCTCTTCCAGAAACAGGATTGACGATAAATTTATATGTGGTCATTTATGGGCAATATTCGAGAGGAAATTTATAGTCAAGGATCATCACCGGGTTATTTCCAAGCTGTACAATTTTTCCAGTTGCAAACACACATATCCCTTTTTTGAGGTCTTCCCATTTACGATCGTAGGAAAGAAAATAGAAAGCGTCTTTTGGATTTTCCAGGATGATCAAGAAGGAGCCTGGATTGGACTCAGTCCGGAGCACGTTACCCGTCACGCACAGGTTTTTTCCCACATCACTTGCGCTGATGGATGCGGCTGGCACACAGCCAACGACCGATGCGGTAGATATACCAGTGGCTGTGAGAGTGCTTGTGGGTAAAGCGGTGGGTGAAGAAGAGGGGGTTGGCGATGGGGTCGGGGACGGAGTTGGGAGTTCCGCAGTGGCTGTAGCTTTAGCAGGCAATGATTCTGGTGTCTGCGAAGGAATAATCTGGGTGGGGGTACTGCTGGGAAGCTTCGGTTTCACAATAGCGGTGGCGGTTGGTGTTTTTACAGATTGTGCCTCTACTACGCTAATGGGGGTTTGCGTCGGGGCTAAGACGCGTGCAGATAATTTCGTTAGGAGCTTCTCCATGGCAGGTTTACCTGGTCCTGCGAAGAAAAGCCACCCTAAAATACCCAGGCTCAATATAATGACCAGGCTGATGACCCGGGCAGGGGTAAATATCGAAAGGCGTTCTCGGAATAGCGAGCGATCAGGGATTGCCTGACTGCCTAAAAAGAGATCAGAACGCAGATCGTCTTCGAAGGGGGGGGTCTCTTTTGGAGTTTCCGATTCTTTATTATCCATATTTCCAGTGAAGGGATCGAGGAAAGATTAGTGTTGCGTAAAGATAAGTATAGCAAAAGAATGCGAAATCGGCAGGACGAATTTCCGATTCTATCATGGAGGTTGCAGACCTGATCAACATCCTATGTTATAATCGGATTCCCTGGGGATGACAGGCTTCGACGGGAGAGGCTGGTCCCGGGATGCGAGCCGAGAGGCGCCGACCTCGTAAAATCAGTGCAAAACACAAGTGCCAATAACCGCACTTCCTACGCTGCTCTGCCCCTCGCTGCATAAGCGAGCCAGACGGCGCCCTGGCCCCTAAGACGGGCCACGTCTGCCTACCCCGCTCTCTGACCGGTGGTAGAACAGGCGTAACAAAGTCAGAGTGCCATGCGCGACGCTGCTAAACGCATGAAAGAGGGGCTCTCGGGTCCCAGCGGCTAACCGGGTGAGTTCTTTGCCTGTCGTGGACCACCTGGTGAACGACACGACAGACTACGCTCGTAGATGCCCGAGGGCTGATTCTTTCGGACGCGGGTTCGATTCCCGCCATCTCCACTCAGGGACCCCTATCATTTTGCATAGGGGTTCTTTTGCTACTTACCCAGCGCCGCCAGTACTTCTTTGCTGTGACCGTCCGGTTTTACATTCTCGAATACTTTGACGATCTTACCGTCCGCGCCAATCAAGAAAGTTGTCCGGAAGACACCATCGTACTCTTTACCGGCAAATTTCTTGATTCCCCATACATCATAAGCCTCACAAATTTTATGCCCGGTATCAGCCAGGAGTGTAAATGGCAAATGATACTTAGCTTTGAATTTGGTATGATCTTTGGGGCTGTCAGGGCTGACCCCTAAAATGACAATCCCGGCTTTATCATAGACACCATAGTCATCTCTAAAGTTACAAGCTTCTGTGGTGCAGCCAGGGGTATCATCTTTGGGATAGAAATAAAGCACGACGGGTTTGCCACGAAATTCTGCCAAAGAACGCGGCTTTGAATTTTCGTCCAATAATGTGAATTCTGGGGCTGGTATTCCAGCAGTGATCGGCATAGGTTCCTCCAAATTTTGATGAAACACCTTTAAGTTTATTTGTAATTATATCAATTTTGCTTTTCTTAGCACGGCTTCTACCGCCTCAAAAGTTGCCGGTTTGATGATGATCTCTAGAGCACCCTCTTTCCGTACTTGTTTGGCAGTCTCTTCCTGGTCATCGGATGTCACCACGACCACAGGTATGTGTTCGAGCTCCGGATCGCGGCGTACAAAGGTGACCACCTCATGTCCTGTCACCCCTGGCATATTTAGATCGACAAAGACAATATCAGGGACGATCTCCTGCAGAAGCAAAAAAGCTCCGCGCGGACTGTAGGCGGCTTTTGTTTGAACATCAAGCAGGCTCAACATTTGGCAAAGGCTGTCCGCCGTATTACGATTGTCATCGATCACGAGTGCTTTCGTCATACGATCCTCCCATTTCAGCGATCAGAGTTCCCATTGGAGTAACATCATAACCTGGCAGGCTGGCTACTTGCTGTCGAAAGTCCGGATCCCCTAGAACCGACCATAGGGGTTCTAGCAGAGCACTGTCGAAAGTTTGGTTGGGTACAATTAGATCATACCGCTCCACGAATAATGGAATGAAATCAAGATCCAATGCCCGTGCAGCTGCAGCAATTCCCAGTCCAGTGTCTGCGCGGCCAGAAGCAACCGCTGCAGCAACCGAGAGATGAGTATATTCTTCTAAATTGTAGCCTCGAATGTCCGATGGGGCAATCCCTTTTAAATCCAATTGATAATCTAACAGGATGCGCGTTCCGGCTCCTCGTTGGCGGTTTATAAAATTCACCTCAGGACGCACCAAATCTTCTATAGACTGAATGTGCTTCGGATTATTCTTCTGCACCAGCAATCCCTGTTGCCTGCCCACCAGTGCGATCACTTTTACTGGAATGCCGGGCAGGTATTCGCGGATATAGGATAGGTTAAATTCACCCGTTTGCGTATCCAGCAGATGAGAACCTGCCAGGTGAGCTTCACCACGCTGCAAGGCGATCAGACCACCCAGGCTGCCTACATTTGCAGATGTTAGCCGGCGATCATGCACAGCCAGGAATTGAGATAGAATATCCAGGCAGATATCATGCGAGCCGATGGCTAAGATTGTATGTTCGATCTCATGCAAAGATCGGTATAAATGCACCTGAATTGTCTCACCTGCTGAGAATCCCTGTACGCCGCGCGGTAAAATAGCAATACCGTCCGCCTGGACGAGTGACGTGATCACTCCTGCGCCGCGTGAGAGCGGAGCCGCTAACCAGCGCTCCCCGATGCGCCCGACCGCCACACGTAGATAATCATCGTCACCGGCTGGGGAAGTAACCTTGCGCGTTAGAACCGCGGAGAGTGTCATCGGTTCAGAGGCTTTGCGACCGAGCCAGCCTGCCAGGAGCGGCTCGATGAAAATCTCTCCTGTTAATGCAGCTGAGACTGGATACCCAGGTACGCCTATGATCGGGGTATTGCCGATCATTCCAAGAATCACTGGATGTCCTGGGCGGACTGCTACACCATGTACCAATAATTTTCCCAGGCTTTCGATAACAGAAGCGGAATAATCTTCTGAGCCCGCTGATGAACCCGCGTTTAGTAAGACCAGATCATATTCCTCTGCTGCTTGTTTAACCACGGTGTACAGAGCTTCATATTGATCAGGGACGATATCAAAACGAACAGCAGTTCCTCCCCAGGCATTCACCTGGGCAGCCAGGACGATGGAGTTATATTCGATGATATCTCCGGTTTTAACGGGTTTGCCAATTTTCACCAGCTCCGAGCCGGTTGGGATTATTGCCACACGGGGACTTCTTGCTACGCTTATTCGCTCGTGACCACAGGCAGCCACAGCCCCCAGGTCGACGGGTCGCAGCGTGTGCCCGGTCGGTAAAACGAGCTGGGTGGCTACGATATCTTCGCCCATCGTTCGGACGTGGCTCCAGGGTGTAATGGCAGCGCGAATCCGGATGGAACCAGGTTTACGCAATCCAGAAGAAGGTTTTTCGTTCTCATCAAGGGTTTCCACATTTTCAATAGGAATGACCGCGTTAGCCCATTCGGGGAGTGGGTCGCCTGTATCTACGTAAAGCACCTGGCTGGTATAACGCAGTGAAACCGGCCTGGCAGGCAGTGCTCCAAGCGTTTCTTCCGCCCGGACAGCAAAACCATCCA
>Ga0153915_10000892_pt1 | contig 27676 bp, 22 predicted proteins | sample Opewatmetagenome_2_FD_107003 | JGI IMG/M metagenome (GOLD analysis project Ga0153915, IMG submission 107003) | Freshwater wetland microbial communities from Ohio, USA - Open water 3 Core 3 Depth 3 metaG | ecosystem: Environmental > Aquatic > Freshwater > Wetlands | place: USA: Ohio, Lake Erie...
ACGCCGCATGCCGATTATCATCTGCTTGGGTGCCTGGTACAGGCATGCTCGTTTCACCATACTTTTTAAATCATCGTTAAATACACGTTGCAAAGAGGCCGTCTCAAAAGGATGGCCTCTTTTTATATTATTTTGACATAAAATGGATTACTTGCGGAATTGCCCTCTTTTTTTGTATATTTGAGTAGTAAAAACTCCAATATTCTAATATATTTGTGTTGGCATTGAAGCGTCAATAACCATTCCTGCATCAAAAATCCATCGTATGAAAAACCTTCGTTCATTTTCACTGATCTTTGCAGTAGCATTGACAGGCTTGATTACTCATTCCTGCATAGAAGAACAGTATGACCTCAACAACCTATCCAAAAGGATGGAGCTTTTTGGCAACTCGCTGGCTTTTCCTGTCGGTTCCACAACGGTTCGTTTGAACAGTCTTATCGGAGGCCTCGGCATAGATACGTCGATTCTCAAAGTTCAAAACGGCACCTATGTGTTTCAGTATTCCGGTAATATGGATATGAGTGCCATGACCAACTCTCTGACCAACTTTGCATTGGGTTCACCCACTAAATTGGTCAACAGCATAAACCTCTACGATGCTACGGATGTACCGGCTACACCATTTGACATCCCCCCTATGGATTACACGTTCAATGCCTCAACCAGCATGACTCTGCCGAATTTTAGCACCGATCTAATCCGGATTGACAGCATTGACTTAACAAACACGGTGTTACGCATAACTGCAAGCAGCGTGGGGCTTGGAGGCCCCAAACTAAATGACTGTCTGAGCATCACTTATACCGCTCAGGGTAACGGAACTGATTATTATATAAATGGTGTCAAAAAAGATACCTGGACAGTGGACATGGGTGATACTGCCTTTGTCGAGATTAAGAAAGTCCGGCTGGCAGCCGACGGTTCAAGTAGCCTGAGCCTAAACCAGCATGTCAAATTGTCAATTGCATCGGCAGGCGATGTGGTAGCCACCGAAAATATTCAGACCAAATTGATCTATACCATGGAATTTGTAAATCCCATCGATTTCGACGTTGTCTATGGGAAAATCAACTACTCTATGGCTAATGACCTGGATCCCATTAATTTCAGCGCTCTTGGTACCATCTTGGGAGATAACGATGTTTTGAGTTTTTACAACCCAAGAATCGAGCTGAACACGGTAGGCAATCTGGGGGTACCCATTGACATCAAACTGAATATGGGCACGGAAAACTCCAAGACTGGTCAAACCAGAAATCTGACAAATACGGCGTTCCGTATGGAACCTGCCGCCAATGCGTCAGAAATAAAGGTAAACACGTTTGTTATAGACAGGGAGAACGGCACGTCGGATCTTTTCAAGATCAATCCGGACCGAATCACCATGGGATATGACGTCAAAACAGATACCACGACCACTTACAACCATTTTCTGGCAAAATCCAGTCAGTTCAACCTGGATTATAAAATGGAAATTCCCTTCCAGTTTGGCGGCGACCTGCTGCTGAATCTGGGCACAACCATCAATGCTCCCCTGGAAAGCGTATTATCAGCGTTGGAAGATCAGGATAGTCTGAGTATTGGTATCGCGTTGAATGTAACCAACCGGATTCCCTTGGCCTTGAAACTACGACTGACCGCGCTCAATGAAGATAGTGTCGCGTTATTCACGGCAGAATCCGATACGATTACAGCTGGTGGTCCTATTGATCCGCAAACCGGTTTTGCCACCGACAGTGTGATCACCAATACCGATCTCACATTGACTCCCGCACAAATTAATTTCTTACAGGACACCAAAAAATTCCGTATTGCCTTTACGGTCACAGCCAACAACCAGGCTGCCTTTATATCCGTACAGCCATCTGATTATATACAGATTAAACTTGGTGTCAGAGCCGATGGAGGCGTCGTGCTGGACCTTGACAAACTCCAGTCTGAAGGAGAAGAATGAGACCAGTAAGAGTCACCAATCACCAAATTCCCAACCAATGAATACACATAATATGAAACATATACGATTAAGCCTGACCTTGTTTCTGGCATTCATCAGTCTTATACTGTCCGTGTCACAACTATCTGCACAAAAGCTGAACTCATTGTATTTTCTGGATCAGACCCCCATCCACACACGTTTAAATCCAGCTATGACACCCAAAAGCTCAGGCTTTGGCATTGGCATCAGCAACGTGTCATTCTATGCCCAGTCAGATTTGGCCTTTGACGATCTGTTCTTTCCGAATGAAGATGAATTAAACTGGTTTTTAGATCCTGATATTGATAAAACTGAATTTCTCAATAGTCTGAATGAAGTAACCTCTTTCAGAACAGGTTTTAACATGGAACTCATCACGCTGGGTATCCGCATCAAGAGTTTGTACTTCACATTCCATTCGGGCATCAATATGGACATGGGCATGGGGTTGCCGAAAGATATATTCAGTTTTGCCATGCTTGGCATGGAGCCTGACGGAACAACCGTTTTTGATTATACGGATCTGAGTATAGACGCCATGCTCTACAACAAGACCGGCCTGGGCTTTTCAGCAAAAATCGGAAATATGGTCTCAATTGGTGCCAACGTGGATTATCTGGCCGGTTTGGCTAACATGCGCGTAGGCTTTGATGAATTTACCATCAGTGCGTCCGATGAAAAATGGGATGTCGTATCAAAAGGATACCTGCAATTTGCAGGACCAAAGGAATTGGAACTGGCCTATTCCGAAAGTGGTTTTTTAAACGGCATTAATCAGACCTTTTCATCAACGTACGGTAGTTCCATGGATTTCAGCCAACTTCCGATTGCCGGTAACGGTCTTTCTTTCGACCTGGGTGTGGTCGTCAGACCTTTGTCCTTCCTGACCTTATCGGCGGCCGTGTCCGATCTGGGCTTTATCCATTGGAAAAAGGAATACATCCAGAAAGCGGCTTCAGACGGTGTTTTTACATTCGATGGAATTGACGACTTGTCCATCGGCGGAAGTGAAGACGAAACTGAAAGTGGAGAAGAAGAGAGTTCTACCGATCAGCTTATGGAAGAAATTACAGACATGACACATTTCGAAAAACAAACCATCACCGAAGGTTATTCCACGAGTCTGACCACCAAAATCAACCTGGCAGCCGAAGCAGGCATTCTGAAAAATCATCTCACACTCGGTGTCCTGTCACAGACAGGATTTGCATCCACTGGCGTATATAATGACGTCATGGTTTCAGCCAATCTCAAACCAGGCAGCCTGATTCAGACAGCCTTCACTTATTCTCTGCTGCATGGCGAAATGAGTTCTTTCGGTGCTGCCCTTAATGTAAAACTGCTGTTTCTGAACCTGTTCCTGGCAGCTGACTACATCCCTTTACGCTACAGTCCACAATTGATTCCCATTAGTAATTCCTATTTCAATACTCAATTTGGATTCAATTTCATGTTCTGATTCCACTATTACAGGTGTTGTGCGATTAGTTGCTTGATCTGAGCAGTCAGCGCTTCCGCCTCCGCTTTAGTGCCAGCCTCTGAATAAATACGAATGATGGGCTCGGTATTGGACTTTCGGAGTTGTACCCATTTGTCCGGAAAATCGATCTTCACACCATCGGCTGTATTGACCTTTTCATTGGAAAAACGTTGGCAAACAGCCTTCAAGATAGCATCAACATCAATGCCGGAAGTAAGTTCCATCTTTTGTTTATCGATGTAATACGAAGGGTATAAAGCCCTCAATTCAGAAACCTTCTTCCCGCTATGAGCCAGATGCGATAAAAAGAGGGCAATACCCACCAAGGCGTCCCTGCCGTAATGGCTTTCCGGATAGATGACACCACCGTTACCTTCACCACCAATCACAGCCCTGGTTTCTTTCATGGCAGCCACAACGTTCACTTCACCAACGGCTGCGGCCGTGTAAGTACCACCGTGTAAACTGGTCACATCACTGAGCGCACGGGTGGAGCTCAGGTTTGAAACCGTATTGCCCGGTGTACGCTTCAATACATAATCAGCTACAGAGACCAGCGTGTATTCTTCTCCGAACATCTCCCCGTTTTCACAGATAATAGCCAGACGATCCACATCAGGATCCACCACAAAACCAACATCTGCTCCACCTTGTTTCATAAGGGAAGCTATTTCGGTGAGATGTTCAGGAAGGGGCTCCGGATTATGCGGGAATTGTCCGTCCGGTGTACAATTCAGTTCGATTACTTTTTCGACGCCCAGTGCCTTTAGCAACTGAGGTAAGACGATGCCACCCACTGAATTAACACAGTCGATGGCTACCCGAAAACCAGCCTGACGGATGGCTTCCGTATCAACCAGTTTCAAACCGATTACGGAATCAATATGCCTTAACGTCATGGAATTATTGTCTGTGAACTTACCCAGCTTTTCAACAGGAACGAATTCAAAGTCTTCCGCTTCAGCCGTATCCAGCACAAATTGCCCTTCAGCCTTATTCAGGAATTCGCCCTGTTCATTAAGTAGCTTCAGGGCATTCCATTGCCTGGGATTATGGCTGGCTGTCAGGATAATGCCACCATCCGCTCTCAATTCAGTCACGGCCAGCTCCGTCGTTGGAGTGGTGGCCAACCCGATATTGATCACGTCAAAACCCATACCGGACAAAGTTCCTGACACCAGTTGAAAGACCATGTCGCCGGAAATGCGTGCATCACGGCCAACAACAATTTTAGTTGATTTCCGGCTGCCAAACCGACGAACCCAGGTAGCATAGGCAGCCGTATATTTAACGACAGCCAATGGGCTCAGGCCATCGCCGGCCTTACCACCAATAGTGCCACGAATGCCGGATATGGATTTAATCAGACTCATATATGGTTTACTAATAAGGGTGAAGCCTCAGCTTATTTCCAGAACGTGTAGCGTAATTCGTAAAAGCAAGGTGTCAGCTCAGATGTTGAGGAAGAATACATAGACATACCCAGTTCGGTCGGCGTGATGATATACACATGTCCCCCGTCACCTACATAATCCAATGGTTCATGCCATGCCTCACAATCACCGTATGTTGTGGCAGTTTGGACATTACCGTATAATAGTTCGAACGGATCACCTGTACCGTACATGTCCTGATAGATGGTATCTCCATCCATATCCACTTCCAGGAACCGGACAGTGATCACGGTATTCTCGGGTATGCTGCTGATGATCTGTTCACCGGTGTCCAACACATGAATATACAAACCGGATTCCGTCAGGTAAAACACACCTTCAGGAAAAGGAATGGTATCAGGATAGGTTGATGTCACAGAATAGCCCCTGTCATTGATAAAAGCTTTAATATCAGCCTTTTCATCAGCCAACTGTTCAGCATATGTTTCCGTATCGTCACAGGCCATAAAATAACCACCCAGCAGTACCACCAGAAAAAGAAACAAGGGAAAACGTTTCATACGCACAAAATAATTATAAAAACGGGTTGAAAGTCAACTAGCTGCTTTCTGACCAGAATCGATTCGCAAAAATACATTTTTCTGATTAGTAACACGACTACTTAACATATTTTGTGGATAAACCATCAAATGATAAAGTCAGACATAGATTCCTCCAAAAGTTTTACAGCATCTTCCAGTTTCCCGTAAAATTCGGCACCGGCCGCATTCAGATGGCCACCGCCGTTGAAAAGTTCCGAAGCTACCCGATTGGCAGGAAACGCTCCTCTGGATCTGAAAGAAAGTTTGATTTTGTCCGGCTCTTCACGTATAAAAACAGAAAATTCGATCCCATCGATACTAAGTGGCAGATTGACAAAGCCTTCGGTATCTCCAACCTGATGATCAAACTGGTTGAGGTCTTCCATTGACAACGTCATCACCGCCGTTTTGTAGCAATCCCATAGTTGCATCCTGTTATACAGGACAAAACCCATCAACCTCATGCGGTTTGCCGTGTAGGTATTGTACACTTTGTTGTAAATATCATCCTTGTCAGCGCCTTTATGAATGAGCTGAGATACGATGTAATACATTTCCTCATTGTTCGAATTGAACGTGAAAGCACCGGTATCGGTCATCATGCCCGTGTAAACACACATCGCACAGTTTTGAGTCATAACGTCAAAGTTACCTGTACGGCAAATATAGCGGAACACCATTTCACTGGTTGAAGCTATCTGCGGATAGGAAATCGTGACATCAGCAAACTGATCGGGATTAGGATGATGATCGATCAGAATGGTTTTGGCCGATAACCCGATAACACAACCAGCCAAACCGCCCATCCTGCGTAGCTGATTAAAATCCAGCATCACAATAACATCCGTTTCATTCAGGAAGGATCTGCAGGCTTCGGGATTTTCTGTATAAATCAGACATTTGTCAGCTCCTGGCATCCATTTCAGAAAGCCAGGGAAGGCATCGGGAAACATTACCTGAACTGTTTTACCCAACTCGATGAGATAATCAGCCATTGCCAGACTGGAGCCAACGGCATCCCCGTCCGGCCCCATATGAGCGATCACAGCCACCTTTTCAGCAGGTGCCAGTATGTGTTTTGCCTTCTGAATGAGGGACTCATCGATTATTTTAGTCAACATAACCTATTTTTTACAAAGATAGATAATTGCCAACAAATCTCATCATTCAACTTTTTAAATATGACTCATGATCTGATGCATCAAACAACTTATCTGAAAGCAAAGCAGGCCAGCCAACAAACCAACCAACCATCGTTTTTTGAAGAAAAAACAGCCCGAAAAGACGACCATCAGACCATATACCAAAACCACCTGATCTGTGTGCAGCACAAGTCCGTCACTGACAGCCCATGGTAACCGGCTTATGCCTTGCGCAAAAACCAAAAAAATAGCAGTACATTGACTCAGACTCCAGGCCATCACCGAAAACAGACCCGGTACTGGTGATGCAATCAGACAACCGGCGGCCAGGTAAATCAATAAACCAGACAGGGGAACAGCAACCAGGTTGGCAGGTAAAAAATAATTGGGAAACTGACCGAAATAATGTATTGTCAAGGGTGCTGTGACTAATTGTGCCACCAAAGACAAACTCATCATCTCCCACAGGTAGGTTAACAGCCTGATCCTTGGTTTCCACATAGCCTTGACCAAAGGATAAATCACTACAATACCCAGCACGGCACCATAACTAAGCTGAAATCCTATATCATAGATATACAACGGATTAATCAGCAATAACAGAAAAGCTGAAAACAACACTGTATTTAGTGACTGGGATTGTTTGCCCAGACAAGTTCCTACTGCCAGCAATGAAAACATCAGGACTGAACGATTGACTGAAGGCGAAAGACCGGTCACAAAGGCATATCCCCATAACAACAGGACGACTATAAGTTCCCGTACTTTTTTTGATTCATCCGAGAAACCCAAAAAAAACAATAGTCCTTTGAGTAAAGCATATACAACGGCCACATGGAGACCGCTTACAGACAAGATGTGCGTAATACCAGCTGCTGAAAAATCCCGTCTCAAGACAGGGTTCAACGTATCCCTGGTTCCCAGACTCATAGCAGAGACCAATCCAAGGGAAGACTCTGACAGCCCTGCTCTTCTGAATACAGCGATCAATGCCATACGTATCCGATTGGCCATTGCCCTCAACTGCCACCAGGAAGGAGGATCCTCATAATGCCAATCGGGCTTTTTCACAAAGGCTGTTCCACAAAATCCCTTCATTCGCAGCCATCGGACATAATCAAATCGGGCTGTAACCAATCTGTTTTCGGGTGGTGCAGGTCTTGCTCTGAAGTGGATTCTGTCGCCACAGGTCAAGGAAGCTGATTGTTCTTCTTTTGGCAAATACAGGACCAGTTTTTTCCATTTCCAGATTTTCGGACAATCATTGTAAATATGCACATACAACTGATATGTTTTTTTCTTTTCAACAGGATCCTCCAACAGACAAGCGGAAGCCTCAATGGATGTCTTTTCTCCAGATTGGACAGGAAAAGCCGATTGATGCCATGCAACCTGCCCCGCCATCGATCCGATGCATGACCAGATAAACGCCATGGCTACTCCTGGCATCCAGCGAACCGTCCATGCAGAAGGTAACCGTTTTTTTAACAAACAATATGACACCCATATCCAGACCGTCAATAGCAGGAAACAAAGGACAAAACGATTGTCCTGCGAAAATAGAAGAACCCCTGCCAGATAAGCTAACAGCAGTCTGAAGGAAGGAATCTGATGAAATAAATGATGTACCATGCGGCTAACCTTATTAACCACAAATGTACTATATTTACTAATTTAATAGTAACTAATTGTAAACTATATTTGTCTTTTCAAAGATTGGATGGCCTCTTTTGGATGGTGAGACCTAAACACAAAACTACCTGCAACCAAGATATCTACGCCCGATTTATACAAGGCATCTGCATTTTTATCGGTCACACCTCCGTCAACCTGAATCAATGCCCTGCTGTTGTTTTTCAGGATCATTTCTTTTAGCTCATGTATTTTCCGATAAGTGTTTTCAATAAATGCCTGACCGCCAAATCCGGGATTGACAGACATCAGTAACACCAAATCAAGATCCGGTAAAATATCTTCCAGTAAAGAAACCGGGGTATGGGGATTCAGGGTCACCCCTGCCATCATGTCGTGTTCTTTTATTTCATGCACAACCCGGTGCAAATGCAGACAGGCTTCGTAATGTACGTTCATAACAGCAGCATTCAACGCTTTAACCTGACCTATAAATTTTTGAGGTTCAACAATCATCAGGTGTACATCCAGCGGTTTTCTGCAAATGGCAGCCACTTGTTCCAATACCGGAAAACCAAACGAAATATTGGGCACAAACACGCCATCCATTACATCGAGGTGCAACCAGTCAGCCTGGCTGTCATTAATCATTTCAATGTCTTTCTGCAGGTTGCAAAAGTTCGCAGCCAGTAACGAAGGGGCCACCATGCGCATAATCAGTGTTTTTAGCTGAACAAAGGTAACATAAAATATAAAAGACACAAAAAAACATCCGCTCTATGCATAACACACAAAACGGATGATGGTACGATTGGCTACCTGTTAATTCAGTAGCACAGAAGAGCTGTTTTCAGTAAACGGCACATACAAGCGGGCAAAGTTCATTAAAAAAGTAATGGTGCTGTCCGAGGGTTGTGCAACGTACTTTTTCACCTTTTTAACGGGTTTTGAAGTTTGAGTAGATGTCTGATCCATAGGCAAAAAAATTGGGTTTCTAATTAAACGATGAAATTGTCAACATCGTATATCAGAAGCCCAAAAAATTTATATAGATTGCACGTTTAAGGCAACCTTTTTTCGAAAAGCCCGTCAATAGGCCAGCAAGATATTATTCTCTTCGGCCATTCTGCGCATATTCAACACAGCATACCGCATCCGCCCAAGAGCTGTATTGATGCTGACACCCGTCATATCGGCTATTTCCTTGAAACTATAATCCTCATAGTATCTCAAACGCACTACTTCCTGCTGATTTTCAGGCAAGTGCCTCATTAGCTTATTCACATCATCAAAGACCTGGTTGCGCACCAATGTATCTTCCACATTGTCGTCGCACAATTTCAGGTTATTAAATAAATCTACTTCACCAAATTCTTCGTTACTGACGGTATTTTCATTTCGTTCACGGCGGTAATGATCGATAATCAGGTTGTGTGCTATTCGGGTGACAAAGGCATAAAATTTGCCGGCCTCGGTATAACGCCCTTGCTTGATGGTCATAATAACCTTCATGAAAGCTTCCTGGAAAATATCATCTGCCAGATCACGGTTGCGTACAATCAATAAAATGTACGTAAAAACACGGCTTTTGTGACGATTTAATAAAACATCAAATGCTTGATTGTTTCCATTTGCAAACTGACAAATTAACTGCTCGTCAGTCATCGATTTGATCATGTCCATTGCTCTTATTTATTGGATTCTAAGAGTAGATGTCGATCGATAGGCAAATGGATTTACAGGTTCGTGCTGCAAATAAAACATCTTTTTTGTTAAGATGCAACAAAAAGTTGAAAAATTCGTTGTGAAAAGCCTGTTTTTAACCAAAATCAGACAAATCGGTATCCGGAAATACCTTGAAATCCCCGTAAAAATTCCTCTCTCGTCAATAACCTACGACCAGCCAACTGAAACTTTTCAAGAGAGATAAAACCATTTCCGACAGACACTTTCAGTGTTTTTTTACCATCAGATACTACTGAGCCTGGTACCAGTTGATGCTGGGCTGGTTCAAAATCCGCCTCGAAAATTTTAACACCTATCGCTTCTGCCCCATCAGATTTTTTAACAGGCAGCAATTCTGACCAGGCTGTCGGGAAAGGGGATAAACCTCTTATGAAATTATACAGAGAGGAGCCATCCCTGGACCAGTCTATCCGAGTATTGTCTTTAAAGAGCTTAGGAGCCAGTTTCAAGTCATGCTGATTTGCTGCTGACAAATGCTGGGGCCGAGCCTTTACCGAACCATCAAGAAGGGCTTCGACTGTGCTGACAACCAGCCTGGCTCCAAGTATCATCAGCCTGTCATGTACCGATCCTGTACACTCATTAGGCTCTATCGGTAGTTTTTCCTGCAAGAGAATATCACCCGTGTCAATGGCTTGCTGTAAAAAGAAGGTTGTGACACCTGTTTCTTGTTCTCCGTTGATGACTGCCCAGTGAATGGGAGCCGCTCCCCGATAGTGCGGAAGCAATGATGCATGCAGATTGAAGGTTCCCATTTTGGGCATGGACCAAACCACCTCCGGCAACATGCGAAAGGCCACGACAATCTGCAAATCGGCTTTAAGCTGACGTAGTTCCTCTAAAAACAACGGATCTTTCAGTTTTTCAGGTTGCAGTACGGGTAGATGGTGTTCCAGCGCATATTGCCTGACCGGCGAAGCCTGTAACTTCATGCCACGCCCTGAAGGTTTATCCGGCATTGTTACAACACCAACCACTTGAAAACCATTTCCAACCAATGCCTTTAAGGGCTCTACGGCAAACTCGGGTGTCCCCATGTAAACGATTCTCAGGGTTTCTTTTGTCATAATCTGTAAGCTGTTGATCGTATAAAAGTATCCGTATAGTTTGTTTGAATACAAAACTTTTTCAAAGATACACGAAAAAAAGATTACCGATATGTAACAAACCATGTACTTTTACGTCTTTCCGGTAACAAGCCTGTTTAAACAAGCCTACCGGTTCAGAACGTCCGGGCCGGGTATAATTTTGACACGCGACGCGCTGTAGTATCTTATATTTTGAACAAAAAAATAGTAGAAGATGAAAAAGATTGCCTTCCTGCTTTTTATCGTTCTTTTTACTTTTCTCGCCAATGTGTATGGAAAGGATCCGGCTGATTACAAGTACAAAAAAGCCATTGAAACCGGAAAAGCCCGTGAAGTCAAAACAAATATAGATTTCCTGGCTGGAGAGTTGCATATAAAAGGCTCTTCAAAAAATCTGGTGGAATGCTATTATGGTGTCGGCTCCGAATTCCTTCGTCCCGACATGTCTTATCATGAAGTCGGCAAGACAGGTTACCTGTACATTGAATCTGAAAAATATAAGGAGAAGGATATCGACGATTTTGACGACAACGAATGGAACCTGGGGTTTAACCCGGATGTAGCAAACAGTATTGCCATCAAGCTAAAAGCCGGAGAGGCCGACATTGACCTGGAAGGCTGTAACCTGAATTTTTTCGATTACAGAATGATGGCCGGGGAATCCAACATCAATCTGCGCAATACGTCTGTACCAGAGATGGTTTTTAACATGATGGCCGGAGAAGCCACGATCGATCTTTCCGGAAAATGGCATAACAACCTGGAAGCCAATATCAAGGGAGGCGTCGGCGAACTAACCGTTAGTGTGCCCTACAATGTTGGTGTACGCATTCATGTTTCCGGTTTGATTGGAGAAGTCAACATCCCTTTTTTCAAACGGAACGGTAAAACGTATACAAACGATTTGTACGGTAAATCTGATTACACGCTGTACCTGAATATCGAAGCAGGCATCGGTGAAGTAACTGTCAGAATGGTTGAATAACTATTCGTCTGAAAAATGCACCAGCACCTTTCGATAGGAATTAAAAATCTTTGATTTGGACACGAAGCCGAGATAGTGATCTTCCGCATCAACGACAGGCAAGTTCCAGGCATTCGTATCATCAAAAATCCGCATCACACGCTCCATGGAATCGTCAATGCGAATTTTTGCTGGTGGAGAGACCATCAGCTTTTGTACCTTGAACCGGTAATATAGTTCCGTTCTGAACATGATATTTCGAATATCGTCCAATAAAACGATACCTTGCAGGACGTTGTTGTCATCAACAACGGGAAAGCTATTTCGTTTGGCTGTTGAGATAATCTTGACAAGGGTTCCCAGATACATAGTGGGATTTACCACCTCAAAATCTTTTTCTATCACGTTTTCAACTTTCATCAGGGTTAAAACAGCCTTATCCTTGTGATGCGTCATCAACTGGCCTTTCTGTGCAAGACGCATGGAATAGATACTATGTTTTTCAAACAGATAGATCGTCAGATAGGAACCTCCGGATACAATGAGCAGGGGCAGGAACAGCTGATAACCGCCTGTCAGCTCGGCAATCAGGAACACCCCGGTCAATGGGGCATGCATCACGGCAGACATGACACCAGCCATACCCATCAGCGCAAAGTTTTCTTCTGATACAACAGCTATACCGGTCTGGTTAATAACAAGAGCTACCGCATAACCCACCAACGCTCCTACAAAAAGGCTAGGGGCAAAAACACCCCCGACCCCTCCGGCACCATTTGTCGAAGCTGATGCGACAATTTTAAAAAAGATGATCAGGCATAAATAGCCGACAAAAATCCAGGCACTATCTTTAAAAGCATAAAAGAAACTACCTTCAGCCAGCATTTGAGGATTTCCATTAATCAGATTCTCGATCGTTGTATAACCTTCCCCGTATAGCGGCGGAAAAATGAAAATCAGTACACTGAGTACCAACGCACCCAGCATTAGTTTATAGTACGGGTTGCTCATTTTCCGATACCAGCTTTCCACTTTGTTCACTCCCCTGATCAGATAAAGAGAAACCAGACCACAGGCAACCCCCAACACGATTACCCATGGAATACGGCCCAAAACAAACGGTTCTGTCATAGAAAAATGGAACATTGAATCCGTGCCTGTAACAAAATAAGAAAGCGATGCAGCCGTTACGGAAGAAATCAGCAACGGCATAACTGATGCAGCCGTAAAATCCAACATAAGGACCTCAATGGTGAAAAGCATACCGGCAATGGGCGCCTTGAAAATACCGGCGATAGCACCAGCTGCCCCACATCCTATAAGTACCATCAACGTCTTATGGTTCATTTTAAAATAAGACCCAAGATTGGAACCGATGGCGGAACCCGTCAGGACGATAGGGGCCTCCGCTCCTACCGATCCACCCAGTCCGATGGTCATTGTGCTGGCAATCAAGGAGGTCCACATATTGTGCCGCTTCAGCCGACCCTGTCTCCTGGAAATAGCATACAAGATGTGTGTGACTCCATGCCCGATATCGTCTTTAACAACATAACGCACATACAGGGAAGTCAGTAAAATACCAATGGCAGGATATAACAGATAAAGAAAATTGACATCTTCAATAGAAAACGTTGAAGTAAGAAGCTTTTGCAGTAAATGAATGGCACTTTTAAGAAGTAAAGCGGCACATGCTGTAAATATACCTACAACAAAACTGAGCAATAATATAAAATTTGATTCTTTGATATGATTCTCACGCCAACGAATCATTTTTAAATACCGTTCACCTTCTGCCATTAAGCGTTACCTTTTGAATGGACAAATAACACTAAAAAATTACATTCCTGCAACTGTCCGATTGGACAAAACAACTGAAAAATGAGGAATAAGTCAGATTCCTTTCCCTTTAAACAGCGGCTTCAAGGTAAAAAGTAGTATTTTCAAATCAATCAGGATGCTTTGGTTTTCCAGATATAGAATATCGTATTCTAGTCGTTTTACCATTTTATCAACGGAATTGGCATAGCCAAACTTTACCATACCCCATGATGTGATACCCGGCAACACACTCTGTGTCAAATAATAATGCGGCGCTTTTTCGAGAATCTGATTCACAAAGAATTCCCGTTCAGGACGGGGTCCAACCAGTGACATGTCACCCTTTAGTACATTAATGAATTGCGGCAATTCATCGAGCCGGTACCGGCGCATCAGCTTTCCAAACGGTGTTACCCGCGGATCATCCTTGCAGGACAATTTTGGACCCTCTTCTTCCGCATTGACATACATAGTACGGAACTTATAGATAATAAACGGTTTCCCGTTTTTTCCCAACCGGTCTTGTTTAAACAATACAGAACCCGGCGTATCTTTCCGTACCCGATATGCCAGATACAAAAACAGAGGCGACAGCAATACGAGACATAATAACGCAACAATTCTATCAGTAGCCAGTTTCATCTTTTGTTGCCAGGCAGACATAGGCAATGGCGTCAGACTAACCATCGGAATACCAAACAAAGAAATCAGCGAAACATAGCCAGACACAATATCTTTCTGAGTAGCAGCCGCTTTAACCGGCAACCGGTATTGATACAACTGGTTCAGCAGGGTATGTTTCACCTCCGGATCCTGACTGTCGATGGCCAGAATCAGGTCTTCAACCTGCCATTGCCTGATCAAACCGGGCAAATCCGTCAGATCACCCACTATTTCTTCAGCCGGCAGTATACTATGCTCACTTTCATACCGGATACAACCCACCAGCTTATAGGAAAAATTGCTTTTATACTGGTTGAATTCATTGGAGAGCTTCCTGGCATTTTCTCCGGTGCCAATGATCAATACGGGCACATTAAATTCACCTTTTGATTGTTTGATAATCATCGGCCCTGTCAGCAGGAACCTGAATAACCAACAACATATAAAATGAATGAAATAGAATCCGAAAATGATTTCGTAGTACAAGGATGGGTTTTCCGGATAATCGTCTACCACGATGGCAAAGAATATAATAAGGACACCTATCAACGTACTGATGGAGGTATTAAGCAAATCGCCCAGGTTTGTTTTCCGTCGGGGTTTTACATAATAACCTGTGAAAAAATACAACTGGGCCCAGAAAAAAGGAATGAACGCACTGATCAGGACAGACTTGGCATCATACAGGAACGTTGATACGTTGTTAAATTCGATGGTGGAACGAAACACATAGAACCTGAACACGTTAAATAGCTGCCAAGCTACGAAAGCTGAAACCAGATCGAGCAGGAAATAGTACAATAGTCGTTTTTTATCGTTCATCAGGTATGATTCAGGTTACAAGCAGACAAAGCTCCTTTTACAAAACTAACGAAAATTTGGTTTGTTTGGTATTTGGATCAAAAATAATGATTGAAGCTCCTCGCGGAAAGCCGCAAGGAATCTCCGATTTCCAATAGGAATTCCTGTGTTTTGCCCCCCAGCCGCAAAGCAGTGGGGAATGCGCTCGCGGAAATTCAGGCAGGGTAACAGTCATTGTCTGATGATCTGAATTTCCCCGCCAGCCCCCAGCCGTATAATGGAAGACGGATTTGCTGCCACAGTTTCTTCCTGCCTGTATTCGGCCACATAATCGACACCCTGAATGATTTCCCTCGAAATGGCAGAGAAGCAAGCAGGTGAAGGTTGTCCGCTGATATTGGCTGATGTGGACACAATGGCCTTTTTGAAGCGCTCACATAAACTTTTAGAAAACAGTTCTCTGGTCAGACGGATGCCCACACTGCCATCTTCGGCCACTAAACCGGATGCCAGATTACGTGCTCCCGGATAAATAATGGTCAGGGGCTTTACAGACAAATCTACCAGATCCCAGGCTACATCAGGTACTTCTCTTACATAAAAACCGATTTTTGCGGGACTATCCACCAAAACCAGCATCGCTTTGCTATCCTGACGCTTTTTTAATTCATAGATACGTTTAACGGCTGCTTCGTTGGTTGCATCACAACCAATACCCCATATGGTATCCGTTGGATACAAGATCAACCCACCCTTATACAACACATCCAGTGCCTGTTTTATTGCCTCATTCATCGTTCTGACTTTGCATGGCAAAAATACGCTGAAAAAGTCGATATAATTTCAAAAAAACAGCTACCTTTACCAATCTTTTTTATTTCGCACCTGAAAGCGATTATGCTTTTGATGTTTTCAGCCGGAAATCCTGTACGCGGCTGGAACAATGCTGGCAGTCTTACGCTGCCCCCTCTGCTTGAGAAAGAAAAAAACATATATTAATGACGAACAAATGGCAAGTATTAACCTATACATCAGAACAGAAAGCGCAGAGCGAAAACCTGGCAAAAAGCCTGGATATCAGCCCTGTCCTGGCTCAATTACTGGTGCAGAGGGGGATAACGACGGTAAACGATGCGGATAGATTCTTTAAACCCCAATTGACCGAGCTGCATGATCCTTTTCTGATGAAGGACATGGATAAGGCGGTTGACAGGCTTAACAGGGCTCTTGGAAACAAAGAACGCATCCTGGTTTATGGCGACTATGACGTGGACGGCACAACAGCTGTTGCGCTGGTGTATAAATTTCTTCAGCAGAACACTTCCGATATCGGTTATTACATACCTGACCGCTACAGCGAAGGATATGGCATTTCTTATCAGGGCATTGATTTTGCTGCTGATAATAGTTATACGCTTATAATTGCGCTCGATTGCGGTATTAAGGCTGTTGAGAAAATCCGCTATGCCAAAGAGAAAGGAGTGGATTTCATTATTTGCGATCATCACGTACCAGACGATAAACTACCTGACGCAGTAGCTGTCCTGGATGCCAAACGAAGGGACAACACGTACCCGTATGATCAGTTATCCGGTTGTGGTGTGGGATTCAAATTTATGCAGGCATTTGCCATCAGCAACAAGATTGAATTTTCCAAACTCAAACCATTACTTGACCTGGTGGCTGTCAGCATAGCGTCCGATATTGTTCCAATCAGTGGAGAAAACCGTATTCTGGCATACCACGGGCTTAAACAGCTAAACACCAATCCCAGCATAGGCCTGAAAAGTATCATCGAGGTTTGCGGGCTGAAAGATAAAGAGAAAGAAATCACCATCAGTGACATCGTTTTCAAGATTGGACCCCGTATCAATGCTTCCGGACGCATTCAGACAGGTAATGAGTCGGTAGAACTGCTGATTACCAAAGATGTTGATGTGGCAAAAAAGAAGAGTGACGACATCAATCAATATAACCAGACCCGTAAGGATTTGGATAAAAACATCACTGAAGAAGCCAACCAGGCTATTCAGAAGCTCACTAACCTGAAAGACAAAAAGGGCATCGTGGTCTACAACGAAGAATGGCATAAGGGTGTCATTGGTATCGTTGCCTCACGCCTGACTGAAGAGTATTACAGACCGGCCATTGTATTGACGCGAACAGACAATCTGGCCACAGGATCTGCCCGTTCCGTGCCCGGTTTTGATATATACAAGGCCATAGATCATTGTCGCGACCTGCTGGAAAATTTTGGCGGACATACGTACGCGGCCGGCCTTTCCATGAAAGTGGAAAAAGTACCTGAATTTACCCGTCGGTTTGAAACGTATGTAGCTGAGAATATTTTACCTGAACAAATGGTTCAAACCATTGACATTGACGCTGAGATTCGTTTTCAGGACATTACACCCCGTTTTTTCAAGAAACTGAAACAATTCAATCCTTTCGGTCCTGAAAACAACAAACCCGCCTTCTGCACGCGTCACGTATATGATTATGGCACCAGCCGGTTAGTGGGTCGTGATCAGGAACACATCCGGCTTGAACTGGTTGACAGGCTTTCCGAAAAGAACATCATCATGAACGGTATTGCCTTCGGACAACATGAACACAATGATCAGATCAAGGCTCAGTACCCTATTGACATCGTCTATACTGTTGAAGAAAACACGTACAACGGAAATACGTCCGTTCAGTTACTGATCAAGGACATAAAAATTTCGGAAAACGAATAACAGCCCGAAGGCTCAGTCAACACCATGAGCAACTACAGGGACATTCTCAGAACCTATTGGGGATATGATGATTTCCGCGAATTGCAGGAAGACATCATAGAATCCGTCTGTGAAGGTCGTGACACTTTAGCCCTGATGCCTACTGGTGGTGGCAAGTCCCTCACTTTTCAGGTTCCATCCCTCTCCATGGAAGGTGTTTGTCTCGTTATCACACCGTTGATTGCCCTCATGAAAGATCAGGTGGAGAATCTGAAAAGCCGTGGTATCCGTGCGGCTGCCATTTATTCGGGCATGACCAGGCAGGAGATCATCCTGACGCTGGACAATTGTCATTACGGTGATTTCAAGTTTTTGTACGTTTCTCCTGAACGCCTGTGTACCGATTTGTTTCGTGAACGCATTGTCAATATGACAATCAACCTGATAGCCGTTGATGAAGCTCATTGCATCTCGCAGTGGGGATATGATTTCCGTCCCTCTTACCTGAATATTGCTGACATCCGTGAATTGTTGCCTGACGTTCCGGTCCTGGCCCTGACTGCTACTGCCACCCCTGAAGTCGTGGAAGATATTCAGGAACGGCTTCATTTCAGAAAGCCCAATGTGTTTCGAAAAAGCTTCGAACGCTCTAATCTGGCCTATGTTGTCCGTCAAACGGAAGACAAAGAAAAAGAGCTGTTGCACATTCTCGAACACACACCCGGTTCTGCGGTGGTCTATGTTGGCAGTCGTAAAGGCAGCAAAGAACTGGCCGTTTTGTTACGCAAAAACGGCCTTTCAGCCGATTACTTCCACGCCGGACTGACCAATGAAAGCAAAGACAACAAACAAAAGGCCTGGAAATCGGGGGAATGCCGCATAATGGTTGCCACCAATGCCTTTGGCATGGGTATTGATAAAGCGGAGGTTCGGCTTGTCATCCACATGAACCTGCCAGATTCGCTGGAAGCTTATTTTCAGGAAGCCGGACGTGCCGGTCGTGATGGTAAAAAAGCGTACGCGGTGTTGTTGTACCATAAATCGGACGCAACCCGACTGAAAAAGCAGCATAGTGACAGCTACCCCCAAAAGGATACCATCAGAAAGGTATATGAATCACTGGCTTTTTATTTTCAACTGGCTGTCGGTACAGGGGCCGGAGCTATGTTTGCTTTCGACCTGACTGATTTCTGCACCAAATTCAAATTCAATTACCTGCATGCTTTCAATGCACTCAAAATACTGGAACAGGCTGGTTACCTGGAACTAACCGATGAACTGGATAATCCTTCAAGAATCTATTTTCTGACCGGCAGAGACGAACTGTATCATCAACGGATCGATGATACATTGAGCGATGAAATCCTGCAGGTATTGTTACGGTCATATACTGGTTTATTTACGGACTACATAGCCATTCAGGAAGAATTAATTGCCCAACGACTCGGAACAACAGCCGATCAGGTTTATCAACGATTGCTGGGACTTTCCAAATCAGGTATCATTCATTACATTCCCAGAAAAAAATCACCCTATATCATCTATACACTAGCCAGGGAAGACACCGAGCGGGTAGCTATCCGTAAGGCCTGTTACGAAGACAGACAAGAACGTTCTTCGGCACGCATACAGGCTATATTAGCGTATGCTACCAACAATCAGGTCTGCAGAAACCAGCAACTTTTGCGCTATTTCGGTCAGAAAAAAACAGAAAATTGTGGTCAATGTGATGTTTGTCTGGCAAAAAGCGCAGCCGGGGTCAGTCGTTACGACTACGAACGTATCCATCAGGCCATCATCAATATCCTGACTAAAGAGGCATCTTGCTTGCATGATGTCTTGATTGATGCTGTCTCACGTGAACTCGCTACAACCGACAATGATCAACCTGTCAAAAAAACAGTCCTTCCTACCGATCATAACCGTATCCTGAAAGTGCTCAGATACTTGTGCGATGAAGGAAAACTCCATTATGACTCAGGGAATCATCATTTCTATCTGTAATTTTTTCACTTTTTGCAATAAATTCCAATTTTTGTAGTACTTTTGTCCGCAAATCATAAGACGATGAGACAAAATGATTTTGCATACTTCTATTTTTACTTTTACTTCGGACAGTAAGAGCGGGATTTTAGTAGGCATAATCGAAAACGATAGAAACATGAAAGGGTCCCGCTGGAATAAGCGGGACTTTTTTTTTAAAACTAGTAACAGATGAAGAAAGTAGCCATTCAAGGAGTAGCCGGTGCCTATCATGACATTGCTGCAAGAGGATTTTTTAAAGGAGAAGACATTGAAATCATTGATTGCCTGACATTCAAGGATGTATTTGCGACTATTCGCAAGGACAATGGTATTTTGGGTATTATTGCCATTGAAAACACCATTGCAGGCAATCTGTTGCAAAACCACAACCTCTTGCGTGAAAGTGATACAAACATCATCGGCGAATTCAAGCTGCGCATCAGTCATGTGTTTGCCGCACTGCCTGGACAAACCATGCAGGATATCAAAGAAGTGCACTCCCATCCCATTGCCCTGATGCAATGTGAAGATTTCCTGAAAATCCATCATGACTGGAAAATCGTTGAAAGTGAAGACACAGCCTTGAGCGCCAAAGATATTCATGACGGACAAATTACAGGAAGGGCTGCCATCTGCAGCAAACGCGCAGCTGACATCTATAGTTTGCACGTGCTGGAATCCGGCATTGAGACCAACAAACGTAATTTCACCCGTTTTCTGATCATCGCTGACCGCTGGACCGCCGACCAATACAGCTCCCCGTCGGAAAATAACAAGTCGTCCATCGTGTTCACGACAAAACATGAGGAAGGGACACTTTCCCAAGTATTGTCCGTCCTATCATTTTATCACGACAACCTGACAAAAATTCAGTCCATGCCAATCATTGGTCATGAATGGGAATACCTGTTTTTTGTGGATCTGACTTTCGAAGACTATATGAAATACAAACAAAGTTTGGATGCCATACGTCCCCTGACTAAGAACTTACGGATTTTGGGTGAATACAAGATCGGACACCAGCAAGTATGAAACGAGCATGCTTGTAAAAGCGCCCAAGCAGATGATAATCGGCATGCGGTGTTCCATCTGTCCTTAAACAAAAAATATAGTAGAAGATGAAAACCATTATACCAGCGGAAAGGCTCAGGCACGTTTCCGAATACTATTTTTCCAGAAAGCTGAAAGAAATAGCCGCTATGAACGAGGCAGGCAAACAAGTTATCAGCCTGGGTATTGGTAGTCCTGACCTGCCACCCTCTGCCTCGACAATTCAAGTACTGACCCAACAGGCTGCCCTTCCGGATGTACATGGTTATCAACCCTACAACGGCATTCCCGAATTACGCAATGGATTTGCTGACTGGTATGCTCGCTGGTATGGCGTCACATTGGATCCGGCTAAGGAAATTCAACCATTGATTGGTTCAAAAGAAGGGATTCTTCATATTTCCATGGCTTTCCTGAATCCTGGCGATGGTGTGCTGGTTCCCAATCCGGGTTATCCTACCTATGCCTCTGTCAGCAACTTGGTACAAGCCACTGTTCATGATTATAAATTACTTCCGGAAAACGGATGGCAACCTGATTTTGAAGCGTTGGAAGCCATGGATCTCAGTCGGGTAAAACTGATATGGGTGAATTACCCCAATATGCCTACCGGAGCCAGAGCCAGCATAAAGTTGTTTGAAAAGTTGGTTGATTTTGGCAAACGTCACGGAATTGTCATCTGCAATGACAATCCCTACAGCTTTATCTTAAGCACCGAGTATCTCAGCATTCTGAGCATACCTGGGGCCAAGGATTGTTGCATCGAACTGAATTCAATGAGCAAGTCTCACAATATGCCGGGCTGGCGTATCGGTATGCTGGCGACCAATGCTGAATTTTTGCAATGGATCGTACAAGTGAAGAGCAACGTTGACTCCGGTCAGTTTTATCCTATGCAACTAGCTGCAGCAGAAGCTCTTAAAGCAGATGAAAGCTGGTATACCAACATGAATGGAATGTATAAAAGTCGTCGCATCATCGCGGAGACCATTCTTCAAGCATTGGGATGCAGATGGGACCCTACCCAATCAGGTCTGTTCCTTTGGGGACGCATACCGGACTCATACAAAAATTCCGGAGAACTGGCTGATAAGATTTTATATGAGGCCCGTGTTTTTATCACGCCTGGTTTTATTTTTGGCAGCCAAGGGGAACGGTATGTACGCCTGTCACTTTGTTGCACGGAAAAGAACCTGACAGAAGCCCTCGAACGCATTCAGCGGATTCTTTGACAATTTAGGTCAACCTAAGAGCACCACTACTTATCATATTGAAAGTTAAAACTAAAAAACATAGACAGACAATGGAAACAATGGAATTTGAATCAATCCTGCTGCCGGGAGTGGACGCCCGGCGTCCCATCGTAATGGCAGGGCCTTGCAGCGCCGAGACGGAAGATCAGGTACTTAAAACAGCCAAACAGCTTGCCGACAGAGGCATAAAAATATTTCGGGCTGGTATATGGAAACCCCGGACACGACCTGGAGCTTTTGAAGGGGTCGGTTCTGTCGGCCTCACCTGGATGAAAAAAGTGAAAACCGAATACGGTATGTACACAACAACCGAAGTGGCCACTGCCAAACACGTTGCCGAAGCTATCAAATACGGGATAGACATTCTATGGATCGGTGCCCGTACTTCAGCCAATCCCTTTGCCATGCAGGAAATTGCCGATGCCTTGCAAGGTTCTGACATGCCTGTTCTCATCAAAAATCCAGTCAATCCCGACCTTGACCTTTGGATCGGTGGCATTGAACGTCTTTACCTGGCCGGCATCCGTAAACTGGGCGTGATTCACCGAGGTTTTAGTTCTGCCGATAGAAAAATCTATCGTAACATTCCGCAGTGGCATATACCCATTGAATTACGCCGTCGTTACCCGAACCTGCCCATGTTTTGCGATCCCAGTCATATCGGTGGCAGGCGCGAACTCATCTCGTCTATTTCCCAGCAAGCGATGGATCTTAACTTCGACGGACTCATGATTGAATCACATTGTGATCCTGACAATGCCTGGAGCGACAAGGATCAACAGGTGACACCCGATATCCTCGATTACATTCTTAACCTGCTCGTGATTCGTGAAGGCAAACAAACCACGGAAAGTCTCACCGAGCTTCGTAAGCAAATCGACGAAATGGATGACCAACTGCTTGAAGTGCTGGCCAAACGTATGCGGATATCACGCGAAATCGGCACCTACAAAAAAGAACACAATATACAAATCCTGCAGACAGCCCGTTACAGTGAAATACTGGAAGACAGGATTAAACAGGCTATCAAGTTTGGAATTGACGGGGATTGCATGCAGAAAATACTGGAAGCAATTCATGAGGAATCGGTTCGTCAACAAATGCTCGTCATGAATGAATAGTTTTATACCATAATAGGGGGAACGTAATAAACATAAGATTATGAAGATTTTAATAATGGGAGCCGGGAAGATGGGACGGTTCTTCGCGGATACGCTGAGTTTTCACCATGAAGTTTGTCTGTTTGACACTGATCCAAAACAGCTCAGGTTTGTCTATAATGCAATCAGAACGACCAACCTGGAGGAAGTCAGAACCTTTGAACCAGAACTGATGATCAATGCCGTGACCATCAAATACACCATCGATGCATTCAAAACCGTTATTCCCTACTTGCCGAAGAGTTGCATTTTGTCAGATATTGCTTCCGTCAAGACGGGTCTTAAGGAGTTTTATGAAACCTGTGGTTTGCGTTTCGTTTCGACACATCCCATGTTTGGTCCTACTTTTGCCAGTTTGAGTGACCTGAGCACCCAGAGTGCTATCATCATCAAGGAATCTGATTTTCTGGGTAAAGCCTTTTTCAAAGACGTGTATAGTTCGCTACGGTTAAGAATTTTCGAATATAGTTTCGAAAAGCACGACCAGACGACGGCCTATTCCCTGTCCATTCCTTTTGCTTCCACTTTGGTATTTGGAGCAGTTATGCGCCATCAGGAAGCTCCCGGTACCACATTCAAACGCCACCTGACTATTGCTCAAGGGCTAATGTCAGAAGACGACTACTTGTTGCAGGAAATCCTTTTCAATCCGTTTGCCCCCGAACAAATCAGAAAAATCATGGGCAAGTTGAGCACGTTGCATGATATCATTATAGAGAAGGATTCCGAAAGAATGCAGGCTTTTCTGAAATCGGTACGTAAAAATATTGAATGAATCCATTTTTTACCGTACTATTGCATAAAAAACGACTATAGAAGTGCAGAGTCAGCACGGTAAACACTGATAAAATACGATGAAAAAAACAGTTTTACTCTTTGCAGCCTTATGCATAACAGTATGTATCTTTGCGTATGATTTCACGGTGGATGGTGTTTACTATGATATTATATCTTCCACCTATCCCTACGCGGTGGAGGTCACGGTTGAAACTAACAACGCCAACAGTTATTCGGGATCTGTAACTATTCCTTCCGCTGTCATTTATGGCAGTACAACCTATTCGGTGACTTCTATTGGAACATATGCTTTTGCTCTTTCTACGGGTTTAACATCGGTTACGCTTTCCACGTCGGTTACTTCGATAGGAGATGGCGCCTTCTGGGGATGCGGGCTGTTAACGACTATGACCATTCCATCATCGGTCGATTCAATAGGCAGTTATGTCTTTTACGGTTGTTCAGCCTTAACAGACATCTTCGTGGATGCAACTAATACCATTTATGCAAGTGAGGATGGAGTGCTGTATAACAAAGATAAATCTACGCTGTTAGTTTATCCAGCCGGCAAACCTGCCGTCAGTTATACGATCTCTTCCTCTGTTGATACGATCGGTAGTTATGCTTTTGGCTATTGTAAAAATCTAACTTCAATTACCATTCCTACGTCTGTGGTATATATTACCCATGCTGCTTTTTGTGAATGCACAGGCTTAACGACGATGACTATTCCATGGTCAGTTACTTTCTTAAACAATAATCCATTTTATGACTGTACGAATCTTACGGCTATCACTGTGGATCCGGCAAACCAATATAATGAAAGTGTTGATGGAGTACTGTTTAAAAAAGGTCTAACCACCATTATATGTTACCCTGCAAGCAAGCCAGGTAGCAGTTATGTTATTCCGTCGACAGTCACTTATATCAGGAGTGGCACTTTCAGGGGTTGTTTGGGCTTATCTTCCATAACCATACCTTCATCGGTAACAACGATCCGTTCTGAGGCTTTTTCCGGATGTACGGGTTTAATTGCCATCTATTCCTATCCGACTACGCCGGTAGATCTGAGTTCAGCTATTGAAACGTCTAACGATGTTTTTTCTGGTGTGGATACAACTACATGTGTGCTACATGTACCTGTAGGGTCAAAAAGTCTGTATGCAGCGGCTATCCAATGGAAAGCCTTTACCAATATAGCGGAAGATTTAACTTCTGTCGTATCTGCAGCCACTGTTCCTACGGCAAAAGTCAGCGTACAAAATGGGCAATTACACGTAAACGGTGCTCCCGTGGGAGAAACTATTACCGTCTATACCCTGCAAGGCACAGCTCTCTACAGCCAAAAAGCAGATGCAGCAACCATGTCGGTGAGCCTACCTGTGCATGGGATGTACGTGGTAAAAATTGGTGCGGAAAGAGTTAAGCTGGTGTATTAAGTCAATGATAAAATGGGCAGCGTCTTAAACATACGAGTCATTCCGGAATAGTCAGATCGATACCTCCCAGTTCAGCAGCCAGATCAGAATACGAGGAATAATAACTGCCGATAATCCGTTTGGTTGCAGCCAGGCACCACAAGTCAACCAGGGCATCTTTCATGCCCTGTAATGAATAACGTTCCAATACAGCCTTACGTGACAGGATCTTATCAGGAAAACGTCCGATGAGATCCTGTTTGATTTCCAGGCTATCACTTGCCAAATAAAACCGGGTTTCTGGTCTGACAGCTAATTCTGCCTTAATAAACCGGATGTAATCCTCCATCGAATTTCGCTGGATAGATTGTTGGTTATCTCCTCGCCGGATATGAATTCCAATGACACTTTCCCCGAAACCGGTTATTTGCCGATCGATAATGTCCTGCAGTTCCGGAATCGGTTTAAACAACTGGTGTAATGGATAATGAGTGGTGAGGGAATATCCTGAAATAATGTAGGCCCGTTTTCCGCGAATACGTTTGTAGATAGTGGTATCAAGACATTCAGAGCATCCTGTAATTTGTGAAGTAAAAATGAACGATCTGAGAATACCTGGTATATACAAATTCCGTTTTCGACTGAACGACAGGTACCAGTTTCGGTTCGTAAACAGTTTTACGTTAACCCATTTCAGGTTCACAGGCTGAAACAATTCTGTAAAATCTGCCCGGCAATCATTGTTGTTTTCCCAGTATACCGTTATCTTCCTGTCTGTTTCTTCGGCTATCTGTAGACACGAAGCCATCGCCCGCATCCGGTTACACATTCCTCCAATAGGTACGCATGTAATACTGGCGTGCTTCATGATTATTCGTTCAGCAAAAACAGCTTGAAGGAATCAAAGTCTTTGGACATGGGCACGGATTGCTTTTTGCCTGTCATAAAGACTTGCAAGGTTGCAGGGATGGTCACTTCTTCTGTAATGATGGTTTCTACAGTGTCTTTGAATTTGGCCGGATGAGCCGTTTCCAGGAAAACGCCAACCTGACCTGGTTCCAGTTGTTCTGCCAGTGCACGATAACCACAAGCTCCATGCGGATCAAGTAAATAACCCGTTTCAACATAAACGGACTTGACCGTTTCAGCTATTTGCCGATCATCGTACCTGGCACCGCTGACATCGGCTTTAATGGCTGCGTGTGAATGGCCGTATAAATCCAGCACTCTTGCAAAGTTGCTCGGATCACCAACATCCATAGCATTGGCAATGGTCGCAACCGAAGGTTTCGGGCTGTATCTTCCTGTTTTCAAATACTCGAAGAATATGTCGTTGCGGTTATTGGAAGCAATAAAATGCCGGACAGGCAATCCCATCTTCTTTCCGAACAATCCGGCTGTAATATTACCAAAATTACCACTGGGCACGCAAACAACCAGGTTATCTGCCTTACCCAGCTTTTTAAGTTGTGCATAGGCATAAAAATAGTAGAAAGCTTGTGGCAGGAAACGGGCAACATTGATTGAGTTGGCCGAAGTCAGCTTCATATGAGCCTTCAGGTCGCTGTCCATGAAGGCGGCCTTTACCAACGTCTGGCAGTCATCGAACGTCCCATCCACCTCCACGGCTGTAATATTTTTCCCTAACGTTGTAAACTGCATTTCCTGAATGTCACTGACCAATCCTTTTGGATAAAGCACATATACATGGATACCCTCGACGCCCAGAAAACCATTGGCAACGGCACTGCCCGTATCGCCCGAAGTGGCTACCAATACATTGACATCAGTCTGACCTTGTTTTCTAATGAAATAGCCTAACAACCTGGCCATAAAACGGGCACCGACATCCTTGAAAGCACAAGTTGGTCCATGGAACAATTCAAGGCTGTAGATATTTTCCTTTACGAGGACAACAGGGGTATCGAAATTCAGCGTTTCATAGACAATTTGCCTGAGTGTTTTCTTTTCAATGTCATCTCCAAA
>Ga0153915_10000893_pt1 | contig 27660 bp, 14 predicted proteins | sample Opewatmetagenome_2_FD_107003 | JGI IMG/M metagenome (GOLD analysis project Ga0153915, IMG submission 107003) | Freshwater wetland microbial communities from Ohio, USA - Open water 3 Core 3 Depth 3 metaG | ecosystem: Environmental > Aquatic > Freshwater > Wetlands | place: USA: Ohio, Lake Erie...
CGCCGATCCCAGACTCTCGGAAGCTAGAACGATTGTGGCACAGAGCGACCCCGTCATTGGTTTTTTCACGGTGACGGGCGATCACCTTTACGTGGTTGACGTAATAGGCGGACCCAATCAGATTCGCGTCTTTGATCTTTCTGGCAATCCAAAGGGTACGATCCCAATCAAACCCATATCTGCAGTGGGGGAAATAGTGCCGCTTGCCAACAATGACGTGATCTACAAAAATGAGACCTACGTAGATCCCGCAGCATACTATCGCTATCAACCTCACACGGGAAAATCGACCAAGACGGCTTTGGCGCCCACGACAACCGCGCACTTGGGTGACGTCGAAGTAGTGAGAGAGTTTGCGACGTCGAAAGATGGAACCAAAGTGCCGATGAATATCATTCAAGGCAAGAGGACAAGACTCAATGGACGGAACCCGGTTCTTCTCACTGGGTATGGAGGCTTCGCCATAAGCCAGAGACCGAACTTCGATGATCGGCGGTGTCTGTGGCTTGAACAAGGCGGTATTTACGTGGTGGCCAACCTTCGTGGCGGGGGAGAGTACGGAGAAGAATGGCATGCAGCAGGAAGTCTCGAGAGAAAGCAGAACGTGTTTGATGATTTTGCAGCCTGCGCCATGTACTTGATTCGCAATAAATATACCAGTCCATCGCACTTGGCAATTGAAGGTGGCAGCAACGGTGGACTCTTGATGGGAGCAGCTCTGACGCAGCATCCTGAGATGTTTCGAGCTGTTGTAAGCGAGGTCGGGATCTATGACATGCTCCGAGTTGAGCTGAGTCCGAACGGGCAGTTCAATGTCACGGAATACGGGAGCGTCAAAAATCCCGAGCAATTCAAGGCTCTCTATGCGTACTCGCCGTATCACCATGTAGAGGATGGGACAGACTATCCGGCTGTACTCATGACGACCGGCGACAACGACGCGCGAGTTGATCCTTTGCAATCGCGGAAGATGACGGCCCGGCTCCAGGCGGCCTCTGGCCCCGGACTTCCGATATTGCTGCGCACGAATCCGCACGCGGGTCACGGAATAGGAACCTCTCTCGACCTGCGGGTGGCCGAAGAAACAGACGTCTATGCATTTCTTTTTGATCAACTTGGAATGAAGTACAGGAGCGCCGGGCTGTAGCTGTAAACGCAAACGGCCAAAATGAAGACACCGGGAGTGAGAGATGGACACATACTTTGCTCCTGCCGAACGTGCGAGCGACAGTGAGTTCCAGCGAGACGTAGTCATTGCCAGTCAGAATCCTATAATGAATGGTCTTCTCAAGACGGCAGGCGGTCTTGTTGCCATCCTCAACACGCAGCGCCAGATACTTGCGGTCAATGACGCATTTCTCAGGATGCTGGGTGCGCAGGACACCAGCGGGATACTCGGACTTCGCCCTGGGGAAACCATCAAGTGCGTTCACGCCCACGAATTGGCGGGTGGGTGTGGAACGAGCAAATTCTGTCCGACATGCGGCATGGCGGTAGCCATAGTTGCATGTCTGGCGAGCGAAAAACCCGAAGAGAGAAAGTGTCCGGTGAGAGTGAACCGAGACGGCAAGACGCTGGATCTCTGCTTTCGAGTGCGTTCTTCCTTGGTCACATTCGAAGGCCGGGTTCTAATCTTGCTATTGCTGCAGAACATAACTGCTTCACAGCGTTGGGCAGCGGTCGAACGCGTGTTCTTCCATGACATCAATAACCTTGTCACAGGAATACAGGGAGCGGCCGAGCTGATGGAGCTCGAAAGTGAAAGGAGTATGCGGGAATTGGCGAGAGACATCTGCAGGACGACTTCGCGGCTCGCCAATGAAATTGCCATACAGCAGGCTCTATCGAGGGACGATTTTTCCGAGTATCAACTGAATCTTCAGGAAGTAACGCTGGAGCAGATCGTCAGGGAATTGCAGGCCGTATTTGCCGGCCATCCTGTGGCGAGAGGAAAATCCATCAATTGGGGACAGGCCCGCAGCCGGCGCTTCATGACTGATGCGTCTATCCTTCTGCGGATTCTCACCAACATGTTGATCAACGCGCTGGAGGCAACGGAAAAGTGCGGAGAGGTTAGATTCTGGATTGACGAAGAAGACGATTCCGTCACGTTCTGTGTGTGGAACAAGCAAGCGATTCCCGAGGAGCTCGCTCTCCGGATTTTCCAGCGTCACTTTAGCACGAAAGAAGAACCGGGCAGAGGTCTTGGCACTTACGCCATGAGATTACTCGGCGAGCTATTCCTGGGAGGTAAGGTGAGTTTCAGGACCTCAAAATCTGAAGGCACTGTGTTTCGTTTTCACTTGGCCCTCTAATCAGCGTCACCCATGTTAAATACTGACACGCGGCTCCTTTTTTCCACCCGAATCACACGTCTCTTTGCCTACGGCTTCTTGTCCGTGGCCCTCGTGTTGTATCTGGCTCAAATTGGCATGAGCGAGCGCAAGATAGGTGTTTTGCTCACGTGCGCGCTAGCCGGGGACGCCGCAATTTCCCTGTGGATCACGACGTCAGCCGATCGCATCGGAAGACGCAGAATGTTGATTCTAGGGTCAGCGTTGATGGTCCTGGCAGGCATTGCGTTCGCCCTGACTCGAAATCCCATTCTTCTTGTAGCCGCCGCCATAGTCGGCGTGATAAGCCCGAGCGGAAACGAAATCGGTCCCTTTCTCTCGATCGAACAAGCGTCTCTCTCGCAACTGGTCTCGAGCGGGCGTCGAACTCATTTGTTTGCATGGTACAACCTGGTCGGCTCTTTTGCCACGGCCTTGGGAGCGCTTGCGGGAGGGCACCTCGCCCAGAGCTTGCAGAGAGTCGGTTTCACGGTTCTGGAATCGTACCGTGCCGTCCTGATAGGGTACGCAATGTGCGGCACTGTTCTGGCTCTGCTGTTTCTTCGCCTTTCTTCTTCGGTAGAGATCAAGAAAGTCCCGGGAGATCCGTTGCCGAAGCACGCGCTCGGTTTGCATCGTTCGCGCAATGTAGTATTGAAGCTAAGTGGTCTCTTCAGCATTGATGCCTTTGGAGGAGGATTGATTGTTCAAAGCATCATTGCTTACTGGTTCCACGTCAAGTTCGGCATCGGCATTGGTGCGCTCGGCAGCATTTTCTTCGGCGCAAATGTGCTGGCCGGCGTCTCTGCCTTGCTCGCGGCGCGCATTGCCGCGCGAATAGGCCTCATAAACACGATGGTCTTCACGCACATTCCTTCCAACATACTCTTGGCACTGGTTCCTCTAATGCCGACCTTGGGCACGGCCGTAGGAGTACTTCTGCTTCGCTTCAGCATCTCGCAAATGGACGTACCAACGCGGCAGTCCTACACCATGGCCGTTGTTGCCCCTGACGAGCGCTCCGCGGCCTCAGGCGTGACAACAATCGCTCGGTCAGTGGGTGCGGCACTTTCGCCGGCCTTGAGCGGCATCTTTATCGCAAATCCACTACTGTTCAATGCACCGTTTTTCTTGGCGGGCGGCCTCAAGATCGTTTATGACGCGCTCCTTTATCGCGGATTCAGGAAAATAAAGCCGTCCGAGCTAGTTGGGAGCGGAGAGTAAAGCTCCTGGGAGATGGACGCCTTTGGCGGGGGCCGCCGCGACGAAGTCACTTCTGAAGGAGCCGCCTTTGATGGAGCTGCCTTTGATCGAGCCGGGACAATCACTTTTAGACCTCGCAACTGCTTTTAGGGACAGCGTTTCCTGTTGACTTTTTGGAGATTTCGTGTTATGATATTGCAACTTGGAGAGTACGGGGCGGTTTTAGCTGCACATTAATTGGACCGGTCTAACTGCTTTGATTTTTGGCCATTACGATGCAAGCTTTCTGAAGGAGGTGAAGAGACACCGTTAATTGGATAGCGACGTGGTAGTTATCTGAGTTTCCGATGGAAGTTATCTGGGCTTCCAAGCGAGCGATTAGCATTGTGTAATTCGTGCAGTTTTGCACGGAAAGGAGTCGGATGAGATGAGGGCTAAAGTGCTTTTGTTTGTCGTGGCTGCGCTGCTTTTGGGTGCCTCTGGGGCCTACGCGGTGATCGGCTGGAGCGGAAATGTGTGGCCCTGCAATAATGCCACGTACGCCGAAAACGGGAACATCGATGTGTACATTCAGGTTTGGAAAGAGGGCGTGACTGACCAGCCGGGACAGGGCGCGGGCATCCACGCAACGCTGTTCTACAAGGAGGAGGGCGAGGCCACTTATCAAAGCGTGGCCATGACCTACAACACCGACATAGGCAATAATGACGAGTACAAGGGTACGATCCCGAGCTCCGCTTTGCAGGGAGGCGTGCGCGAAGTGTTTGAGTGTGTTATTTACGATGAAAGCGACGGCTCCACTTGTCCGCCGACAAGTCTGTACGGGTGCGGCGGGGATCAGTGTGGGAATCAGCCTCCGTTCTACCTAAACATCACTGCTGCCACGCGCGCAGACGTTACTGTGAAATTCAGACTTTGCCTGTCGGATGGCGCTGAAACCACGGGCGACGCGTGCGTGACCGGCGATCACAATGAGCTCACAAATTGGGGAAACGGAGTGCTCATGTTTAGACCGTGCCCCGGGCCGAACCCGAAGTACTACGAGGTTGAAATACTCTTCCCGGCTGGCAGCAATCCTTCAGTGCAGTACAAGTACAAGAAAGATGGCTGCAGCACGTGGGAAAGCACGGGCAATCACAGCTTTGTCATTGACGATTCCGGTTCCTATCAGCTGCTTCCGATAGACGGCTGGGAATATCTGACTCCCGATTGTCCGACTTGCCCAATACCCGTTGAGCCTACCACCTGGGGCAACATAAAAGCTCTCTACAGGTAGAGTCTCGCGTCAAGGGCACATGCCAGCATTGTGATTGAGGACAGGACCGGAATTTGTTCCAACAGTTTGAATAGCCGGCACAATCGTTGCCGGCGCGTTTGGAGTTGCGGAGGGTGGGATGCCCTTCGCAGCTCTTGGTCACCTGTTGCACGGAGGTGATAATTGATGAAGGGAATACTCCTGGGTATCCTCTGCATGGGGATCGTCTTCGTCTTTTGTCCCCAGGCGTTCGGATTCGGGTTCGGAACTCCCGTGATTGACGGTGCGCTCGATGCTTGTTACGGCGCAGCAGACGCGACTGACCAAAGCGGAGACGGCAACGGAAACGCAGTCATGGACTTGGGAAGTCTGTATGTCTGTAACGACGCCAGCTACTGGTATTTCTATTTCACCATCAACGCAAACATCGATGTGACGAGGTGGGGAAAGTACGCCCTTTACATTGACACCACGAACGACCCGAATGGGGCCACCCTGGACGCGTGGACTCGTAATGTCGTCGTATCCGCCCCGCACAAGCCGGAGTTTGGTATTTACACCTGGGTAGACGTTGTCCCTTACGGCACCGGTAACACGCAGGTGTGGTCGTGGGGAGGCACGAGCTGGACCGGGATTGGTGCAATGGATGGTGCAGCCCGAGGCATCGGTTCCACCTCTGCACTCGAATGGAAGATCGCGAAGTCCAGGATCGGTGATCCCACCGAGATTTGGTGTGAAGTCTGGTCAACCGGCGGAGGTTCAAACGACAACGCTCAGGACACCTCGAACAATCCCCCTGAGGATTGGAACGCCGCTGACTGGAGTACGACCGCGGTGCTGCTTTGCTCAACCCACGTGGCTCGAGCGGCCGGCGGTGACGTTATCCCTCCGACTGTCGTCAATGCATCGAGCTACGCGGCACCTCACAATACTATTCTCGTAGAATTCAGCGAGCCCGTCGACCTTAACACGTCGCAGACTCCCGGTAACTACACTGTCAATTCCGGTGCAGTCACGGTCCTCACTGCCACGAGAGACGCAGTCGATTTCTCCAAGGTCACGCTCGGACTCAACTCCAACCTCTCGTACGGCGGAAGCAACGATGTCCTCGTAACGAACGTGAAGGACCTCGCAGGAAATCCGATCGTGAACAACGGCACAACCAACAAAGCGTGTTTCTGTCTGTCCAGGGTTGTTTTCAAGGTTCACATGAACCTGCACCTGCGCACGCATTCGGTTCCACCGGACCAGCTCGGTATAGAGGGCAATGTTTATCCGCTCAACTGGGATCCGACTTGTGACATCCTTGCGGCGGACGACGGTGTTTCACCGGACGCAGTGGCCGGCGACAGTCTCTACACGGTGGCCATAGATTTTTCGCGCCCCTCTAACTGCTTGACCGGTACCGACACGACCTGGGTGGAATTTGAATACACGCATCTCTGTACGGAATGGGAAGGACATCATCATTATTACTCGAATCCGGGTCTCACGTGTTCGACAGGCATCGACACTTTCAGTGTCTGGTGGGCAGATATCGCTCCCGACAACTATACGTCGAAACCCATAGACGTGATTTTCCGCGTTGACATGAGCTCGAAGAATCCCGGTGTGCAGGACACGGTCAGCGTGAACGGGAGTGAATATCCGCTCAATTGGAACGTGCCCCCAACCACGTTCATGAAGGACGACGGCGTGGCACCGGATTCCCTGCCCGGGGACAAGATCTATTCTGTCAGGGTGCGCTTCCCGATCAATACTTGGAAGACCGTTGAATACAAGTACCTTTTCAACAGCGCGTTTGAATGCTCGTTGTCCGGAAACAGGAACGTCGTCCTGAACGACGCAGTTTACGACACAGTGGGTGTGAATCCGCTGATTCTACCCGTCGCTTCGTGGGGCGACTACTGCGTTCCCGAGGGTATAGGCGGGGTTCCCGAGAATCGCGCGTTCAGATTGGAGCAGAACGTGCCCAACCCGTTCAACCCAGTTACGACTTTCGAATTCACCCTACCGAAAGCCGGTCGCGCCACTCTGACGGTTTACGACGCCGCGGGTAGAACGGTGAAGGTGCTCGTCGACAAATCCCTGGACGCTGGCCTTCAGAAGGCAATCTGGGACGGCACTGACTCTGGAGGTACGAAGGTACCGAGCGGTGTGTATTTCTATGAGCTGAAGTCTGAAGGTCTGCAAACGTCCAGAAAACTTGTGATAGTTTACTGATGGTGGGTCTAGGGGGCTTTTGAGGGCCGGCTTTTTCAGTTTCCCAAGGCCAGAGAAGGGACCGATGATTTCGTCGGTCCCTTCTTTATTTGCCGGCGCTTCGCGGCACGAGCGAGCCGGAACTTTGCGGCTATTGGAGGAACATTACGAGGCCGCTCTTCGGCTCCATAACGGGAACAGTGAGCCTGCCTTTTTCACTCTTGAATGCCTTCCCGCTCAGAGCGTCCTTAAAGAGCTTCCCTGCGGCAATCGGCCTCTGACCTAGAGTCTTAAGCTTATTGAGATCGATCTGTACAGGTTGTTTCGAGAGATCGTTGTTTACCACGATCACAGCAAGCTCAGTCCCGCTGTCTCTTGCGAATCCGAAAAGGTTCCTGTTTCTGTCGGCAAGGAGCGTGAAGAAGTCCCCGTATTTCAGGCTTGGATGACTGTCTCTAAGTGCCACTAACTTTCGATAGCTCTCAAGAAGCTCCTTGTTCTGCTCGGCCGGATCCCACTTGAACGTTTTCCGGCAATCGGGATCCTTCCCTCCGGTGAGCCCTATCTCGTCCCCATAGTAAATGCAGGGCGATCCCGGGTAGGTCATCTGAAAGAGGATCGCAAGTTTCATCTTCTTTACGTCACCCCCGCACAGAGTTAGAAAACGTTCCGTGTCGTGGCTCCCTATCAGGTTCAACATTACATCGTTAGCGGCGTCAGGATAATCCATTCTCAAGACTCCGAGAACTTCATCGAAACGTTCCGGGTCCGTCCGACCCGTGGCAAAAAAGTCAATGAGGGCGGTTCTGAATCTGTAATTCATCACCGCGTCGAATTCGTCTCCCTTGAGCCACTGCGCCCCGTTGTCCCAGATTTCACCGAGGATATACTTGTCCTTGCTGATAGATTTGGTGACCTTCCGGAATTCCCTCCAAAAGTCGTGAGGAACCTCGTTGGGAACGTCCAACCTCCACCCATCGATTCCTACCTGCCGTGCCCAAAAATCGTCCACGCTGAATATGTACTCTCTGACGTCAGGATTATTAGTGTTTAGTTTCGGCAGATCACCGAAACCCCACCAACATTCGTAGTTCGGCTTCGGATCTTTGACGACGGGGAATCCGTAGAACGTGTACCAGCTCACGTATTTGGAGGCTCTTCCGTTCTTGACGACGTCCTGAAATGCCCAGAACTCGTAACCGGAGTGGTTGAACACTCCATCAAGTATGATGCAGATGTTTCTCTGGTGCGCTCGTTCCAGAAGATCGCGAAAAGTATCGAGTGTTCCAAAGTGGGGATCGATCTTCATGTAGTCTTCCGTGTTGTATTTATGGCTGGAAGTGGCCTCAAATATGGGATTGAAGTAGATCGCTTCTATTCCGAGGGTGTCCATATACCCGAGACCGTCTATGACTCCCTGGAGGTCACCACCAAAGAAATTGAAGCTGGTTGGCTGTGCTTCCCATTTCTCAACTCCAGGCGGGTCATTTGACGGATCACCGTTTCTGAATCGTTCGGGGAATATCTGGTAAAATACTCTGCCCTTGGCCCACGCAGGGGTGACGAAAACGAGGGAATCAACGAGAGCGGCCGCGAACGGCGGGCGGCTCTCGAACGTCGAATGGCATGAATCGTCAGAGCAATAATAGAGCTGGCGAGATCCATCGCGTAGCTTGAACACGTAGTTGACCGGTGTGGATACGTCAGGGATAAGTGCCCTGAAGTATTCAAAGACCCCGTCCTGCGAAAACAATTTCATTGGAACTTCGCGCGGCTCCGAGCTTCCGGGCGAGACCACAATGCCGCAATATTCCACGTCGCCCTTCTTCACCCTCAGTCTCAGAGAAATGGTCGAGCCGTCTGCCCATTGCGCATAAGGAAGCTCGGTCGCGTGATATACGGCCTCGGAGAGTATCTTTCCGTCGCCTCTGCCGGCGGGCTGTTTGAAACGCCCGTAATCGCCCACCTTGAGTATGGAGTTAAAGCCCCCGAAGCCGTCAGGCGCTTTGAGCTCTTGGTTGGGGTCACTGAACCATTTCTCGCCGTCGACGACGAACTTATACTGGTACTCTCCTTCAAGAAGTTCCAGCGTCACTGTCCACGAACCCTTTGTGGCATCGAATTGCATGGGTTGAGCGTTCTTGTTCCAGTTGTTGAAATTGCCGGCAAGCGTCACTGTCCCGGCAGAGACGGGAGGGGAAAACTCGAAAGTGACGGGGAACCTGCGAGCGCCTTCGGAAGACGAGACAGTTGCTGTTAACAAGAGCACCGTGATCGAGAGTAGGGCCTTCCAATTCGATCTCATCAATTCCTCCATGCGTACTTGTGAGAAGATTCGTTACTTTAAGAAATGCTCCCGATTCTCCGAGACGCTTGCCGGCGTATTCTCAGCCTTTGCCGATGCATATGCGGGGACCGCCGGCACGTCTCGAGAGCCAATTCTGCCACACCGCGGGGCCCCCTCGCTACAAGAATATGTTGCGGCGTGTGCCATCAGGTGCACGCGCACGCGCCGAGAAGTACGGGTTTTCCTGCGGACGGTCCTGGCGCACGAAGGAACCGTTTTCCCTTGACTGGGTGGCATTTCTTTGATGCAATCCCACACGGTCAAGAAGGTGCCAGGCTCTCCCGCACAGGAGGTTCAGATGCTTTCCTTTTTTGTATTTCTTGCCTACGTGGCATGTCTCCTTCCGCTGATACTTTCAGTCAGAAGGCGCGCGATCGGGCGAAGCTCGATCATAATTTCTGCAGCGCTTGTAGCAGCGCTCACAATTTTCCTCGTGTGCCTGCGAATATACACGGAAGTCTTGTGGTACATCGAGCTGGGTCAGGTGCAGAGGTACTGGATAGTCTTCTGGACAAGACTGTCTCTGTTCGCGGCAGGTTTTCTCTTGAGTCTTTCCTTTTTCCACCTGCATCTGCGCCTCACAAGAGCCGGCCTCACGCCTGAGTCAAATGAGAAGATGAGGGTGCCCAATTGGATCTATCTAGCCTACGGCATTCTTGTCTCGATCTCGCTGGGAAATTCCTGCTCGACCTGGTGGGATAAGGTGCTTCTTTACCTCAATCGCGTGTCGTTCGGATCGAAAGATCCCATCTTCGGAAGGGACATTTCATTCTACGTCTTCTCGCTTCCTCTTTACTCGCGGTTCGTGTCCTACATCCTAACGCTCCTCGTCTTTTCCACGCTCGGCGTTCTCCTGCTCTACGCCGTTCAGCTCGGGCTAAAGACAAGTCGAACGAGAAGAAGAACTACTCTTGTCTTTGAAGAGCAGGAGCCTGAGCAGCGACGGCACACGCTTTTCCGCCTGGTAACACATCTGTCCGTCCAGGGAGTCATATTTGTAAGCTTGTTCATATTCCAGACTCTGCTTGCCATGTGGAATCTTGTCTATTCGGAAAGGGGTGCGGTTTTCGGAGCGGGTTACACGGACGTTCATTTTCAAATCGCGGCGTACAAGTTTTTCATGGGCGCGTTGGTGCTCGTGGGGATTGCATTCGTCGTTTCGGCATCGAGCCGTTCGCACCGGAAAACCTTTGCCGGGGCCGGGCTTGCCTTCGCTGTCTTGATTGTTACGTGGCTCGTGGGCGTGAAAGCGGTCCCCGCCATAGTGCAACACTACGTGGTTAGCCCAAACGAGTTGGACAAGGAGCGGGAATACATTGAATACAACATAGCATACACGAGGAGAGCTTACGGTCTCGACAGCACTCGAACAACCGTGGTGCCTTTTCCGGTCAAGGACGGCATCACACCCGCCACGCTTGTGGATGACGCCGCCACGCTTCGGAGCATCAGGCTCTGGGATTGGAGAGTGCTGGAGGCCACGTATAACCAGAATCAGTCGTTTCGACTCTATTACAGATTTCTGGACGTGGACATAGATCGATACAACATGGGTGGAGTCCCGGTCCAGGTCATGCTCTCGGCCAGGGAGCTGGATCAAAGCAAGCTCGCTGAGAAATCAAAAACGTGGCAGAATTTGAGGCTTGTTTACACTCACGGGTTTGGCTGCTGTCTGAACCCGGTCAGTATTTTCACTCCGGAGGGGCTGCCGGAGTACTGGATAAGAGACATTCCACCCGTAAGTAACAATCCCGTGCTGGCCCTCGACAGACCGGAAATATATTTCGGTGAGGCACCGAATTCCCACGTGTTCGTGAAAACGAGCCACCCTGAGTTCGATCATCCGCGCGGGGCTGAGAACGTGACCACTTTCTACGAAGGGAAGGGCGGCGTTCCTATAGGCAACGGCTTAAGGAAATTTGCGTTTGCTCTGAGATTTGACGGACTCAGACTTCTCACGGCGAGCGAACTTGGTCTGCAAAGTCGAATCATGTTCAAAAGACCGATACAGGAGAGAGTTCCCTCGGTGGCTCCATTCCTTAAATACGATCACGACCCGTATCAGGTCGTCGCAGACGGGAAGATCTGGTTCATGTGGGATGCATACACGGTGTCAGATCACTATCCCTATGCAGAACGGCATCCGTTTGCCGGGTCGGGCAGCATCAACTACATACGAAACTCTGTCAAGATCGTGATCAATAGCTACGACGGGACTGTCAATTTCTACGTTTTTGAACCGTCCGATCCTGTGATACAGGCGTACGCTAAGGCTTTTCCGGGTCTCTTCAAGTCCCGTGGCGAGATGCCCGAGTTTCTCTTACCGCACATCCGCTATCCTGAAGATCTGCTGAAGATCCAGGCGGACATCTACACGACGTACCACATGAACGATCCGAACGTTTTTTACAACAAGGAAGACGCCTGGGACATCGCGCAAGAGACTCACATGGGGGAGGCGAGGGAGATACTTCCGTACTACGTGGTGATCACAGTGCCGGGAGAAAAGAGCCAGGAATTCATTCAGATGATTCCGTTCACCCCCCTGACGACTGACCCGAGCAATCCCAAGAACAACATGGTCGCCTGGTTGGCCGGACGGTGCGATGGCGCCAAGTACGGCGAAATCGTTGTCTACGAGTTCCCGAAGGACCGGCTGGTCTATGGGCCCATGCAGATAGAAATTCGCATAAGTCAGAACGACGTGATCAGCAAGGATTTCACGCTGTGGAATCAGCAGGGCTCCAGCGTGATTCAAGGGAACCTTCTCGTCATTCCGTTGTCTGACAACCGGCTGCTTTACGTTCAGCCCATCTATCTCCAGGCTACCGTGGGCAAGATGCCCGAGCTCAAACGAGTCGTCGCGGCTTCGGGTGAAGATCTCGCTTACGGTACTTCCTTCGAGGACGCAATCAGCCAGCTCATCCAGGGTCCCGGGGGCACCGCTGTCGGGCCGGTCAGTGGCCGCGCCGAGATCCCCACGCTCAATGAGCAGGCAAGCATAGCACTCGAGCACTTCGTCAGATATCAGCAACTGACTGGGCAGGGGAAGATATCGGAAGCTGGAGCCGAGCTTGAAAGGCTCAAGGAGGCTCTTGAGAGCTTAAGAAAGATGACTGGACAGTGAAGCGCGAGCCATGCTTCTTCAATGTGTTCGGGTTCGGCTTCCTCAAAAAGGGAGGGTCTATGCGTTCATTTCTCCCAGTCTCGTTGGTTTCTCTGTGTCTCGGGTTTCTCGTGCTCGGCGCAGGGCATGCCCTTGCCGGTAGTATGCCTGCCGGTACTACAGAACTGAGTACTGCGCTCGCCTTTAACCATGCCGGTTTTTCATTCGAAGACGAGGACTTGGGTTCAACAACCACGCTGGCCCTATCAGTGGGTGTCGGCCAGTGCGTCACGAACATGCTGGAAATCCAGGGAGCCTTGATGTTCGCGCACAATTCGGTTTCTCCTGAAGGTGGGGATTCTGAAAGTGCTTCTTCCTTTGGCTTTCTAGGGTCCTTGATTGTAAACTTCTCGACAAGCGGACCGATGGTTCCGTACGTACAAGGAGGGATTGGTTTGCAGACGTACTCAGGCGACGGGTATGAGGGCGCCGAGACGTCTTCTATTGTGCCGTCCGTAGGCGGAGGTCTGAGATTCCTGATCGGGGACTCTGCTTCTATCAATGCTGGACTCACTTACCAGCACGTGAACAACGCCGGAGGCGGCGAAGATATCACAGCAAACGAGGTGCTCTTCACCGTTGGTGTCTCGGTACTCTTATAAAGAGCCACCAGGGCTTCTGTTGCTTTTCATTGTCAAATCGGGCTCCGGGCTGTATGATTATTTGAGAGGCTAGAGCAAAATCCTGAAAGCCCATTCTGCCTCATGCAGCTCGGAGTCCGCCAATTGTGAGAATTTTCTTTCTACTCGCACTGTCCTTCCTCTTGCCGGCCGGAGTGTGCCTGCACCCGTTCCCTCTCGAGGCCGGGATCGTCACGTATCTTGATGATTCGATCGGCGACGATCACGGACCCGGAACGTATACGTATCCCACCAATGGAGTTTTCTCCGCGGGTTCGTTTGACCTGACAGAGATTCAAGTGAGCACTGACGCAAGCCGAGCTTACTTCTCAGTCAAAGTAGCAACTTCAATCAGTGATCCATGGAATTCGGGCGCGGGCTTTAGCATCCAGAACATTGACATCTACATTGACAAGGACGGAATCGTAGATTCCGGAGCCACGTGGACTCTTGAGAACAGAAACGCACGAATTTCCCGGACGAACGCCTGGGACGTGATGGTCTGGTGCGCGCCGCCCTTTGACGGATTTCAGAGCATGCTCGTTAATCCGGATGGCAGCACTGACACTACTGGCGTACGGACAACGGTCGATCAAGGTGAGGGAAGAATCACAGTTTCGGTTCCCAGACAGAGAATAGGGACGCCGGCCGCGTCGTGGCGCTACATTGTGCTGATGTTGGGACAGAATGGCTACGCGCCGGGCCGGGTGCGGCAGGTCATGCGCTTGCGGGACGAGTGGAACTTTGGCGGGGGAACGGACGGAGACAGTGATTCAAACATAATCGACATGGTAACTGTGCAGGGGCTTTCACAGGAGGGGATGCTTTCGGCATACGATCGGGCCACCCTCCAGGCATGCGCCCTCTTCGCAGAGCCTGACAGCGTTATTCCTTCCATCATCCATGCGCCTGTGACAGATGGGACTGCAAATCACCCTGTCCCTATTGAGGCCATTGTTGTTGACAGCATCGTGGCTCAAGTTGAGGCTTGTTACAGAAGAACGGGGGAGACCTCTTTCAACAGAAATGAGCTCAACAGAACCGGGATCCAGTCTTGGGCGGGGATCATTCCCGGCGAGGCGGTTCAAGGGGACACGATCGAGTATTACATTTTTGCTTCGGACGGGCTCTTCTCTTCCACTTTCCCGGCTGATACGCTCAACCCCTTTCAAGTCGCGTTGATGCCTGACACGGGTGCCTCACTTCCAAGACAAATAGACACGATCTTTCTTTTTCATCTGAACCAGAACCTCGTCCCGTACGCAAAGGTTGCCTCCACTGCCTGCTACGTCGGGCTTCTTGAGACGCTCAGAGCCCACCCAAGCCTCAAGTTCATGATTCACATATCGGGTTGCCTGTTGCACAGCTTGCTCTGGCTGGACGACAGGGCAATTGAGCTCATAAAGGAGGGCGTCCAACACGGGCAATTCGAGATCGTAGGAAGTACCTACGGCCAGAACATCATGTACTCCACGCGGATCGATTCCACGGACTTTCAGTTCAACGACGAACAGATCAAGGCCCACAAGAAACTCATCGAGAAGATCTTTGGCGTTACACCTGTGAGCTTCTGGAATCCTGAACGAACGTGGACGCAGAATTTCGTTCAATTGCTCGATGACAATGGATATCAGAACGTTCAGGTGGAGGATCACATACTTTTTGACAGCGGGATCATTGGAAGCGAATACCTCGTGAGAAACACGTCCTACAACGGAAGAAGCGTGAACATATTCGATGATGACAAATCCTTCGAGGGCACGGTCAACTACGCGATAGACAGCGGTGATTACCAGGCCGTATTGAACTTTCTGCATGACAGATACGAGGAAGATATCGACGACAAATATGCCGTTTGCTACCACGAGGACGCAGAGGCGACGGGTCTCTGGGACTACGAAGCAGGGGAAAATCCCTCCAATGATTGGGCGAATCTGGACGCCCTGCTTACGGCTCTCGAGTCCGATCCCGAAATAAGAGTGACAACATATTCCGAATTCATGACAGACCACGGTGCCTCTTCTTCTGTGAGCAGAATCGTGGACGGGGCCGCAGAGTGGATGGGTGGCTCGGCCTGGTTCGCGGAGAATGCGGGACCAACCGCCAACACGTATAGGATCTTTTTTGATCAGATCCGAGACACGCTTAATTCAGTGAGGCAGGAGACGGCTTCGGCGCCTTCCGACACTGTTTCTGCCTCGAGGCTTCTCTCGCACGCCTGGTTTGACTTGATCGCGCACCAATACGAGTTCCTTGTCCACGGTGAAGGAGGCCACAGCGGCTACACCGATTGGGACATGGCTCGCACGGCATACATATTGGCTAGGGCGGCGCGCGAGGCACTTCTCAATCGAAACGAGGAATACATCGAGGATCTTAATCGCGACGGAATTAATGAAGTCGTTGTGACCAACGGCGCGCAAATGCTTGTGTTTTCTACAAAGGGGGGCAAGCTTCTTTATTGGTTTGATTTGTCGCGAGGCGTGGAGGCAATCGGCAGCGAGAACTTCCTCTACTACAATGAACCCTTCATCGACGAAGCCCAATACGTGCCCAGGCTTGCCGGCGGCAAGGACGTCTATACGTGGCTTTCAGGGAACAACATTCTCCCGCAGGTGTTCGACTGGGAGTTCGAAATAAGAAGGCGCGTCTTCGAAGATTCGATTCTCGTCGACGCTGGTTACGCCGCAGGAGTCAGGGACGCCGCGTTTTCTGCATCGCTCAAGGAGTCGGGAGTCGACTTCGATTACGAATGTTCGGATTTCAGCCTGAGCAAATCCTTTTCGCTTGGCGACAGCACAATGCACGCTGAGTACAGATTTCTGAACAACCGGAACTATCAAAGAGCATTCGACGTCCACGTAGAGAGTGCCTTCTGTCCCGACTGCCGGGAAGCGATGGATGGGGGTGCAGAGGCTCTCAAATACTGGACGGGTTACGATACTTTGTCCTATGCGGGTCCTGATGTGATTGGCGTGATCAACACATCTACAAACAACGCAGTAACCTTCGGGTTTACTTCTCAACCCGCGAATCTCAGCGGCGAAGACTGCGTCTTTGGATTGGAGCTTACTCCTCATTTCAGTGTGTCTGTTCCGGGCAGAGCAGAGGCCGCGTTTTCCTTTGACCTTACTCTGGCCGGGGGAAACATCGGGGTGCCTTCTGAGAACCCGACCGTGCCAGCGGGGATCGTGATTAAGAGGTGTGTCCCCAATCCATTTGTTTCATCCACGGACATAGGTTTCGTAATCGGCTCGCCCTTGACGTCCTTCTCTTCGCGTGCGAGTTACGTGACACTCAGAGTGTACGATGTCAACTCCAGATTTGTGAAGACGCTCTTTGAGGGCACTCTGCCTTCGGGAACGTACGGCGTCAGCTGGAATGGTATGAACGAGAGGGGGAGGCAAGTGCCCTCGGGCATCTATTTCCTCCGTCTCGAGGGAAAGAGCGGCAAGGCGGTCGCCAAAGTCGTCAAATTGAATTGAGCACCTGGCGGGCCAAACTCTCCTGCCTTAGCCTGGGTGTCAGGTTGAGACAGACAGCAGGGAAGCGAGGCATATGGAGAGAAATATATTTCCGACGCAATCTGAGGGAAAGGGAAGGGCGAGCGGCACTCCGCCGCCCACCACCACGCTCGCGGCATTCGAGCGCACAAGAATTGTCTGAGCCATGTAGATGCCGCTGATCACCTCTATCGAGCTACCGACTAAAAAGTCGGCCCTTCCGGCCACGTCGCCGGTGGTTCCCTTCTCTCTTGCTGCTTCTTCTACAAGCGCAACGTCAAAGGAAAGCGGGCCTTCAACGCTCGCCCCCGTTATTGCCCCCTTCCTGGCGAGTCTCGTGATTTCCTCGCTCTCAACTGTAACCGGCATACCCGGATACACCTGTTCCACAGCCGCAAGCAGTGCCACACGAGGAAAACTCATGCCGAGAGTCTTACATACACCGATCCCGTTCCTGATGATCGCGAGTCGCACATTGACGTCCGGCCTCGGGTTCACGAAACCGTCTGAGATCACCAGCACACGCCCCTTGGTAGGAGTGTCGAGGACGGCTACGTGAGACCAGAATCGTCGCTCTGATCCGGCTCCGGGCCGAGAGGTTTTCTCCTCCTTTGGGGTTTGCTCTCCCTTTGCTAAAGCGTTCTCAGCAGATTTTGCCGCGGGCAGGGACGCCCGTGAAATTCCTTCGTACGCGTGATCGAGCGAAAGCAGATCACCACGGACCGCAAAATCGTAGCGGACATTTCCATCAGTTGTGTCCGCAGAGAGGCACCGGGATAGTTCAGCGACAGGATCTCCCGCGGGTACAAAACTGTAGCACGAGTTTCCGAGGAAAGGTTCGGCGCCGTCTGCAGACTCACTACCGTAAACCGTGAAATCAACCGGCAGGAGTGCCGTCGCTTTCTCCAGGGCCTTGAGAGTGTCCTTGCCTGGGAACAGAACCGCGCCCTTCAGTCTTTCGCGTTTCTCGATATTCTTGAAAAGTGATGGAATCTCGTTAATCGTTCTCAAGAGCGTTCACCATTTTCAAGAGCACTGGCCGTTTCCTGGAGAGCTCAACCTCTTCAAATACACTCGTCGTTTCTAGGGCGCTCAGCCTCTTCAAGAGCACTGAGCCGTGGAATTGTCCTCGTTTCGTGAGGCAGCAACAAGTATCGCGAGGGCAATCGATGCCTTCTTGTTGAGCCTTGTGTCCGTCCTCGAAACAAGACTCACGGGGAGCCTGGCTCCCACAACGACTCCCGCAAAAATGGCCCCGGCGAGGACAATCAGCGACTTGGCAACTATGTTGCATTCCTCTATCGCATTGACAAGAATGGCGTCCACGTCACCGCTCACGATACTCTTGAGGCCATAGCGAGCTGCTATCTTCTTCGAGAGCGCGCAATCGAGACTCATCGGCCCATCAATTACAGCCCCTTTCAATTCGCCGGTCCGGAACATGGTGACGAGTCGAGAAGTTTCGCTGAGGACGCCTGGTGCGAGGGTGGCGGAGATTGGTGCACCGAGTATCGAAATCTTTGGAAGTTCGATGCCGAGAGCTCTCGCGACACACAGGTAGTTATTGACGATGTCTATCCTCTGGCGGAAATCAGGTTTTACCACGACCCCACCGTCAGTAAAGCTAAGTAATTTGTGATAACCGGGCACCTCCAGTACCGCAACGTGGCTTAGTGTATCTGAACGACGCAACGTGAATTCCTTCGAAAGCACAGCCTTCATTATCACCGAGCTACTCACGAAGCCCTTCATGATCACGTCTGCTTTGCCCGCGTCGGCAAAGGCGACAGCTTCTCTTGCCGCTTCTCCCGGATCGATAACGTGTGTGATGCGAAATCTCGAAGAATCAAGGGAGAGCTCACTACAGATTGCAAGAATCTTCTCCCTGTCTCCGAACAGATGGGGCTCGGCAATTCCCTCGTCGAAGGCCTCGCTCAGGGCCTCGAGGACGTCGGGGTCTTGGGCGGCGGCAACTGCGACTCGCTGTCTCTTGCCTGTCATAGCGAGGGTTCGCGCCCTTGCTATGAGCTCGGCCGCCGTTCGAATCGGTTTTCCCGAGGAGTCTGGGGTTTTCCGGTCAGTATTCCTTTGCCTTCTCTTTTCCATCGATAACACTGAACGCGCCCTGCGCGAGTGCCTCCATTTCTCTTTCTCCCGGGACGATGTAGATCGGACCGAGAAACTTCACGTATTGGGTGAGGCCGTCAGTTAGCTCCCTTGAAAACGACATCCCTCCAGTGAGAATTATGCCATCCAGCCTGCCCTTGAGGGCGGCGGCCATGGCCCCGATTTCTTTCGCAATCTGATAGATCATGGCCCCGAATATCAGCTTTGCCTTCTCATCCCCTGACGCAATGCGTCCGAGAACCTCCTCTACGTCCGCAGTACCGAGGTAGGCCTTGAGCCCGCTGTCTTTCGACAAGATGTTTAGAAGCTCTTTCTCGGTGTATTTTCCCGAGAAACATAGTTTCACCAGAGGGCCCACTGGAAGACTACCCGCCCTGTTGGGGCTAAAAGGTCCCTGACCCAGGAGAGCGTTGTTGAGATCAATGAGCTTGCCGCCTCTCACCGCGCAGACAGAGATACCTCCTCCCATGTGCGCAACAACGAAGTTGAGTTGAGAGATTGGCTTGCCAATCTCTGCCGCCACCGCGAGCGTGGTGGAGCGCATGTTCAGAGCGTGAGAAAGACTCTTCCTTTCGATGAGCGGGTGGCCGGATATCCTCGCCTCGGGAATGAGATTGTCTACTGTAACAGGATCAACAATGAACGCGGGCACGTGCAATTGTTTGGAGAACCTGTCGGCGATGATGGCGCCCAAATTGCTGACGTGATTCGCGTGCTCGCATGAGCGAAGCTCCTTCAGCATCTTTGCCGAGACCCTGTACGTTCCCTCTTCTACCGGACGGAGCGGGCCGCCCCTTCCAACCACCGCGACCACTTTGACCGAGCGGGGAAGATTATCCGAAATGCACTTCGATATTAAGTCCCATCTCAGATCGAGTTGCTCGGTAACCAGGTCGAATTTGGCGAGCTCAGCTGCGTCATGCTTCACGTTTGTCTCAAAAACTGGCCCTTCCCTCGTGTAAATTGCGACTTTCGTGGAAGTGGAGCCGGGATTGATGACAAGCACGGCTTCCTTTTTCTCGGGTGAATTCATCGACACCCTCCTTTCGGGGTCAACAGAGTGATTAATGACATCCAAACAAATTATCAAAAACACGCGTCTGGAGCAACGATTTAGGAGATCGTGCAACCCGAGAGTCGATGCGTCTCGGGTTCATCACGACCTCAGTGCTCGACCCACGTTTCGCGCATCACGACGTGAACGCTCCGCCCGAGCCTCGGGCTCATCACGACGTGAGCAGTCCCTGTGCAGAATCTTCCCGAACGCACCTGCCGGGGCGGCATTGACGCTGAGCCGAGCTGATGTTACGATTTCTTCGCGGTGAAGAGTAGAAGCCTGGGCGGGTTAATGAATTGCACAGCGTCGCAACATTCTCTTCTGTGCAATCGTAATCTAAAATGAGAACAAGTAGCTGATAGGAGTGCGCAGGACCCATGGTTCTCTCAACGATTTTTTTCTTACTCGGGGCTCTCATTTTCCTTCTGGGCGTTCTCATATTCAGGGAGGCCCCGCGCCAGAGGGTCAATCTGGTAGTTTCGATGATGCTCTTCTTTGCCGGCTTCGGCGCTGTTCTCGGCGCATCGGGTCTTCTGGCAGAGAGGCAGTCACTGGATAGCCGAGCGTATGCGTATTTTGTGCATACTTTTGCCTACCTGTGGGAGTTCTTCTTCCCGTGTTTGCTTCTTTTTGCCTTGCTCTATCCGACGGAGAACCGACTCCTTGCCCGAATGCCGAGCATCGGGCTCGTCATTTTCATTCCGCATGCGTTTCACTTTCTCTTTGCCCTGGTGAGTCCTCAGGCGGGAAGCCAGCTTGATCTCACGCCCGTTGCAGAGAGAATTCCTTACTCTCGCCCGTTTCTGGAGCTAATCGCTCTCTTCTGGAAACTGATCTATCGTGGGCACACAAGCCTCTTCTCCTTCGTAAACCTGGCGTTTGCCGCCGCGTCCATTTCCTTGCTGTGGAGAGGCTACGTGCGGGCGCGTACCGTAACCCTGAGGCAGCAGGTTCTAGTTGTATTCTTTGGGATCGCGGCTTGTCTTGGGCTGTACGGCATTGCAGTGCTGATTCCCGAGACCTTCGGAAGGGCAGTGCCGCTTGCCCTGAGATCCACACTGATGGTGCTTTCTCTCACCATCGGAAGCTCTGCAATCGCTTATTCGGTGGTTCGATACAAATTTCTCGATACGCGTCTCATAGCGAGACGCAGCGTCCTGTATGGCGTGGTTTCTGCAATCTTCATCGGAGCATATCTCACAGTAGTGCAACAGCTGGACAGGGCCTTGAGGGCATTCACCGGAACCGACACGGCCATCTTCGAAACTGTGTTCCTCGTCCTCGCCCTCATCATGTTTCAGCCCATCATCGGGCGACTGGAAACTTATCTCGAAGAATACTTGATGAGGCATAGAAGCGATTATCGAAACGTTCTGCGTCGATTGAGCAGGGACATCGTCACGGTTCTCGACACGGACGAGCTGTCAAGACGACTCCTAAATTCGTTGAAAGAGACGCTGATGGCGAACAGCGGAATGCTGGCTGTCGTGGACAAGAACAGGCAAACGCTCAGGATCGTGGATTCTTTCGGAATTGATAGGAGAGCACTCCAAAGTGAGCCGCCGGCGACCATCCTCACGGATATAGCGAAGCAGACGACATTGCTATCTAGAGGCGAGGCTCTTTCACTGTTCACGGGCGAAACGGAGCGTCAGGCCATGCAACAGTACCTCGCTTCAGTGTCGGCGTCTTGGGTGCTTCCCCTCGTCCATCACGAGGACATATTGGGTGTTCTCACCCTGGGTGAAAAGGTTCTTCCAACGCGTTTTCACTCGGAAGACAGACAGCTTCTTGAGACCCTTGGAAGCCAGCTCTCGGTGGCTCTCAAGAACTCTCTTCTTTACAAAGAAACTCTCGGCAAGAAACTCATGGAGGAGGAACTGCTCTTTGCTCGCAAGATTCAATCCGCTTTCCTGCCGAGGGAATTTCCGGTCATTGAAAGACTGGATCTTTTCGGCAAGAACGTTCCGAGCAGATTCGTCGGGGGCGATTATTTCGATTTCATCGAAGCGGGGAATGGCGAGTACCTAATAGCGATCGCGGATGTTGCGGGAAAGGGTGTGCCTGCCGCGCTTCTCACCTCGATGTTGCAGGCATCCCTCCGGACCCAGATAATGGACGCCAAACCCGTCAAACAAGTCATGATCACGCTGAACACGCTTGTCACTCAGATGACTGGACCCGAGCAGTTCGCGACTCTCTTTCTGGGACGGATCGATACGAAAAAGATGACTCTCACTTATTGCAATGCGGGTCATTGTTATCCAATTCTGACGGGGGGCAACGACGGGTTGAGGGTTCTGAGCGACGGAGATCTGGTTCTCGGGGTGCTGAAAGACGCTTCTTTCAATGAGCACACAGTGAAGCTCTCCGGGGGCGAGCTTCTTCTTCTCTATACTGATGGCGTCACTGAGGCTCCCAGTTGTGCGGGTGAGGAGTTCGGTGAAGAACGTCTAGTGAAACTCTTGAACTCCATGCCGCCTTGCTCAAGCGCGCAGGAAGTTGTTGCGGGAATCGAGAAGGCGGTGCTTGAGTTCAGCCAGAGCAACGAACCCTTCGACGACCTGACAGTGCTTGCACTCAGAGTCTTGGGATGAGCGCGCCGCGAGGATCAAGTGGCCTTGGCGAAGATCCTGTTGCACACCCTTCCACCGCGAGTTTACTCGGTGTTATGCTGTTACTCCTCGTGCGGCAAAGGGTAGCATCATAAGTCCTCTTCTGGCTGTCAATTTCCGTCTTCTTCTCTTGACTTTTGTTCACGTCCTGCGATAAGATATTGATAGAGCTCGTGCTGGGCCCGTGCCTGCGTCGCGAAAGAGAGTGCCCGGGTCTGGCGGGTTCGACAGATTCCTACCGGGGTCCTGGGTGGGGGGTGCAGACTTACAATATGAAATCTCCTGAGTTCCTTTCCCTGACCCTAGGTCTACTTCTTCTTGCCTCACTATCACCCAGTGCGGACGCATCCTGGCAGCCCGACAAGCGTCTCACTTTCAACTCGGGCAGATCCGGCCTTTCATCTGGCAGTTCGGACTGCGTCGCGGCTGATTCGTATGGGAATGTGCATGTAGTCTGGCACGACGATAGTCCCGGAAACTACGAAATCGAATACGCTGTATTCGATTCTCTTTCGGCGTGGCCTCCTGTGCCAAGACAACTCAGCACAAACTCTGGCGCTTCAACTAACGCCTGTATCGCTGTGACTGCTGACACAGTTGTCTTCGTGGCTTGGATTGACGATACGGGGCGGGCGGTTCCATCAGTCAATTTCGTGAGATTCCATCCGCATAGTTCAACAGTTCTGGATTCGGGAGTCGTGAGCACTGGAACGCAGGCTTGTTCGGGTCCCAGCGCCGCTGCGAATGACGGTTCAATTCACGTGGTGTGGTCTCAGAATTCTGGTTGGGCCTCGAACATTTTCTATAGAAAATGGGACAACGGCTGGGTGAGCAATCCCCTGGATATCAGCTCGAGCTCAGGTACTTGCGTGAGTGCTTCGGTCGCCACAGACGCCATCGGAAACGTCCACGTAGTGTGGGCGGACAACATGGTGGACAACTACGAGATCTACTACCGAAAATTCACAGCCGGCCTGGGTTGGGGCAGTGTGTTCCAGGTGAGCAAGAGCTCAGCACTTGCCTGGAGCCCATCCATAGGTGTCGACCCCGACGGCAACGCCTACGTAGTTTGGTCTGACAAGAGAGACGGCAATTTTGAGATATACCTCAGACGGTATCTGGAGGGAGTCGGCTGGGGAGCAGAGAAAAGAATGAGCTACAATTCGGCGGTTTCGTCGAATCCAAGTGCGGCAGTCGACCCACAAGGGAACCTGCATGTGGTGTGGGAAGACTACAGATACGGCAACGAGGAGATTCTTTATCGCTGTGTCAGTAGCCGTGAGGGTCCGGGGTGGGATCCTCTGGAGACGCGTCTCACTAACGATCTCTCAACTTCCTGGGACCCCTCGGTGGCCGCGGATCCCTCTGGCAACGTACACGTCGTGTGGGCCGACAACAGGGATCTGAATTTTGAGATCTACTACAAGTTTGGTCTGAAATCCGTGACAGTCGGCATTGAGTTACAGGCATTTTATGCAGAGTGCACTCCAGATGGAGTGTTGCTGAGATGGGAAACGGGCACCGAGGCGAGCGGCTCACTCGTCGACGTCTACAGGAGAGACGATGACCTGGCGACGCCGGCAAAAATCAGCAGCGCCCCGCTCTTTGCCGTGAAGGAGTTCTTGGACACTGGTGTAAGCGAAGGAACCACGTATCAGTATTTTATTGGAATCTGGGAAAACAAAGACGGGGAACAGTTGCTTTTCGGTCCCGTAAGCGTCACGTACAAGTCACCCGCAGTGGGCGCTCCTTACCTTGCCGCTTGGCCCAATCCATTCAGCGGACCCTTGAACCTCAAATTCGCAGCAGAAGGGGAAAACCTTCCCTTTAAACTCACCCTTCTTGATGTGAACGGCAGGGTGGTTGCGGAGATTGCCTCCGGAGTGATCTCGTCGCGCGTCATGAGTTTTCCTTGGGACCCCTCGCGGACTTCAAATGACCGGCTGAGTCCCGGTATTTATTTCGTTTCCCTTGAGACGGGCGGCAAGCGCCTTGAGAAGAAGGTCGTCTTCCTGAAATAGCCGCGGCAACGAAGGAGACTTGGGTGTGAGACTGCAAATTCCGAGGGTCTTGACGGCTTGGGTGCCTGCGAGGGGAAAACTGTGCGTCGAAGCGGCACTGGTCTTGATCGCACTCGCGGCAATTGTGCCCCCATGTGCCTGCGTGCCCATCAGACCTGACCTTGTCGACCGCCTCCAGAGGGAGGGGAGACTGAGCGAGCTCGTCGAATCTCAGAGGCCGCTTGAAGATGACGCGATCAAGCGTGGTTTGGACGCGCCTTCGCCCCGAATGGCTTCTAAAACTGGCGCCTTTTCGGTCAATGCGACGGTTACCACAAACCTGAGGGCCGTGGTCATACTGGCGGACTTCAGCGATAACCGCGCAGACACGGTGAAGTTCCCGTCGTCCTACTACGAGAGACTTCTTTTCAGTTTAGGCGAGTTGCGCTACGGGAGCCTTCGCGAGTATTACCGTGAGAATTCTAACGGCAAGCTCGACGTTACAGGAACAGTAACGAGATGGCTGAGGATGCCTCAGCCTTACAGCTATTATGTCGCCTGCAAGAAAGGATTGGGCCCGTATCCCCAGAACTCGCAGAAGCTGGCCGAGGACGCCGTCGCAGCAGCTGATTGGGAAGTCAACTTTTCCAATTTCGACAATGACGGACCCGATGGCGTTCCCGACTCCGGAGACGACGACGGCTACGTTGATGCTCTATTCATCGTCCACGCAGGTCCGGGATACGAAACGACTCTCGACACTTGCGACATACAATCGCACAAGTGGGTGCTCTTCTTCGAAGAAATCGTGGACGGAGTGAGGGTATGGTCATACGCAATGCAGCCGGAGAATGGGAACACCGGGGTTTATTGCCACGAGTTTGGTCACATTCTGGGTCTCTTTGATTTGTACGACCGAGACTACAGCTCGAAGGGTCTCGGTGGCTGGTCTTTGATGGCTTCAGGGTGTTGGAATTTTCTCGGTTTGGTGCCTGGCCATCTCGACCCGTGGAGCAAGATAAGAGCGGGTTTTGTGAGCCCTGTCGTTCCGGCCAATAACATGACTGATGTCTCGTTTCCTCCGGTCGAACGAGAACCGGTGGTTTACAAGCTTTGGAACAATGGGACCGGAGAAAGAGAGTATTTTTTAGTTGAGCGTAGGGAAGAAATAGGTTTTGACAAGTACCTGCCTGGCGGTGGTCTACTCATCTACCACATAGATGAGGACGTGAGCAGCAATGACAACGCATTTCATTACAAAGTGGCGCTGGAACAGGCCGATGGTCTCTGGCATCTTGAGAGTAATGTAAACTATGGTGACAGCGAGGATCCGTATCCAGGAAGTTCAAACAAAACCGTTTTTGGCTACGAAACGGTTCCCGGCAGTCTGGGATACGGCGGATTGGACTCGCAGGTCAGGGTCTTCAATATCGAACAGATCGATAGTCTGCTCACAGCTGACATCTGGGTCAGGCAGGGTCCTGAGCTATTTGTGAGCGGCTTCAGCGTGAGAGATAGTCTGGGCAACAACGACGGGAATCCTGATCCGGGAGAGACAGTTTCACTGAGGCTCAACTTGAAGAATTCCGGGGCGGACGCGTCCAACGTGACAGGGGTTCTTGTGCCGCGTTCGTCATGCATAACAATGGGGAACTCTCCGGCGATATTCGGAACCATACATCCGAATGCCGAACAGACATCTTATCCTCCATTCAGCTTTACTGTCTCTGATACGCTCTCTTTGGATCCCTTCGGAGCATGGTTTGACCTCAGCGTTTCATCGGGCTCCGGATACTCGACAGTGGACAGCATACTTGTCGGAGTCGGCAACATTCTCGGTTTAAGGGACGACATGGAGCACCCAGTGGGCTGGGAGCACTTTTCTGCCCGGGCAGGATGCAGGGACGATTGGCACTTGAGCTCGGCCAGGGCCTTCGACGGCATTCAGAGCTGGGGATGTGCCAACCCTGATTCCGATGCTTATTCCCCTCGAAGCGACGCAGTTCTCCTCACGCCCGTCATCCTCCTGGGAGGTGAGCCGCTGCTTTCTTTCTACCACTGGATTGATGCCCGCAGCGACACAACCGGGGCTGAGGCAGGAGGCCTTGTAGAGATATCCTCCAACGGCTCGCCCTGGACCGAGATTGTTCCCAACGGGGGATATCCGTACCGGCTAAAAAACTTGGAGGACTTTTCCCTGAAGAACAGAGGAGTCTTCTCCGGAAACAAAGCGCAGTGGGAAAGAGCTGAATTCAACCTTTCAGCTTACTCGCACACAGCCGTACAGTTGAGGTTCCGGTTTCTCAGCGACCGCGACTCCATCGTGGCCCGCGGATGGTACATTGATTCGCTGTCAGTAGAGACAAACTTTACGCCGATATGGATCAGCTCCCTTTCTGCTTCGGAGGCCGGAGATTGTGTCTTGCTTTCGTGGAGCGCTGCCAGCGAGTTGCATGGTGTCCCGTTTTCCGTCTGGAGATCGCCCGGCCCCGGTGGCGCCGACGAAATGCAAATGATCGGGACAGACCTGATGTTTTACAAGGGTGGCTACAATTTCAAGGATTGTGATGTAGATCCTGACGTTGAATACAAGTACTGGGTCGGTATTACCGGGAATACTTCTCTGCTATATGGTCCCGTGGCGATACGCACTAGCAGGAGTGGTTCCGGCGTGGCCAGGCTCGAGCTCGTTTCAACAAACCCTGTCATTGACTTGCTAAGGCTTCGCGTCTGGCCTCCTGGCGGGTTGTCTTCCAATCACGTTTCGGTTAGACTGTTTGATGCCGCAGGCCGCTTTATCAGGAGCTTGTATGACGGATCAGCCGGTTCGGGGGGCACCGGGAGAGAGCCCATCAACCTTGAATGGGACACCAGGGATTACTCTGGAAAGCTCCTGGGGTCTGGGGTATACTTTCTGAAACTTGAGTGGCAGACAGGATCTATCGTAAGAAAAGTCTTGGTTCTGAGGACGTCAGGTGGGTTCTAGTTAGAGCAAACGGAAGGGATTGAAGATGGCCTACAAGATCACCGAAGAATGCATTTCGTGCGGTGCGTGCGAGCCCGAGTGCCCCGCAGCCGCGATCAGCGAGGGAGAGAATATTTACGAGATCGACCCGGAAAAGTGCACTGACTGCGGGAATTGCGCCGAGGTCTGCCCGGTTGATGCCCCGCAGCCTGATACCAGCTGTTGTGAAACCAAAGAGCAGCTGCTCGCCAAGTGGCGCCGCCTGCA